>ENA-ORXM01001399-ORXM01001399.1-marine-metagenome-genome-assembly--contig:-NODE-1399-length-34036-cov-6.015931_pt1 | contig 34036 bp, 16 predicted proteins | sample MGYA00237867_ERZ511480 | MGnify/ENA primary metagenome ERZ511480 (study PRJEB26309, sample SAMN06266103) | marine metagenome | isolation source: Algal blade | place: United Kingdom:Sidmouth, United... | reverse complement strand
TGAAGCTTCAATTTGATCTGGCTCTAAAATTTCTACAGTGGAGATACTTGAGTTTCCTGTAACATCAGTTACTGTCACAGAATAAAATCCGCCTTCAACATCTTCAATCGTAGATTCAGAAGTATTATTGCTCCACTCAAATTCATAAGGTTCCATACCGCCACTCGGTACAGCTTCAACAGATCCTACAGACTCTCCAAAACAGCTATTGTTTATTTGGTTTATAAAACTGATATCAATAGGCATGGAAGCCGTTACGGAAGTTTGTTCTGTTGTAATTAAAAACTGATCTCCTCCAGAACCAGATCCATTTCCTAAAATACTAACTAAGTAAAATGTCACACCATCTGTTACATTGGGTGCAGTCCATTCTACATCCCATGAAACATTTGTACCGCCGCCAAAAAAGACGGCTGGATTATGCTCCCAGTACTCTTTGCTATTAGAAGCTGTTAAAGTACTTGAACCAGAAGGATTTAATAAGTCTCCAGCATTAGAATCGTCACCATCTAAAAGCGCAACCATTTGAAATCCTGCTCTCATAGGACTTCCTGCTGTCACATCGACATCTAATGTTAATGAGTATGTTTCGTTGGGATTGGCATTTCCAGGTAAGCCACTTAAAGTGATATTCCCATCAAAACCACCTCCTCCTCCGCCATGGCAACCTGAGCAGAGTCCATCACCTGGCGCACCTGTTCGTCCATTAGGAGGATTGCTTGAAAATGATATGAGAATTAAAGTAGCAATACAAAATAAAGCAAGATTTCTTTTCTGAATTATAAATTTCATTTTTTCTAGATTTGGTCCTTCTAAAATAAGTAAAGTAATGTAAGAACGAGCATAAGGATTATCTAATAATTAGCAAATGACATAAAAGTACAGCATGTGATTTTCGGCTTTAAGCCAAAAGCGCTTCATGTGGCCTAGAATAACTTGCAAAAGATGTAGAGAAATATAAATTTACATTTAAGGATTGAGCTTCATTAACTTTAAGTCTAAAGTAAAATGATGTTAAATTAGAGCTAAAATGTCTCAAAAGTCTTACAAAAAATAGAAGTCGTTGTTATTAGGATGTTATAGCAATAAAATATTGATATTTGCATTCGCTTAAAGCTAGAAAAATGAATTTAAAAATTTTAATTTTTGGTCTACTATTGGTGTCGTATGGAACACAAATACAGGCGCAATCGGAAATAACACTTGAAAAAATTTGGAAAGAGTATGAATACTTTCCTCAGCGTGTGCCTGGGTTTACATTTATGGCAGATGGCAAGCACTACACACGACTTTCTAAAAACACTATTAAAAAATATGATCTCACCACTGGTGATTTTGTAGAGGATATTCTTAATGGCGACAGCTTAAAAAATAAAGCAGAATTTTCTGGTAAAATCAGTGGTTATGAATTTAACATTGACGAAAGTCAGATAATTGTAAAGTCAGAATCCGAAGGCATCTATCGTCGATCTTCTAAGGCCTATTTTTACATTTACAATAGAGCAGACAAAAGTTTAAAATCAGTCTACGAAGATGCTAAAATTAGCTACGCCACACTTTCGCCTGACGGCAAAAAAGTTGCCTATGTTTGGAATAACAATATCTACTATCTAGACCTTAAAGAAGGCATTACACTTCCAGTCACGACAGATGGCGAAACAAATGCAATAATCAATGGTGCCGCAGATTGGGTTTATGAGGAAGAATTTTCATTTGCCAAAGCGTTCTTTTGGAGTCCAGATAGCAAACGCATTGCTTATCAGAGATTTGACGAAACTGAAGTGCCAGAATTTACCATGACAAATTATACAAACGAGTTGTACCCAGAATATCAAACATTCAAATACCCTAAGGTTGGTGAAAAAAATGCTATCGTTTCTGTTCATATTTTTAATATTGCAACAGACAAAACTATAGATGTGAAATTTGAAGATAAGGAAGAACATTACATCCCTAGAATAAAATGGACGACTAACCCAGAGAATCTTTTTGTGTACAAAATGAATCGTCATCAAAACCACTTGGAAGTTTTGTCCATCAATGCAAGTTCTGGAAAAAAGAAAACAATCCTAGAAGAAAAAAGCAAGTATTATATTGACATCACTGATGATATTCGCTTCTTAAAAAATGGAAAGGAATTTATTTGGTCGAGTGAAAAAAGTGGATTTAACCACCTATATCTATTTGACATAAATGGAAAAGAAAAAAGAGCCTTGACCAAAGGTGATTATGATGTGACTAGTTTTTATGGCGTAGATGAAAAGAACAATAAAGTTTTCTATCAGGCCGCAGAAAAATCAGCACTTGAAAAACATGTGTTTAGTGTTGGAACTAATGGTAAAGGAAAAAAATTAATGACCAACTTTGACGGTTCCAATAGTGCGCAATTCAGCAGTACTTTTGACTATTACGTTAATAGCGTCAGTACGATTAATAAACCAGCAAGCTACATTGTATATGATAGAAATGATAAAGTGGTTCGTGAAATAGAGGACAATGCAAAATTAGCAAGGAAACAGGAAGCATGTAATGTTAACCCAATCGAATTCTTTGATTTTAAAACTTCAGAAGGTGTGAGTTTAAATGGCTGGATGCTTAAACCTGATAACTTTAAGCCCGATGGACAGTATCCTGTTTTTATGCATCTCTATGGTGGTCCTGGCAGTCAGCAAGTCACAAATAGTTGGAAAGGGCAAAATTACTGGTGGTTTCAAATGCTTGCCAAGCAAGGTTACATTGTCGCTTGTGTAGATAACAGAGGGACAGGCGCAAGAGGAGAAGAGTTTAAGAAAATGACCTATCAGCAATTGGGTCATTATGAAACGATAGATCAAATAGAAGCTGCAAAGTATTTAGGAGAATTGCCGTTTACTGATAAATCACGGATAGGCATCTTTGGATGGAGTTATGGCGGCTACATGTCCTCTTTGTGTTTACTAAAAGGGAATGATGTTTTTAAAGCGGCTATAGCCGTAGCGCCTGTGACTAACTGGAAATGGTATGACACTATTTATACAGAAAGATATATGCGTACTGAAGCAGAAAATCCAGATGGTTATGCTGACAATTCCCCTATCAACTTTGCTGACCGACTCAAAGGAAATTATCTTCTCGTGCACGGGATGAGTGATGATAATGTACATTTTCAGAATACGGCAGAAATGGCCAATGCACTTATTAGCGCCAACAAACAATACGACACTTACTTTTACCCCAATCGTGCACATGGTATTGGCGGTGATAATGCGCGTCTTCATTTGTATACAAAAATGACCAATTTTTTAAATGACAAATTGAAGAACGGCGACTTAGACAATAGTAAAGAGCAAAAAACATTAAAGCCATAATTGAGGCCCAAAAAGATGCATAAGACAAAAGAAATAAAGAATAGAAAAGCGAAGTTTGAATATGAATTCATGCAAGGCTATGAAGCGGGCTTAATGCTTAAAGGTACTGAAGTAAAATCCTTGCGTGCTGGCGAAGCTAACTTGAATGATGCTTATTGTCTCTTTGATAAGTCTGGTGAACTTTATCTGAAAAGTTCCTATATCGCTGAATACGAATTTGGAAATATCAATAATCATGAAACGCGTCGAGACAGGAAACTCCTACTTAGAAAACCTGAATTAAATAAGTTGCTCAGAAAGTCGACTGAAAAAGGTCTGTTAATAGTTCCCTATCGATTCTATTTTTCTGAAAGAGGAATTGCTAAAATTGAAATATTTCTTGCACAGAGCAAAAAAGCCTTTGATAAGAGAAATACTATTAAGGATCGGGATTCTAAAAGAGACTTGGATAGGATTAGGAAGGAGAATTCTTGAATGCAGTTATGAGTTAAAAAAAATCATATTATCAATTTGGGCAAATGAAGTTATTCAATTCTTCAATTTTAATTTTTTGCCCCAGCTTAATTCTTTTAGCCCACTTCTGAATTAATTCGCAATTCCATCTTTTGTTTTTATAGCCAGAATTTTCTAATTCAATCAGAAAATCATCAATTTGTTGATCCTCATTTCTAGTTATTTTGGATACAAGCGTTAAGTATTTGTAAATTACTGAGTATAGTTTATTATTAATTTTATTTTCCGCTAACGAATAAGATAATTCCTGAAATTTCTCCTCATATTCTGCAATTAAATACAATTCTAGTAAGCTTAACTTATCACCTAATGAAGGTGATTGATTTCCTTCATAATATAAAATAGCTTCTTCTATATATTTTTTATGATTTACAGAATCACCTTGTTCGTAATATAACATTGAAATTTTGGACGCCATATTATAGCCAAACAAATCCTGTATATAGTGTAAGTCATCTATGGCTGATATAGTATCGTTCGTTTGAAGATATGATATATGACGATTATTAATTTTAGGCAGTGTAAAATTCACTACTCTTAAGCACTTGTCTAAATCCTCATTTATGGCCATATTGTAATGTGGAATACATTTTCTAAATTCACCTACTTCAAATAAAGCATCAGCATAATTTTCATGATCAATAAGACTTGTCGATTTTAATGAGTCAATTTCAAACGCAAGTGGATAAATATCCAAGATAGGATTTTGTCCGCTATAATATTTTCTTCCTGCAACATCCATAATTACACTTATCAGATCTTCTCTATTTACAAGTTCTTCTTTTGACACTTTTCCTTTTAAATATCCATAAAGTCTTAAGTTTGTCACGCTTGTGAATTTGGCATCCATAAGACCTAATGAATTATGTAATAGATTAATTTCGACAATATTCGAAAAGAAAAATTCTTCTGGCACTGAAGAAATAACATTATGTGATAAATCTAGATTTTTAACTTTAAAGTCCTTCCACCCTTTTGAAGGCAATTTTTCAATTCCACAATTTCTCAATCTAATATCACATCTCGGGTTCTCAAACTTCAATATTGTTTCAATAATTTCTTCGTCAATATTTTCATTATATGAGAAATTAATTAATTCAATATTATTTAATTTCCAAAGATCATCAGGCGTTCCAATAATATCATTTTGACTTCTTGGTATTCTATCCTCATTCTTATCTAAAGAAATATTCCATTTGCCGAAATATATTTTTTTTAATTTACTTAATGCAGAAATGCCATTTGGCAAACCAGTTAATTGATTACTTGATAAATTTAAAGTCTCAAGATTAGATAGCTTATAAAGCTCCTTAGGAATACTCTTTATGAAATTATTAGAAAGGTCTAAAGTCATTAACTTTCTACATTTTCCAATTGATTTTGGGATCATGGAAATATCGTTGTAGGATAAATCTAACTCTACTAGATTTAATAGATTTCCAATAGAATTGGGAATGGTAGTCAATAAATTTTTATCGGCTAATAAAAACTCAAGTGAACTAAGTTTAGTAAAACTTTTTGGCAATTCGTTTATAGAATTATATCTAAGATCTATTTTTTTTAGATGACGTAAGTCTCCTATCGACTCAGGTAGAGATGATAATTGATTTGAAGAAACATCCAAGCTTTGTAGGTTTGCCAACTGACCCAGTTCTTCACAAATAAGTTTTATTTTACCATTAATTTCTAAATGCTGAAGTCTTTTACTTCCAGTCCTTGTCCAATGTAGCTCGTCAGACTTATATACATAAAGTGTGAGATTTTGAAGATCGGTCAAATCAAAAACAGGTGATATATCCTTGGTTTGAATGGCGTCTAAAGTAATATTTAATTCCTGAATACCATTTAGTTCACCAAGTCTAGAGAATTCTCTTTCGTTTAATTTATCAATTTTAAGCTTTTTTAATTGACTGTATTTTTTAAAATAGTCCACGATATTCTTTGAGTTTTTATATTGCTTTGCGGAAATTTGCAAATGGTTTAGATTAGTGAATCCGGAAATCAATTCAAGAATATCATCGGTGATGGTATCACTTGACAAATTTAACTCCCTAATTTTCGAACTTTCTAATTTCTTTAAATTGCTAAATAATATTTCATTATCCTGATGTAATACTAATTCAGTTACTTCACTCAAAGTATTTTCAAAATTGACTCTATTGTCTTTTACCAGTAAACCCTTAACTTTTGTAATAATTTTTTGAAAGGATTTGATGGTATCAATCCCTCCACTTTGGTACTTAGGTAAAATTAGGTAGTCTAATTTTGGCATTAAATTTAACTCATTGAAAAGCTCTTCATAATCGCAATTTAATCTGCCACCCCACAAATCAAAATATCTAATGTTAATCAACTTCTGAAAAGGAAGTACTTCTAACTTTGATTTACTCTTTTCCGAAAATAAATTCTTTTTGATTTGTAAATAAATGATATTATCATGTCGATTGATCTCTTCGATTAGATCATTATAATTTGTCTCCCGTAGGATCGAAGGTTTTAACTCAATAGTTTGATAAAGTGTGTCAGTAAATTTTATTTCATTTGAACCATAAATTACTGATTTTCCAAGATGACTAGATGAGAAACTTCTATTATGCATACTGATAAAGTCATCTTGACTTTTTATAAGAAAGCTAGAAAAAATAAACAGTAAGGATATGAAATATCTCATATTTCGATATTCAATAGTTAATTCAGAAGATATTACTATAATTAGTACAGACTTTCGATACCAAATCTATGCATAAATTTACTCAAGTGTCAAATCTAAGTTTCAAGTTGTAGAATGCTTGCTACTTCGGTATCTCTTTCTAACTCTCAAAACGAAGTAATAGATATATAATACAATCAATGCTTTTTTTACCTCGACATTTTTATACACTAAGACAACCTTGTTTTCTAGCAAAAAAAAAGAGCACTCGGGAAAGCACTCTTCTAAAATAAAATCAACTTGTTATATCTAAATCTTGCGTTTAATACCAAGACTAAATGCCATTTTGTTTATGCGATCTCTATGTGGTCCTAGCTCACCATTCAATACAGTCATATAGAAATCTCCTGAGAAATAAGCTGAGACATTTTGAGAAATATTTCTTTGCATCCCAAAGCCGAGGCTTGCACGCATGAAGAAATTATCCGAAAATGAATCACCGTTAAAAACACCTCTGTTAAAGTCATGTGTCTTTTGAAACTTACTGTAAAAGTCTTCTACAGTTAGAGGTTCAGTACCAGTACCACTTGTTGGCTGTCCTCCTGTAAAGTTTCGCTTTTGCGTAGACTCATTGTAATTGGCATCAGCAATTAACTCAGGCGACAAACCGATACTAGCAAATAAGGACCAATCTAAATTCTGAACGAAGTGATACTTTACTTTCAAAGGTGTAGAAATAATATTGTATTGAATATTACTTAAAGAATATAAATACAAATCAGAACCCACTTCAAATTCTTCAATATAATTCCAAGACTTATTATAATCAGAATATGCTAATCCCGCCTCTAGTTCAAACTGCCCATAATCCTTAGAATACATTCCCGCGATTGTGTATCCATGCATTTCACTAAATGCATCAGATGTAGCTCCCCTAGGGAAAAACCCTTTATCAAATTTTGTTCTAACATTGTTATTATCAAAAGAGAAAACAATTTGAAACCATGAATTATTAGCTGCAGAATAAGGCTTAATTCCAAAAGTAGAATTATAGCTAACAGGATTTTGAATCTCATTTTCAATTGTCAGCAGTCCACCAGATAATTTTTCTACAGGTGAAATAAATGATACATCTTTATGGCTTGAATTATCTAGTTCATTTACATCGACAAGATCACCTTCCCTGTTGTTAATATTAGAACTCCCTAAAGAAGAAGCGATAGAGATGGCATTTGAAGGGCCACCTTTACCACTTTCGGTAAATGGGATAGAGACAGATTGAGTATTTGTTTCTATGTTATTGGTAAAAATATTATTGATCGCTTTATCATTCGCGTTAAGCGTTTTATCTATTGTGTTTTGATTAAAATCAGAACCTGTAATTATATGAGATGTAATCAGATTTTCAGATGCAACAACCTCTTCTGTTATAGTATTGATTTGATTTTGATTCTGTATTAGATCATTTGTGCTATTAATTTCTTCAGAGCTAACTTCGCTAGAAACTGCATTTGCATTAACTTGTTCAATTGAAGCAATGCTTTGATTCTTTTGAACATAAGAGCTTGTGAAGTTTATCATTAAAAGAAGAAGAACCAATAATTCCAAAGTTTTTAATGAGTATAAAGCTTGTCTTGATGCGTATATTCTTTCTAAGCGATCCTTAAGAAGCACCCAATGACTAGAATTATAAGCCATTTTATAATCACCTAAATTTTGTCTTACGGTATTATCAAAAGCACGGTCTTTATGTTTGACAACGATTTGGTTTTGCTTTTCGAGGAATAAATCCCAACGAGGTGTCGCTGTGCTTTCATGTCCAGATAACTTATCGCTTACAGTATCATCAAAACGCTTAGCGACAAAGTTATCCCAGTCAGGAGTCATATCACTCTTGAAGTCAGCCAGTTTGTTTTTAATAATATTGTCAAATCGATTATCTATCATAGGTCGTACCTTTTAGAGTTAAAATTGACCTTAATTTATGTCGGGCTTTCACAAGATTAGACCTAGAAGTACTTTCAGAAATACTTAATTGGTCCGCAACCTCTTTGTGTGAAAAACCTTCAATAACATAAAGGTTAAAAACAGATCTATAGGCGGGGGATAATTGTTGTAAAGCTTGTATAATTTCTTGAGCAGACATCTCACTTATAACATCGGGTGCATTGCTGCTTACACCTCTTGCATCATCAATATCTTCTGTACGGCGTCTGCTTCTTTTTCTATAATAATCAATCGCGGTGTTAACCATGATTCTTTTTATCCAGGCAGTTAATGAAGTTCCTATTGTGTATTTACTTATATGTCTAAATACTTTTATGAATCCTTCATGAAGTATATCCAAAGCCTCTTCTTCATCAGTAGAATATCTTAGGCACAATGGATACATTACAGAATAATTTTCTTCGTAAATCTTCTTTTGAGCCCAATTCTCCTTCCGGATACACGCTGCAATAAAGTCTTGTTCGCTCTTTTTGATGTCGAGTACTATTTCCATAGGGCTAAAAATATAGCTCAAATTACTGTTTGTAAATAATCTGCACCTGTATAACGCCAGTTTAACGCCTTTTGCTGCTATAATTTAAATATATACTAAAATATGTGACTTATTATTAACCCAAGACATAAGAATCCCTGACTAATTATATTGAGAAAATCCATATATCTCATATATTTGTATCAATATCAATGTCATAGATATTAGATTATTTTTTAATGTTGAAACTCAACCCACTTTCTAAGAATTATATATGAGTAAAGTTAAATCCATAAATCTTGATGGAAATGGTGATAATGGCAATTTATTATCACTTGAAGGGATGTATAAAGAGTATTTTCTGGATTATGCATCTTATGTCATACTCGAAAGAGCCGTACCGACAATTGAAGATGGCCTCAAACCTGTACAGCGTCGATTATTACATAGTATGAAGAGAATCGATGATGGTCGATTTCATAAAGTAGCCAATATCATAGGTCAGACGATGCAGTTTCACCCGCATGGTGATGCCGCTATTGGAGGCGCTCTTGTAAATTTGGGTCAAAAGGATTTATTAATTGACACTCAAGGAAACTGGGGTGATTACAGAACGGGAGATTCCGCCGCAGCGGCCAGATATATAGAAGCCCGTTTGACAAAATTTGCGCTTGAAGTGTCATTCAATCCGCAGACAACAGATTGGCAAGTATCTTATGACGGAAGAAATAAAGAACCCATTACACTTCCCGTAAAGTTTCCACTTGTTCTGGCTCAAGGCGTAGAAGGTATTGCCGTTGGATTAGCGACTAAGATTCTGCCTCATAATTTTATCGAATTAATCAAAGCTTCCATAAAAGTCTTGCAAGATAAGCGTGTCAAAGTTTATCCAGATTTTCCGCAAGGAGGACTCATTGATGTTTCAGATTACAACTCTGGTAAAAGAGGCGGCAAGGTAAAGGTGCGTGCTAAAGTTGAGCAAAGAGACAAGAACACATTGGCCATTACAGAGCTACCATATGGGGTGACTACGAATTCTATGATAGACAGCATTCTTAAAGCCAATGATAAAGGATCAATTCAAATCAAGAAAGTCATCGACAACACTGCAGCTGAGGTTGAGATTTTGATGAAGTTGCCTTCTGGCGTATCCCCTGACGTTACTTTGGATGCGCTTTATGCTTTTACGAATTGTGAAGTTTCTATATCACCCAATGCCGCAGTCATTATTGACAAGAAGCCTGTTTTCTTAGGTGTTGAAGAATTATTAAAGATATCAACAGCTAATACCAAAGAGTTACTAAGGTTAGAATTAGAAATTAAAAAAGGAGAGCTCAATGAGAAATGGCATAACATAAGTCTTGAAAAGATATTTATAGAAAACCGCGTCTATCGTGATATTGAAGAAGCTGAGTCATTTGAAGAAGTTATAAAGATTATTGACAAAGGCTTACGCAAATATGTCAGAACACCTAAAGAAAAAGCTAAGAAAGGAGACAAGCGTTTAAAGCTCAATAGAGACATCACGGAAGATGATATAATCAGATTGACGGAGATTAGAATCAAAAAAATATCGAAGTACAATAAATTCAAAACGGATGAAACTTTAGCCAATATCGAAGAGGAGCTAAAGCGCGTGATTCATGATCTAAAGCACTTGACTGCTTTTGCCATCGCATATTTTGAAAGTTTGATAGATAAATATGGTAAAGGTAAAGAGCGTAAGACTGAGATTACAACTTTTGAAACAATTAGAGCGGTACGCGTCGTCGCTAAAAATGCAAAGTTGTATGTAGATCGAAAAGAAGGATTTATTGGACATGGTATTAAAAAAGAAGAATTTGTTTGCGATTGCTCGAAAATTGACGACATCATTGCCTTTACAAAAGCAGGTATCATGAAAGTCGTTAGAAACGGCGATAAAGTTTTTATTGGTAAAAATATATTGCATACCAATGTTTGGAAGAAGGGAGATGATCGGACGACATACCACATGATTTATGTCGATGCCAAAACGGGAAGGGCTATGGCCAAAAGGTTTAATGTAAAATCGATAACAAGAGAAAAAGAATACGACTTGACTACGAAAGTCAAAGGAAATAAAGTTTTATATTTTGCCGTGCATCCTAATGGTGAAACAGATACTGTAGAAATACAATTAACGCCAGGCTGCAAAGCGCACAAAAAAGTATTTGAATTTGATTTTGCAAGTCTAGAAATTAAAGGCAGAGGTTCGAAAGGAAATATCGTAACCAAATGGCCAGTAAGAAAGGTAACGCAATTAGAAATTGGCAGCTCTTCTTTGGGTGCACAAGAACTATGGATTGATGAAGTCAGTGGACGACTCAATAAAGAAGAACGCGGAAAATATTTGGGAGATTTTGATACTGGAGATAAGGTGATTGCTATTTACAACAATGGAAACTATCAAATTTCTGACATGGACTTCAATAAGAAATTTGACACTGAGGCCTTAATGGATATCGGAAAACTTAAAGAAGATACTGTTGTCAGTGCTGTCTATTATGATGGCGAAAAAGGCTGGACAATGGTGAAACGTTTTCAGATTGAAACCAAGAGTGAGGGCGTCATGCATCAGTTTATCACTGACCACAAAAGCTCCAAGCTTTACTTAGCCACTATTACTGAAGATCCAGATGTTGAATATTCATACAAGAAAAACAAACAAAAGATAGAGGAGGAATTAAATCTGGCAGAATTTATTGATGTCAAAGGATGGAAAGCGACAGGAAATAAATTAGGAGAATATAAGATCCTAAAGATTGCCGAAGTTGTTTATGAAGAGGAAGTCGAGGAGGACGGAGAAAATACTGAAGCGTCTGCTGGTAAAGCTAAAGTTAAGGGCGGCAAGAAGAATGGTAAGAATTCTTTGGAGCCTGGGGATACTATAGAGTTTGATTTTTAGGTAATGTGAAAGTGAATTGAAAGATTTAAGTTTTATTTTTGAAAAGTTTTTAGACGCGATGGCATGTTCTTCGCCCGTATCTTATTTCGCTGAATCGGGTAATCTGCTAAATTCTCATAAGGTTGCATTACATAGACTACATGGCCAAGGCTTTTCACCTTAAATATTCCGGAAGAAAAACCAAAGCACAGAATTCTACACTTTGATTTTGCATTTTTATTTAACTTTAAAACTTTAGAATCCACTTATTTCAAATCTTAGAAAAAGTCTTTTGAAAACACTCATCCTTAAATTCACAGGCCAAAAATGCTATTTCAATCCTAGTGTTTTTATTGAACTTAATCAAACAAATTTGCCTACCGAAGAATTTGCGTTTTCAAATAAAGGTGTTTATTGGCTCACCCAAATGACAGCATTTAATAAAGAAAATAAGGCGCTTTCTTTATCTGTGATAAATTATAATCTAAAAATTAACTCTGAGTGGAAAAATCAAAATCCTAAGTCATCAATTGATCACCTCTTTTTTGTCCATATCGATTGGGAATTATTCAAAAACAACATTGCCTACTATACAGCATCTTGTAAGAAATTAATCCCAACTCAAGATGACTATAAAAAACAAATTCCCGCTTCACTAGCGACAATAGAACATACTGTCAGTCTAAGCCAAGCCACAATAGAAGCTGGATTTATAAGCTATTATAAAAAAGTAAAATGGGCTGAAGAAAAAATTCAGTTTAAAGTCCCCCACCCTTTGATGATTCCAGAATTTAATTTGATCAAACCTTATTTCGAAAAAATACTAAAAAAGAAAACCTTTAAAGTCTTGGTTAATTTGCACAGCAGAAATAAAGAAGTAAGCATTGATAGTGCAAGATCTCATGATCTGAGTCAGATAAATGAAGACAGCCTCCATATAATTAAACAATTTCAAATTAAAGATTGGAAGAAAAAACTAGATCAAAAGCCGCAATCAAAACCGATCATTCCTTTAGAGGAATCAGAATTTGACTCTACGTTTGGGAATATAGATGAATTTGAAAAAGCACTTCTCTTTCATTTCTTTGAAGATGAAAACATTCGTAATAAAAAACAACTCCAATATCTATCATCAATCATGCATGCCCATCAGAAACTTCTGATTACTGTGCAGCCACAATTTGGATTTATTTTTACAGTCATCGGCGAACAAATGACGCACTGTATTTGGGAACTCATAAACAGCCATGCCAGTTATGTGTGGTCATTCGAATCAAAGGGATTAAGCAAAAAACACATTCGTAGTCTAGAAGAAGAATTTTCCATTATAAATAGTCAGGGAAGAGCTTATTACAAACTCAATAACAATTCACAAAAGCAAAAATTTTATTTCAACACTCTTCAGCATAAAAATTTAAACAATCCATTGATTGATCACTTTGCCAAATGGAGATTACAGCTAGATCAAATGATGGTGTAATTTCTTTTGGCGCAAAGCCAAAAAATATAGAAACCACCAAAACCTTTTATTAACGATTGGCTTGCCAATGTGGGAGATAAAAATATTACTATTAGGCTAGAAAGAAAGTTGTCAATTCGAGATGAATACCTGTCCCAGCGAAGAATTTAGCTTTAATGACCTAATTCTAATTTTTGCTGCGCAATTAGCTTTTTTCTTTTTGTCTGCCATACAAAAAGAAACAAAAAAATCACCACTCTGCCTAGAAAGTCTAAAAATGTTTTTGCTTTACACACAAAAATAACTCCTTATTCACTCCGCTCATTCGTCAAACAGTTTTTTGCCTTTAGGCTCAGCTCCAAAAATTTTTCTTAACGACTTACTAGCCAATGTGGGAGATAAAAATATTACTATTAGGCTAGAAAGAAAGTTTTCAATTTTCATCCAGTACCGAGTAAGCACATATTACATTTTAAGAAGATTGATTTTCTCTGACACCTTGCCTAAAAAATCATGCAAATAAGTAGGCACATCTTCTAGCCTCGTATCAATTCTCCAGAATTGAGATTCCCCATCTTGAGTGTACTGAATAAAATATCCACCTTGATCGTAACAATCAGGACAGCCAATTGTACTTTCTTCTTGCTCCAATAATTGCTGTGGAAAAAAATCGATTAAATCTTTTGCCAATTCATATTTATCATTTGTTAATTCTACGAAACTAAAATCAGTGCTATTGTACACATGATTTTCATCTTCAAATAAACCATCATCTGTCAAGGCAAAATTAGTTACGCACATATCTCCAAAGCATTCACCAGCGAAACCACCGAAGACTAAATAATTTGAATCTAAATTTCCTAATCCTATTTCGTTGTCCTTATCACAAGAAGTATATAAGAACATCAGCATTGCTGCTAAAAATAAACCCTTTAACACGACAATGTACTTTTCCATAATATGGTTTGTTTGCATATAATTGATTAGACACTACAAAACAAGAATCTGTTGGTAGTTAGGCATCCAATTATACATTAGTTTATGCTCAGATGTTTGTCCACACTAACATATTAAAGAAAATTATATTTGAAAATTCTAAGCTAAAGAGCGTTACTATCTCCTAATTGTCAGTCTAATACTATAGAAACGTTAAAAAACTTAAACTCAAAGATATGTTAAGTACAGTAGGATTTATGGGCTTATCCGCTGCAGTTGTTGTGGCAGTTGTATACTATTTAGCCGAAAGAGGAGAGGTCTAGTTAGACATTATCAAAATCTCTTGTAAATACACTTTGTCAAAGCAATAGTAATCATTTGAGGTGTTGCGCTCTCGCGTAATCAAAACCTTCCTGCCACCAAGCACTCATCTGCTCTGGATTAAAGTAAAATGAATAATGTGTTAAAAGTCGCGGTGTAAATATGAAATTTACCCGCACATTTTTATTGTAAATACTTTCCAAGTGCCCAATCAAAACATCATCATATGCAATTTGCTTTTGCATAAAAATCAGAGACTTTAAAAGCAGATCAAAAACATTAGAGGTTTTCACCATGGTTTGTGGTCGTCTCCTTGGATTTAATACAATCACATCTATTTCAGTAGCTCCAATATTAATAGCCTCTTCAATGGGCAGGTAATTTCCAAATCCTCCATCCGCATATTCAAAACCATTTTTTTTAACCAAACTCATGAAAGGAATAAAACTACATGACGCCCACATCCAATCTATAAAATCCTCATACAGACAATCTTCAGCATATTTATATTCAACTGTTGTTCTAGTGATATTTGAAACAGTTACAATTACTTTCTTCCCTGATTTCTGAACAGCGCGATAATCTTCAAAACTCATCGTCTTGGCAATCGTTTTTCTTAGGGCAGAATGGTCTCCAAAAGTCTTGCGTCCTTTCAAAAACATTTTTACTGTGTTCACATGATTGATCGCTGCCTTAATATTACCATCAACGTCCATTTTGACTTTAAATGGACTGGTTGTATATATATCTTTTTGCCCAACGTTTGTATAGATTTTCTTGATTTGATCAATTTTATTTATGGACAAGTGTGGTATCAACAAGCCACCAGTAGAAGATCCTACAAAAATGTCATATTCCTTTTTTTGTTCATTGATTAGATACTCAGCTACACCTCCTGCAAATGCTCCTTTGCAGCCTCCCCCAGATATAACCAATGCTTTCATAAGTAAAATATACTTTAAACCAACTGCAAATATCAATTAATATCAATACAATTGCTTAAACTTGGGCATCAAATAGTATAAGAATCTTATCAGCCTTTAAAAATTAGTGCTTTAAAATAATTAATAGACATCATACAATCAAAGTCTAGGCATTATAAGGATTTGGGCTTATTTTAGAGTTTAAAGACTTGAATATGGCAGAAGCAGAAAACAAAAGCTTTATTACTGATTTATGGGAGAGAAGGGTGCCTCAATTTATTGCCACTTACGTGGGTGTGTGTTGGGGTATCTTACAATTTCTCAAATTTGCCTCAGAACGGTATGGTCTACCTGATTTTTGGATAGACAAGTTTCTTATTTTCGCACTCATCCTAATTCCTGCAGTAGCAGTTTTCACTTACAATCATGGCAGACCAGGAAAAGATAAATGGAAATCATATGAGAAAATTTTTGTGCCAATCAATTTTATAATCGCTTTTCTATTTGCAGGAATATTTAGCCCTGGCAATCAGATGAATGCTTCAATAAATGAAGTTCAGATAACTACAGAAACGGGAGATACTATTTCTAGAGTCATACCTTCTTTGGCCACAAGCAAGAGCTTTGCTGCCTTTCCTTTCGTCAATAAATCAAAAGATGAAGACCTCGATTGGTTACGCATAGGATACCCAACTCTTATTACAGCAGACGTCACTCAAGACATGAGAACTTTTTTCATAAATTTTGAGAACTTAAAATATGATTATGAGGGCAAACAGAAAACACTAAACGATGATTTAGCTTTTAGCTACTTGAATAAATTTGCTAAAGACTACAATGCAGATTACATGATTACCGGATCCTTCGACAAAAAAGATAATGTCCATCACCTATCCGTTAAAGTATATGAAACCCAATTAGGTGAAGTGTTTTTCGAAAAAGATTTTCAAGGAGAAAACTTTTATACGCTTACTGATGAATTCACAAAAGATCTTACCGGCAACCTCTTCCTCAAAGAAAACCAATCAAAAAAATTCAATCATATAGATTTGCCTGTAAGTGATTTAATTACGAGCAATCCAAAAGCTTTGAAGTTATTTTTTCAAAGTGCGACAAAGTATTGGATAAATTATGATGTAAAAGGCAGTATCGTTGATATAGACAAAGCACTCAAATTAGATCCAGATAGTCCTGAACTTTTAAAAATGGCTGCTACCTTTTATCAAAGTGAAGGTAAACTACAAGAAGGAGCAGAATTGATTACCAGAGCTATTCAACATTCAGATGCCTTGCCTGAACGACAAAAATTCATGATCAAGCAATTATATTATGGATATAATCAACAGATGGATAAATATTTTAAAGTACTCGAAAACTGGAAAACACTTTATCCAAATGATTATGCACCATATGCTTCACTGATAAGTTTTAAAATGAGATTAGGTGAACTTGACGCAGCTAAAAGTTTAGCGCTTGAAGCTAAAGACAACGGTCATCGTAATAATGTACTAATGAACTTGGCAACAATTTGTATACGTCAAAACAACCTAGATGAAGCAGAATCGTACCTTAATCAGTACTATGATTTATATCCCGACAAGAAAAAAGACGACACACAACTTGCAAATATTTATACTAGAAGAGGCAAACTAGATAAAGCTTTGAAACATTATGAAAATATAGAATTACTCAATCCGACTGATTACAAAAACTCAAAACGTATTGGTAATATTTATTCTAAACAAGGCAAATATGCTGAAGCCTTAAATCGCTACAAGCAAGGCTTAAAAGATGCTAAAGTGACTACAGATTCAATTGATATATTTCATGATATGATGAATCTATTTCATAAATATGGCAATGCTTCTGAATTCAATTCTGTGGCAGCAAAAAGATTAAAGTTAATGCAGTCTTACTATCCAGAATCCTACACAATTTCATTGACCATGATGGATGCTGGTGATTTTATTGAATTAGGACAAAAAGATGTTATTGAAAAACATTTTGCTGAGTTATTAAAATCTAACGAACAAATGTCATCGTATACAGATTGTATAGTTGATTTTGTATCTGCCATCACAGAAGAAAATAAAGAAGCATTGGAGACTGTTTATACTGGTTTTTGTAAACAAATATTAACCAATAGCTCGTCATTTGATTATTTGATCAGAGGTTGGATTGCTAAACTGGGAAACAACAATGAAGACGCGATAAGATTATTAGAAACATACATTGATAGTTCCGGAAATGCGAGTCAAGAAACAGCATATACATTAGCTGAACTTTATACAATTAATGGTGACAATAAGAAAGCCATTAACATATGTGAAGAAAACTTAGTATCAAATCCAAGCAATCCATTGTTACTTATTGAATTGGCCAATGCATTAAACGCAAATGGTCAAGAAAAAGAAGCCAATAAGACTTACGAATTGGTTGCAAAAATATGGGAAAATGTAACCCCAAAACATTACTACTATGAACGATTTAAAAACGTAGGCAAACAAATAGGTTTTAATGGCTAAAGAACGCAAGGACAAGAGCTTTATCAAGAAACCTATTTATTTAGGAGGCACGAAAGCATATAGACAGTTCATAAAAGATAATTTAAAATACCCTAAAGCAGCATTAAAGGCCAAAGTAGAAGGTGTCGTTTTAATCAGGTACTCTATAGATTACAAAGGCAAAGTCATTGATGCTAAAGTTTTAAAAGGTATAGGACATGGCTGTGATAAAGAAGCCATCAGAATTATAAAACTTCTAAAATTTGAAATCCCTAAAGGGCCGAGAAAACTCAAAGTTCTTTTCCACAAAGAAAATAAGATTACATTCAGATTACCTATAGCCAAACCGGTTTCTAAAAAGAAGACCGCCCCGCAAACAACAACTACTCAACTAACATATACTTTAGTGAAACAGAGAAAAACAGAAACTAAAGAAACAGAAAAAACTAAAGTGGGAGGCTCCAAACAGTCTTACACTTACACTATTAATTGGTAGATATTATAAATAAATCTATCGATCATATCTATGCTGTTAAATTTAATAGATTAACTTTAGCTTAAACAGACTAATCAGAACTAATATGTGCAAAAAGATACTGTCTTTCTCGGTTCTTACTATTCTATGCCTTCAATTATCCGCCCAATTTCCTGGAGGATGGGGCGGCAACAAAGGGCCTAAAATCAAAGGAAAAATAACTGGACAAATCATTGACTCCATCTCACAAGAGAATATTGGGTTTGCCACTGTCGTCTTGACCAAAGCAGGAAAGACAAAGGAAATTAACGGAATGCTCAGTGAAGAGGATGGGAAATTTAAAATATCAGAAGTAGGCGATGGCAAATATGATCTGATCATTTCTTTTTTGGGATATGCTGATAAGAAATTAACGGACGTCGAACTGACACCTAAAAAACCAGATGTCGACTTGGGTCAAATTTTATTGAGACCAACCGATTATTTACTTGATGAAGTTGAGATTACAGAAAAAAGAACTTTGATTGAAAACAAGGTTGATAAAATAGTTTACAATGCAGAAGATGATTCATCAATAGCAGGTGGTGACGCCACTGATGTTTTGAGAAAGGTCCCTACCCTTTCTGTCGATTTAGATGGGAATGTTTCCTTGAGAGGATCTTCAGCAGTTCGGATTTTAATCAATGGAAAACCATCTGGAATGTTCTCAAGCAATGTTGCTGATGCCTTAAAAATGTTTCCTGCAGACCAAATTAAAAAAGTGGAAGTCATCACAGCTCCAGGTGCTAAATATGATGGAGAAGGCAGCGCTGGAATTATAAATATTGTAACTAAGAAAGAAAATATAGAAGGGATAGCAGGAAGTATCAGTGGATCAGCTGGTAATAGACAAAGCAACGCGAGCTTAACTCTAAATGCAGGTAAAGGAAGATTTGGATTCAGTTCATCTGGTAATATGTTTTATTCATCTCCTGTTGATGCCAGAATTACTTCATTGAGAACACCTTTAAGTTCGCCGATGGATACATCTTATTTTCACTCAGGAGTCACTAACACTTCTCGAATTGGTTTCAGTGGTTCAGCAAGTGCATTTTATGATTTTAATGCATACAATGCCATCAATTCATCTTTTACATTGCGTGGATATAGCTTTGACCAAGATGGAATAACCAATGGCTTTTTCAATACAGATTTTACTAATCCTAATTCCTTTTCAAGAGCAAATACTAACAACAATCTTGTTTCTGGCTATGATTGGAATACGGATTACACGAAAAAATTTGAAGACAACGATAAACAAGAATTAACATTTGCTGTACAGCTTTCTGGAAATGTCCAGAACCAAGACAACAACGTTTTAGAAACAGGATTTTTAAGCAGAAATGAAAACATAACCAACGAAGGTGACAATGTAGAGTTTACCAGTCAAGTTGACTATGTACATCCTGTGGGTAAATCGAATAAGGTTGAAGTCGGTGTAAAATCTGTAATAAGAAATATCAATAGTGATTCTAGATTTATTCCTGTATCTCAAGCTGAGTTTGGCAATGTATTCCTTTATGATCAAAATGTATATGCTGGTTATTTGTCTTATAATTTTTTCTTTAAAAAATTAAATATTGTAACCGGAGCCCGATTTGAACGAACAGAAATTGCGGGTAATGGCGATTTATCAGAGCAGAATTTTACTAACAGTTATAACAATGTTCTTCCTAATATTGCGATTTCAAAAACATTAAAAAACTTTAGAACACTGAAGATTTCATTCAGCAGAAGAATACAAAGACCAAGTTTGTATTACATCAATCCATTTAATAACAATACAGACTTTTCTAATGTTGTGGTAGGTAATCCATTTTTGGATCCAGAACTTTCAAACCAAATTGAATTAGGATACAATACCAACTTTAAAGGATTTACCATATTTGGAAGTCTGTATTACAAAAATCAAACGGACATCATTGAGCAGCAATCTCGATTAGGGTCTACTACTGTTAATGGTATCCAAGAAGATATTGTAGTGAGTTCATTTGCCAATGTAGGAACAAACAATTCTGTTGGTTTGAATATTTTTACTTCAAAGTCAATCGGTAAATTAACCTTACGTGGAGGTGGTGATTTGTATACTTATAACGGAAGAGGAACAAATGCAGATGGATCATTTGCTGAAAACAATGCTTTGTCATATCGTTTATTTACAAATGGAGAATTTTCATTTTCAAGCAGTATAAAAGCGGATTTCTTTGGATTTTTCCAAGCACCAAGATTTACCTTACAAGGCGAAAATGCCAGCTTTTCAATTTTTGGGATAGGCTTTAGAAAAGATTTTAAAAATGCCAGTTTGGGTATTAGAATAATTGAACCTTTTGCGGCCAATAAGAATTTCGACAGTGACATCTCTGCATCGTCATTTAGAAATCAAACTACTTTTGAATTACCATTTAGAAGTATAGGTATAAATTTCAGATATAAATTTGGAAAAGTAGACTTTAAGAAGAGAAGATCAAAAATTAAGAATAGCGACCAGAAACAAGGCGAAGGAGATGGCGGCGGTGGCGGCGGCATGCAAGGAGGAATGAATAACCAAGGATAGATTAATTATAAAACGATCACTTATGATGAATCGTTTGGTATTGAAAATTCCATATTGTTAAGTAGCAGAGAGTTTGGCTAATAGTGTGGGATTTTAAATCCTATAGTTAAGAGAAAATTATACGTAAAATGAAAATAGGTATCAGAAGGTGTTTAAGCGCTGGAGTGAACAATACATTCTTTTGGAATTATCCACTGCGGTCGAAATTATCTAAAAAATTATAGCCATCGATCCTTCGCGCGCCTCAGGTTGACAATCGCTTTGAATTACTTTTTAGTCAATCCATTCTAGTATAAAAAACAAAAAGCCGCAAAAATTAATTTGCAGCTTTTAGTATATAACTCATTGGTTTTTTCTTAAACTTTGTCTCCGTACATCTTTTCTCTATACTCCGCATTTAAAATCTCGTTTCTTCTCTTTACAGAAGGCTTAACGAAATTTTTTCTTCTTCTCAATTCCTTGAGTGTACGTGTTTGCTTAAATTTTCTTTTATATCTTTTGAGAGCTCTATCTATTGACTCTTCACTTTTTACATTTATTATTAGCATATGCTATCTTAGTCTTTTAGTTTTCTAAAGAGGCGCAAATATAAGGAATCTACTTATATTTTGCAATAAGAAATGAAAAATGAGTGTATATATTATAGAAGCTTGTGTAGAAACGAGAAAAGAGCTTGAAAACGCAGTAAATCAAGGGGTTGAGCGGATTGAATTGTGCTCCCATCTGGATAAAGATGGCTTAACACCAACAAAAAAAATGATTGATTTTGCACTTTCCTTTCCAGATCTCCATGTAAAAGTCATGATTAGACCTCGTGAAGGTGACTTTTGTTATTCGCTTCAAGACATTAGGCATATACAAAAAGACATTAAAATTTGCCATAATCTAGGTATCGAAGAGATCGTCTTTGGAGCCATTAAAAATAATAGAATTGATGTTGAACTGGTTTCAAAAGTTGCCCAATGGGCTAAACCTATGAAAATCACTATTCATAAAGCTATTGATGTGTCTATAGATCCTTTAAATGATATTTTGGCATTAAAAACCATTAATGGCATTCGTGCCATATTAAGTTCTGGTCAAAAAACGAGTGCTGCAGAAGGTTATTTTATGTTGTCTGAAATGAAAAGAGTCTGTGGTGAAGATTTAGAATTGATACCAGCTGGAAAAATTACGCCTGTCAATATAAATGAACTACATCAAAAACTGGGGGCACGTTCTTATCATGGTCGCAGGATAGTGTAGATGATTATATGTAATAAAAAAATTCCAATCTAGGATTGGCCATTTTAGCGATGGATTCGGGGTCTCAATCACGAGTGCATTCAAAACCATGATAGGAATGAATGCAACCATCACCATTTTACTAAACACTACTATTAAACATTTATAACTCTAAGCACAATCTTCGCAAATCCTAATTTATTTTTATTCTTAGTTTGAACTCACAGAATAGATTTCTCATTTCAAGAGCCATTACAATTGAAATCATAAGGCCCACAATATTTTTTTTATATAGCTCTGAGGTCAAGAAACTATTAGTGTATGTATGCGATTGCAGGCTGAGTGTTTTTGAATGACAATTTAGGTTATTTTAATAAGCACTCCTTTATAAAGCAGTTTATTAAACATTAAGTTAATATTCAATATGACAGACTTGAAAATCAATAAGGAAAATTTTCCCTTTAGTTATCTACAAACTTTGTGAACGTAAAGAAAACCTGCTTGGAATAAAAAAAGGACCAATTATAAAATTGGTCCTAAGAGATTGAGTACTAAACCTTTTAATCGGAATTAAAGATTCATCCTGATTTAGATACCTCAATTTAGCAGTTTCGTCATGAATGGTATAGTTATATCTATTTTTTTTCATGTTAGTTTTCCACATTGAGAATGTCTAAAAAATGTTTCGTAGACACCTATAATATATGATTCAAAAGCGCTATATATAATACATTCAAAGACAATATTTTCATAGAAGCCAAAAGTCAATAAATCAAAATAAATTAGTTATAGTCATATGTTTTAGATAACTAAATGCACTTTTCTCACCTCTAAATTGATATTGAATAAATAAATCTTTATATTAACTTTAAGGGCGATACAAATAACATTCATCACTTAAAATCTAGAGTATGTTTAATGAAGAAGTACGAAGTATAATGACCTTAGATCCTGTGGTTGTTTCTCCAAAACAGACCATTGCGGAAGTTTCAAAAATGATGACTGACAAAAGACTTCAGCAAGTACCCGTTGTTGATAATGGCCAACTTCTCGGGCTTCTTACGTCCTATGATCTATGGAAAAAGGCAGCCACGACTAACGATCAAACTCTTGTTGAGAACGTTATGAATATAAACGTCTTAAAAATTACACCTATTGACAAAGTAGGAACTGCCGCAGAATTATTTATGGACAAGAGATTTAAAACCATTCCAGTGGTCAATCTGCGGAATGAACTTAAAGGCGTTGTGACGGCATTTGATTTGATAAAACACATGTTTGGAACAGAATACGAACCTAGACAAACAATTTATCCTGAAGCTATAGCGGATGTGAAGTCATAGCTTTATTTTTTGTGTTGGAATCACAGATATCAATTTTTTTACAAATTACTCAAGCTGATATAACCATTGGTTTTAATCTTTGTATCCCTAGACTACACTATAAAGATTTAATTAATCTGTGATTCTAACTATATTTCTTAAAAGATTCAAGCGCTGTATCTATTCTTTCACACGCTTCATCTTTACCTAGCAATGATATAATATCGAAGAGATCAGGCCCCTTTAAAGAACCACACATCATAATTCTCAATAACGGGAGATAGACGCCCATCTTCAAGTCATTGTCATTTAAGTACGATTTTACTTTATCAGATAATGCCTCTTTAGCTGTTGCTAAAATTAAATTCTTAATAGAGACAAAGTGTACATCTAATTCAGGATTATATCTTTTTTTGACTTGCTTCTCATCATATTTAATGGGTGCTTTAAAAAAGAAACTGCCTTCTTTGTAAAAGTCCTCAAATCGAACAACACGCTCTTTCATTAAACCAATATACTGGCTAATATAATTGTCATCACGATCAACGCCATGGGATAATAAAACAGATTTGACATGCGGCAAAAGACTTTCATTTGGTGTACTTTGAATATATTGTTGGTTAAACCAATTGGCTTTATCCATATCAAAGCGCGCTCCACTTTTTACTATTTTTTGTAAAGAAAACAATTCAACCATTCTCTCAATCGACATTATCTCTTCGTCATTACCAGGGTTCCATCCCAATAAAACTAAAAAATTTATAAGCGCATTAGGATCATAACCATCTTCTCTAAAACCTTGATACGTTTCTTCTTCACCTCTCCACTCGAGTGGAAAAACAGGAAAGCCAAATTTAGCACCATCTCTTTTACTTAACTTACCTTTACCAGATGGTTTTAAGATTAATGGTAAGTGTGTAAACTTTGGAGCTTCCCAGCCAAAAAAGCGATACATCAAAACATGATGCGCTGTACTTGATAACCATTCCTCACCTCTGATCACATGTGAAATCTCCATAAGGTGATCATCGATAATATTTGCCAAATGATATGTAGGCATACCGTCATTTTTCAATATGACTTTATCATCCAGTTCGCTACTTTTAAAAGACACTTTTTCACGTACCAAATCTACAAAACTGATTTCCTCATCTTCTGGAATCTTTAAACGAATAATAACATTATCATTCTGCTCTAAGAGCAACTTAGTTTCCTCTCTGGACAAAGTCAAACTGTTACGCATCAAACTTCTGGTGCGTTGATCATACTTCGCTGAGTGATAACCCAATGTTTCCTGATCGACACGCATCTTAGCTAAATCCTCTGGCGTATCAAAAGCATAGTAAGCATGACCTTGCTCCACCAATTGATGCGCATATTTTGCATAAATATCTTTTCTTTCTGATTGTCTGTAAGGACCTAATTCGCCACCATAGCCAGGCCCTTCTTCAGGAGTTAAACCCAACCACTCTAATGCTTCTTTAATATAATCCTCCGCACCTGGCACGTATCTGTTTTGATCTGTATCTTCTATACGCAAAATAAATGTACCGCCTGTCTGCTTGGCAAACAAATAGTTATATAGTGCAGTACGCACTCCACCAATATGCAATGGACCCGTTGGACTGGGGGCAAATCTCACTCTTACTTGCTGACTCATTCTAATATTTTGCACAAATGTCTTAAAATAATTTCATCAGAGGAAGAAATTAAATTTAATTATAGTGATTTTTCCTAGAACTGGAGATGAGAATTGAGGGGTCAAGGTATCACACTAGAAAGATAACATGGGTATCCTGAACTGCTAATTGGTCTTTTTGTTTCATTTTTAAAAAGAGGCACCTTGAAAACTCAAGATGCCCCTATCAGCATTACTTAATGTAGAATGGCATCTCCACTCAATATTAAATACCTCTCTAATCCAGTATGATCATTTTCTTAGACACTGAATTTTTATCTCCTATTAGTCTGTAGTATAACAAACCACTAACTCCTAAGTCTTCTTTTGTTATTTCGTATACATGCATCCCTTTGTCTAAATCCTGAATGACGCTATACACTATGACACCACTGGCATCGTAAAACTCAAGTGTTGTACTTTCTGCTTTTGGCAAATAAAATCTCACCGCTGTTTTATCTATAAATGGATTTGGTTCATTTTGATACAATATCATTTCATCACTTTCAAATTCATCTTTTAAATGCAATTGTGGTGTTCTTATATCAAAAGTCTCTCCAACATAGATTTCAGGTTTAGGTCCATCCCCTATCATGGACAATGCAATAGTCTCATCTTTGACATCACTAACATCCAAGTAGAACAATGGAATACTTTCACCCGTAACTGCACCGTATGGTGACTCCCAACTTACAACCATCAATCCATCTTTCTTTATATGAAAATTACCCTCATCCAAATCAACACTGCCCGGTAAAATATCTTGAATATTTGCACCTTCTAATGATAATGAAAATTGGAACCCATAGATCAAGCCTTCTTCATTTGAGAATACAGGAATCAAATTTCTCTTTTCTCTGCTTTTCCCGTAAAGGGTATAATATAATTTAGAAGCCGAACGTGTTTCTATATCTGTATCTTTTAAATTTACGACTGCACTATTGTTAACATCCCCAATTTTTACAGCGACAAAATCATTGCTCATATCCGTCTCCCCTACAGCCATTGCGTTAATCTCATCGTCATATGGGAAAGGATCATACATATTAGGGAAGACAAAATCTTTATCAACAAATCTCCATGAATCGTTACTAGGATATGATTCATAAATACCTAATATCAACTTTCTGATTTCTATAAGATCTGTCGCGGATATTCTCTCATCATTATTTGCATCTGCTGCTATAATCTTATAAGGAGAATCCAATTCTTCTTGGCCTAAAATGTGTCTTTGTATGCCCAATAAATCGAATGTACTTACGCCATTTAAAAATCCGGTATTCTTCTTTGGATCAATATTGTAAACCATTGACAATGGCAAACTCGTGAATGTATATATACCGTCAGTATCCGTCATATCCATATCCGTCATTTGATTTTGGCTTTCCGCCAAATATGCCTCAACCTCTACAACTGGCTCATTCAACTCAGTTTCAACATGACCACCAATAATTGCCATTTGTCCAGTATCAGCACAAGCATCTTGGTTATCTTGCAATTCAAGTATGGCCACACAAACAGATTGATTACCTGCTTCATCTGTGACATAAACATTAATAGGAATAGTTTGCGAAATACCATTAGGAATATCTGCACAACTGAAAGTGTGATTAGCCACAATAACATCTTGTTCAAACGAAAGCAACAGGTCCTCTTGACTAGTACAATTATCCGTACTGCCTGCATCAAAGTCAGAAATCCACAACTCTAATTGGCCGTTAGAAGGCATAACTGTTGATGTTAAATCCACGCAATAACTTGTCGGAGATTTTCCATCTTTAATCGTAATCACTTGTGTACAAGCACTGCTATTCCCACATCCATCTTCAGCCGTCCAAATTATTGTGACATCACCCACAGGTACATTTGGCACATCCACACTAGGGCTCGTTGTTTGATTTAGGGTGCCCATCAAGTCAACTATACCATCCGATTCTTTGTCAATTTGATATGTCCAATTTAAAGACTGAACAATACCACAACTGTTATCCACAGCAGCGTTAGTTACCCTTAGATTTGGAAGTATACAATCTGCTGCTAAAATCTCAACTACATAGTTTTCACAATCTGTAAATATAGGTTCCGAAGAATTTGAAATTTTTATAGTTTGCGTATGCTTCCATTCACCTGCTCCTGTAATAGGATCTCTTTGACACCAATCAGAAACGGTCCATTCTTTAATTATTTTAAAACATGCTTCTTGTGTAAAGTAGAAAGTATCTGCTTCCATATGTATACCTACGCTCGCGCAATTTGGTGTATTGACGATAGGTTCAGAATCTGGAATAGGTACACTACAATCACCTTCATAATCTAGAGGCCATTCTATATTATCTATTGTGAATGGCTCTGCCGCTTCAATAGAAATAGTCTGCTTACACGTCTGTCCTGTCTCTGTAATTGTCCATGTTCTTAATATTTCACCAGTATTACAATCTGTCAAATCTTCGATAGTATCTTCAAATGTTGCTTCCGCGAAATTACAAATAGAGGCATTTGCCGGCGCTCCCGTCAGATTGGTATTTGTAAAATCTTGATTGCAGTTGACTGTTACATCTGGAGGACAATTTAAATTTAAAACAGGATAATCAGACACATGCACACGCGTCATACATTCTCCAAAATAATCTCCTGAAGATCCAAATATACCATCACCATCAGCATCATCCCAAACACGCAACATCACGAGATGAGGACCTGTATTGACATCAGCACAACACAAAGTAATATTTGGCCCCATCTCAAGATCAGTATCATCGCCACAATCGGTTTGCATTCTAGATATTTGTCTGAATATATTTGTACAATTATCAAAAGACCCATCGTCAAATACCTCAGCCGGCAGTACTGCAAGTCCTGTATTACTTAAAGACACATGAATATCTTGATCGCATATTACATTAGGGCCGCTTTGATCCGTGACATTAATAATAAATGTGCATCTATTAAAATTACTACACTGATCTCTCACTGTTATTTTTACAGTGTGCGAACCTGCAGATAAATTTGTCAAGAAATACTCGCCACTTCCTGGCGGATCTTCTGTTACAGAACCAGGCGTCACCGTGATGAGTGTATCTTTTACAGTACCACACATTTCAGTTATCTCAGGGAAATATTGATTCAAATGCACATCCGTGCTACAAGTATATCCAAAACTACCTAAATTCAAATCCTCGTTACAGCCTATAAATTGTGGTGGCGTATTATCCAACACTTTGACAGACTGATATCTTTCAATAGGATTGACACCCACTTCTATAGGCTGACACATATCTCTAATAATCCACTTTCTCAAAATTTCATAACTGCCTGCGCAGTTGTATAGTATTTGATCATCCCAATTCCAGAAATGCATACACAATCCATCACCAGTCTCATAGATTGGCGTGCCATCTATGGTTGGCCATCCTGTACTATCTGGATGTGTAAACAACGGATTATCTAATATCTCCTCACAAGATACAGTATTGGTTATAATCGTGTCATTTGGTATCACAACAGTATTAATATCAAAACTCGTAATTGTGACATTTTGATTACACTCGATTACATTGTTACTTTCATCCGAAACATACCATGTTCGTTCAATGATTGCAGATGGATCTGCGCACATACCTAGATCTAAGAAATTATCTTCATAGCTATAATATACTTCTTGCTCACAGGTCTCGACAATGGGTACACCTGTTACTGAAGGATCAAATATTTTATTACAGGCTATCGTAATATCTGGTGGACAAACTACTTCTGGAATAAGTTTGTGCTCTACTAAAACATATCCCCAACAACAATTACCTCCATCACAATCTAAGCAAAGTTTGACCTCTAACAATTCTCCAATATGTTCCTCTGTGACAATGTTTGTTCCATCTGTAGAATTCCCGATTTCATTGCCTTGTAAATCTGTAATTGTTAAACACATATCATCGGCACAACCAAAGCTACCTGTATCAATCAAAAGCATATCAGGCGTTATAGTCTCCATACAATCAGGACCCAAGCTGAGATTGATTTGTCCCACGCATGCCATTTGAGTAGTAGTAGGCTCAAATGGTAATACGGTGACCAAAAATGAACAACCCACTTCATTACCATTATCATCCAAATATTGAATATCCATTGGATGTAACCCAGCGATTAATCCACTGTTTGGTAAATTTGAAATTATATTTCCTGTTCCGCAATTATCAAATACCGGAACAAAAGGAATATCACTTATTGGCGCTTCACATGCTCCAGCTAATAGCTGTATCGTAACATCCTGACAAAGAGAAGGATCAAACACAGGCGGTTCTGCATCATTTACTATAACATCAAAGCTGCATTGTGATTTGTTACCTTGCTCATCGAGCATTGTATAGATAACCGTCGTCAATCCCACACCAAAGAATGCATTTGTCATTTCTCCTGGAAAAATATCTCCTACTGGAGGCACAGCGCCATCATCGTTGCGCTCATAAGAAATAGTAATAATAGCTTCTCCACAATTATCTGCTGCTAGTGGATGCGGCCAAGTATAAGTAGCGCCACATTCGCCAGGGTCATTGTTAACAAATACATCTGTTTGACTGTAAGGAATTAACTCAAGAACATCCAAAGATGCTGATTCAATAATAGCTGTTTGGCTACCAGAATTATTTACTCCTAAAATCCAATCTCCCCCTGCTGACTCTCCAAAGAAATCAGAAAAATCTCCAATCGGTTCATATACTGCATCCCCGCCAAGCGGTGCACAAGTGATCCCACTTAATGGATTAGAAACCATATCGTCAAAACCGATGCTAATATTCGCGGAAGCGTTACACAAATTACCAAACAAGTAAATTGTGGTGCCATCAGGACTCGTTAAAGTCACTTCGATATCGCCGGCATTAGCTGTTATAATTTCTAAATCACTGATGTTAATATCACCTACCGTTATCCCCGCAGGCACTGTGAAAGCAATCTGACTACAAGTACCCGGATTAATATCTACTGGATCCATAAGCATATAATATGTAGAATCATATTCGGCGCAAAACGGCGCTTCATTATCTTCTACTGTAACATTGAAAGTACATTCTGCAAAGCTCGGAATCGCTTCTTGCAAACCTACTGTTGAGCCGTTATCCGTTAATATAGGTAATGTAGGATTTAACGCTCCAAAAGAACCCTCAAAGCAAGATGATCCTATTATAAAATCATTTGCATGATCATGGTCACAAACCCATTGTCTGTGTATGTTTTCTCCAGTAATGCTTCCCGCAAAATTAAACGCTGATGGAATATGTCCGTTAATGGCCACACCATCAATCACTCGTCCGACAAAGTCTAAATAATATCCTGAAGAAACACTAATATTTACATTGCTAAATAATTGCGTATAAATATCTCCTGGTGCTAAGACAATTCCATTAGGTACATTATGCGTTTCTGCATCCGGGCCTTCTCTTTTAATATCCAAACAACTGATATCCAAACTGGCTGGACCAAAATTTGTCAATTCGACTCCGGCTTGTAGACCATCTTGAATAACTTCTGTTATCAATAAAATAGGCTGATCAAAAACAGTATAACGCACTTGACTTGTACCACCATTGAAAAGAGAACCGCTGGCATCTTCTACGCCACAAGTTTCCGTCTGTCCTGCCACGTTAGTAATCTCAAAAACAACAGCCATATTGTCTGGGCAATTATCTTCTACAGATACAGGCGCAATATCATTTACAACTGCACCACAAATCTTTGCATCATTAGATAGCGTTATACTTTCTGGACATACTATTGTAGGTGGCGTGTGAAAATCATTGACTATAATTTTCAATTCGCATTGTGTCGAATTACCACAATCATCCTCTGCTTCAAAAACTAGAATTGTTAATCCAACTGGAAATAAATCACCCGTCTCCAATCCTGTGTCATCAATCTGAGTTACTGTTACATCTGTACACTCATCCTCTGCAATAGGCAAAGAAAAATTGACATAAGCGCTACACCAAGTATCAGGTGCATCTACGACAACTGGAGGACGTGGGCAATTTAAAAATTCAGGTGGCGTTACATCTCCTACTCCAAATCTATGCTCAGTTGAAGAGCTATTTCCACAATCATCAAAAGCCGTAAATACTACATCTACATATCTTGTGCTTCCACAGCTTTCAATCCAATTTGCAGGATCAAAATCATTTGTCCAATTTATGTTACCGCAAACATCTGTAGCTGTTGCTCCAGCATTTGATTCTAACCAGAAATCAAAAGCTTCAAAATTTCCTGTTGTTTGTGTATCACAATCACCCATAGCCATATCCTCTCCAGCAACTAAAACAGGGTCCGTTGTATCTTCAATAATGAACCAAGCTTCGGCTTCATTTGTATTACCACAATTATCTTCAATTGTAAATCTATACAGTTGCTTACCCACCAAGCCACAATTATCTTCTTCTCTTACAAGGTCGTATGACCAACTAATATTGTTTGTACAAATATCAGTCGCCAAACCTGCACCATACGCCGCTAACCATGCGTCAAGTTCTGTATCATTACCTAGGCCATCACATTCCACAGTTTCATCTTTCGGTGTTACTGCAAATTGAGGACTTGTTGTATCTTTTATTATAAAGTCTGCAATCGTATTGGCAGAAACATTTCCACAGGCATCAGTTGCTGTAAACATATAAGAATGCATTTCTGTTAATCCACATGCTTCTGTTGTCCCCATCAAAATATAATCCCACACAACAGCTCCACTACAAGCATCTTCAGCTTGTGCATTTCCATTGTTATCTAACCAAGCTTGTAATTGATCTAAATTTCCGAAACCATCACACTCAACTATCTCATCTTTGGCAGGTGATGTGATCACAGGTGGCACATCGTCTGTGATGGTAATATTTGCAACAGCTGTAGCAAAATTACCGCAAGCATCAGTGACTGTAAATGTCACATCAACGCCACCTTCCATTTCACAATCCAAGTCTAACATTTCAAAATCATTATTGTACACAACAGTACTACATTCATCTTCTGCTTCTGCACCGCCTGCAGTACGCAACCAAGCTTCCAGTTGACCCATAGGATCCGTACTACCATCACACTCGACTTCAATATCTTGAGGGAAAAGCAACCAAGCTGGGGCTTTAGTATCATTAATTGTCAAAGTGGCTTCTGTAGTCGTCGCATTATCACATTCGTCAGTGGCCGTAAACACAACAATAACTTCTCCTGCTGTTCCACAATCAGAAAATATTGAACCATAATCATTTGTCCAAGTTATGTTACCGCAAATATCTGTGGCTTCTGCACCTCCATTATTGTTTAACCAACTTGCTAACTCTACCGCATTAGAAGAGCCATCGCACTCAACAGTTATATCAGATGCAGGAGTTGTAATCATAGGTGGAGTTGTATCAAACAACTCAAATATCGCTTCTGCACTTGACATATTACCACATTCATCCCAAACAGTAAATCTGTATGTACGCGTACCGTTATCATCACAACCAAAAGCGACATCTACAAGATCAAATTCCCATTCAAATATATCCGAACAATCATCTGACACCACTGCACCACCATTTACATTTAACCAATTTTGCAAGGCTAATGGATTACTTCCAGGATGACATTCTAATAATTGATCTTCTGGTAAGACATCAAAGACCGGTGCTGTCGTATCAGAAATGATAATTGACGCCGTACTAGTTGTCGTGTTTCCACAGTTGTCTTCAACGGTAAATTCATATAGGACCGAACTGGTTGCACCACATTCATTAGTAGTATTTTTTTCTTCAAGCGCCCAGATTAAATCTTCATCACTACATACATCAGTTGCTGATGCGCCCGCAAAATTGTCCAACCAATCTTGAATCAATACTGCATTTTCAGGATCAGCACATTCTAGGTTTAAATCTTCCGCTTGCGTTTCTAAAACAGGCTGAGTCGTATCTACTATTGTGATCGTACGTGTGTCTGTGATTTGATTATCACATGGATCTATCGTCGTAAACAGAACTGTGTATTCTCCTGTCAAACCACACCTTTCCTCAAAGCTAGCATCGTAATCATTTGTTACTTCTAAGCTGCCTTCGCATACATCTTCCGCTTGTGCATTTTGTAACCAATTGGTGATGATAGCATCATTAAAGTCATCGCCACATTCCAAAGTAATATCAACGGGTAAATCTAAAACCGGCATCACTGTATCTTCAATTTCAAAAACAGCCATTGTAGTGCTTACATTGCCACAAGCATCAGTAGCCGTGAAAATCACTTCGATTGCACCATTAGTTCCGCAAGTAGTGACGAGGTCGCCTACAAAATCATTTGTCCAGACAACAGGACTGCTGCATACATCAGTTGCACTAGCACCACCTTGATTATTTAACCATGCTTGCAATGCTGTACTCTGATTTCCTCCATTACATTCCAAAGTTAAATTGTTGGCCTCATTCAATATTACTGGATTGACATTATCGTCTGTTTCGTACGTGCCGAGGCAAGTACTTTGATTCCCTGCCGCATCGGTTACTGTAAACAAGTACACACGCTCAAAGGTATTTCCACAACTGCTGAAATCTGTAATCAGCAATGAATCGACTTCTAATGCACCGCTACAATTGTCAGTTGCTGTGTCAGCTATCGCATCAAACCATGCGCCTACATCTTCAGAACCGCAAGCGATATTAATTTGATCATTACAAGTTATTGTTGGGGCTTCACAATCTTC
>ENA-ORXM01001398-ORXM01001398.1-marine-metagenome-genome-assembly--contig:-NODE-1398-length-34036-cov-8.536029_pt1 | contig 34036 bp, 25 predicted proteins | sample MGYA00237867_ERZ511480 | MGnify/ENA primary metagenome ERZ511480 (study PRJEB26309, sample SAMN06266103) | marine metagenome | isolation source: Algal blade | place: United Kingdom:Sidmouth, United... | reverse complement strand
TTACTTAATTTGAATTTGTCGAGTTGGTTTAACCTTAGCTTCTTCTCTTTTAGGAATGACTAATCGAAGAATACCCTTATCATAATTAGCTTTGATTTTGGAGTCATCCACAACTCTGTTATTGAGTGTAAATGATCTTTGAAATGATTGATAGCTAAATTCCTGACGAGTGTAGTTTTCTTCTTTTTGTTCTTGATTTTCAATTTTTTTCTCACTCTTTATGAGGAGAACATCATTGTCAATCTCTACTTGAAAATCTTCTTTGTTCATACCAGGTGCCGCCATTTCGACGATGTATTCACCATCGGTTTCTTTTATATTTGTCGAAGGGACAGTCATTGATTGATTTGGAAATCCTTGCTTATTCCAATCAAATAAAGAAGTCCAATCATCATCGATAAATCTTGTAACACTTGGTACAATTCTACTTTTTAGTATTGGTAACATATCTTAAAATTTTAAATGGTTAATAAGAATTAAAATCAATTAATTTTTCACAAACAAAATACCATTTGAATATTTTAGTCAAAATGACATAATTGAGTTTAATTTTAATGTTAAAATTGACATATTTAAACACCAATAAGTCATAATGTCACTATTCGCTCGCGTAATTTATATTTGAGTAATAGCATTGGTAATGCCCGCTTAGCGCTGTGCCTGCCGTATACAAGGAGGCAGGGTTCTCATTTAAAGCACTTTCGTACTTTATTCGACTACGTCGAATTCATTCGTTCTTGCCTTGGTCTATTTTGAACAATTCTAAATCCTTTTCCGTCATGATGAAATGATTTTGGAATGAATTAATTTGATTCATGAGTGATATAAACCTATGCACTTTGAGTGCAACGTATTTGAGTTAATCGCTTTTATACAACGGTCAAAGCTGATATCTCTGTTAACTAAGATTTATATAGAATCCATTCCAAATTTTCACGAATAAGGTCTATTTACTCATTATATGTGTTAGTTCGTACCAATATCTATATATTTAGGAGACTAAATAAGTGTTATTGTTTAAGCAGGAAAGTATAGCTAGTTTCAAATTTACTGCCATGTGGATCTTCATCTTAACAATGGTGTGGTCTAGTACCTATGCACAAGGGACTAATCATAATATACATAAGCTAAGTGATCCATATGACAAACTCGGAGGTAGGTTCGATGCTAAGCAGGCATTGCTGGAGGATTCCTTAGGTTATTTGTGGATAGCTACTTCTAAGGGTTTATGTAAATATAGTGGATCAGGGATTGACTGTTTGACACATGATCCTAATGATCCTTCATCGATTGATGGTAATGAGGTGATGTATCTTTCTATGGATTCTGAACATCTCATATGGGCATCGTTCAAGAATAATGGTGTCAATGCCTTCGACATAAACGGGAAGAAGATCTATGCTCTATCCTTCCAAGGAGAGCAGAAAAATGCATTGCTACATAATAGAGTTTGGGCCACTTGGGAAGATGAAGATGGTTACATTTGGATTTCTTATTTCTATGGTGGGATTTCTCGATTCGATAAGCGAGATCGCTCGATTATTCATTATTCTATTGATAATGAAGTAGATCTTAAGGATCATCGTCCTAGAACAGTTGTAAGTGTTTTGACACATGATAAGGAAGCGCATACTTATTGGTTAGCGACTACCGTGGGTCTAGTAAAGTTTAATACCAGGACTCAAGAACACTCTGCTTACATGTTCGAAGGGGAGATCGATATAGAGACATCAGAAAGCCAATTTAATAGAAGTATTCTGAAGCCGCTTTGGGCTCGGAGTATGTGCCGTGATGTAAACGGAGACTTATGGATTGGGACTTTTGGTGGCTTGATTCATTTTGATTCAGAAAAAGAGACTTATAAGATTCTACGTAATGTAAATGGTAGCATACTTAATAATGTTTCAGGAGTTATGTCGTATGACGATAAACATATAATGCTTTCCTACAAGGGTGGTCTTGCCCTGATGGATATTTATAGCTACGAAATGCTTAAGCTAGATGAAGCTGAAGGGTACGGTCCTAATAACGATTTGTTTGCTAGGATGTATAAAGCAAAAAATGGCTTTACTTATATACTGAATAGGGATGGTAAAAAAACTGGAATTTACAAATACAGTGATGTGTCAGATATGTTTAATAATAACCAAACAGGTAATTATGTAACTGATATCTTGGTTTCAGAGAATTACCTGCACTACCACAGGAGGCCAGGTAAGATCGAATCTAGACACTTGGAGTCAGGTGAGAGGTTGACGCATACTTTCGATAACAAGGAAGGAAGTACAATTCGAGTCATTTTTTCCATTTCAGGTGATTCTATTTTGGTGGGTGATTTTTATCATATGTATAAGTTTCATCCGCTTCAGGGTTTAGAGAAAATTGCTGATCTTAGCCAAGAGAATGTATACCGACATGAGAGTGTATTTGTGGATAGCGATGGTGAAATATGGAATGGTAGACAACGAGATGGGGTTTTCAGAATGAGCTTAGATGGTACAGTAATTCATTATAATCATAAATCTTATCCTTCACTAGTCTACCAAGATTATATTTTAGATTTCCTAGAAGATGAGCATGGTGATATATGGATAGCTACTGAGCAAGGATGGACAATATTTAACAAAGAAAAAAATACAACAAAAAATTACTTAGCCAAAGATGTAAGTATCGGACAAGATGTAAATATACGAAGTATCAATGCGTTGGCTCAGACAGAAAATGGGCAAATATGGATAGGAGGGGGTTCTAGTGGATTATCATTATGGGATAAGGAAACAGAAGTTTTTGTTCAGCATGTCAATACCTCCTCTGGCCTGCGATCCAATATAGTTTATGATATAGCTAAGGATGCCGATAATAACTTGTGGCTAGCGACAGGAGCGGGACTGTCATGGGTGAATTCTAAAACTTATGATGTAAAAAACTTCGGTAGCGAGTATGGTGTAAATACTCGAACCTTTTCATTGAGTTTTGATAGGAACATATTGTACGCAGGGCACCCTAAAGGGTATTATAAAGTCAATATTGATTCCTTGCTAAGCCATGAACGGACACCAGCTATCCCTGTAATTAAAGGTTTTGAATTATACAATAAAAGGCTAGATTCACTTTTACATAAAGAGTATGGAATAGAATTGCCACATGATCAGAATTTCTTTTCTTTCGAATATGGTTCTATAAATTATTTTGATCCACATCTAGAGCAGTATCAATATCGACTGACAGGTATCGATCAGGACTGGGTAAGTGATCGAGGAGAGCGTAAGGCAGGTTATACGAATATAGATCATGGTAATTACACCTTTCAAGTAAGAGTCAAAACTGAAGCAGACAATTGGTCGGCGCCCGTATCTATAGATGTGCAGATTTGCCCAGCATGGTATCAGGCATGGTGGTTTTATCTGCTATTATTTCTGATTTCTGCGCTTATAGTTTGGGGCGCTATCCGTTCCTATGTTCTCAGAAAGCAGAAGGAACTAGACATAGAAAGGCGCTTTGCACAGTTAGAAACTATGGTCCTTAAGTCTCAGATGAATCCCCACTTTATATTTAATAGTCTTAACTCTATACGCTATCTATTTATGAAAGATGAGAAAGAGAATGGACTGAAGTATATCACAAAGTTTGCTAAGTTATTGAGATCTACATTGAATCATGGAGATCATGCCTTAGTGAGATTAGAGGACGAGGTAGAGTTGACAGAATTATACATCCAGTTAGAACAATTACGATTTGATAATACTTTTACCTTTAGCTATAAGTATGATATCGATCCCTCATGGAAAGAAATCCTGATACCGCCTTTTGTGATTCAGCCTATAGTCGAAAATGCGTTTTGGCACGGCTTGCAGCCACTGAAGTCCAAAGAAAAAAAATTAGATATTACGGTCATTAGAGTAGAATCTAGTTATAGAATTATTATAGAAGATAATGGAGTAGGGCTACATGTAAAATCAGAACACACTAAGAATCAAGAGTTGAATAAAAATAAATCTTATGGTCTAAATATAATAGGAGAGCGATTCGAGTTAATGAATAAAAATGAAAAACTAAATTATCATATTGAGGTCAAAGAAAGTGAATCTTATAATACAGGTACTATGGTAATTATAACGATAATCTAAGGCGTGTCTATTATGTAAATATTAAAACTAACTTCTAAAAAACTAAGTGGATGCTAAGGGCTATAATAATTGATGATGAACTGCATAGTCGGGAAACGACAAAGATGCTATTAGATATGATCCCCGTAGATATCAGTCTAGTGGGTATGGCTGTAGATGCTCGTGAGGGCATAAAAATGATATTAGATCTAGAGCCTGATCTTATCTTCTTAGATGTTCAGATGCCCTTTGTGACGGGGATAGATATGATAGATATGATTCCTACTTATCGTGGAGAAATTATATTTGTAACGGCACATGATAAGTATGCCGTTCAAGCATTTAAGAAAGGAGCGCTCCATTATCTGCTTAAACCTATAGACCTAGAAGATTTAGAGGTGGCTGTAAACCGTGTTGTAAAAATTGGAAAATCTAAGCAGGAAAAAGAGAAAGGTAACTGGCTATCACTTAGCACTCAAGAAGGCTGGATAGTCCTTAAGAAATCAGATATCGTGAGGGTGGAATCTTACAAAAACTATAGCACTATAGTCACAGAGTACACCTCTCATACGATCAGTAAGACGCTGAAATATGTAGAAGCTAGCCTACCTTCAGATTCGTTTTATCGAGTACATAATACCCATCTAGTTCACTTTGATTTTATTTCTAAAATCTTAAAAACTGATGGCGGAAATGTATTGATGAATAATGGCGATCTTGTACCTATTTCGAAAGGAAAAAAGAAAGACTTTTTTAATTGGTTTAAGGATAAGATAGATACGATCTAGATTTGTGGAGAAGAAGATAGGTCGCAATAGCTCGACTAGAAATTAGAGAAGATAAATCTGTCTATGGGCAATTTATTTCCCTTATGTTCTATTTATAGGAGTCTATGAACAGGCACATGGCTTCTTTTCTTTGATCAGTATCATTGCTGTATCAACCAGTATTCAATATTGTATAAAATAAAATTCTTTAGATCTATAAGTACTTCATAGACAGCTTAAATAAACTCCGTTTACTCATTAGTAATTGCCATTTGCACATTGAAGCAAAATATTTATTAGATAATATGTACCTAGCAATAAATTATTAATAATGAAAAAAGCTAATTAAAATACAAGCTACTATTACGTGGACATTATTTATGTGGAGCCTTCAAAGAAAATAAAAATCGCTCCTAAAAAAAAATGTGGTAGAGAGAATTACAGTAGGTACTTATTATAGTCCTATAGTTGCTGGACAATATCCATCCAAAAATCATATTTATATGGATAATGATGAGTCACAGCTGTTTTTTATACCCGAAAGGGTATCACCAGTAATTCCGGTCGCAAATAATAATTGCAAGTAATAGATGCCGCAAAACCATATGAAGCTATTAAAAAGTGCTTCCTCATAATGGCTTTAAATTCTAATTGATTTACAGCATGTTGGTATTCTTGATAAAAAAACTTAAGCTCACATTTTCATAAATTTCTTATAACATGAAGACCCTTTACATAATATTTTTATTTTCAATATTGCAATATGCGGCATCCTCTCAGTGTATCAATACATTTCAAAATCCTTTCCAAGAAGTAGAAACACCAGTCTTTGGAGGATACCAATTGGAGGTATCAAATACTACTGAAGCAGGAGATTATTTTGCTACGAAAATACTGACACAAGATAAGTTGATTACTGTAGATATAGCTAATGGAGATCCTGTCTATGTGTCTATCTATATTGCGACGAGTTCTGGTCTAGTTATAGTTGCGGATGGGGTGACTCCATTAACCGCTTCATTGTCTGAATTTTTTGGATATCAGATTCATGTTAATACTATAATCCCATTGTGTGGTTCCGATAATATTGACAGAACTATAACATTAGAATGTGAAGATTGTCCACCTCATAAAGGTGTAGGAATAAATGTTACAGAAATTGATAAATCTGCGGCGCTGCATATAGGCAGTGGTGAGGGAGGTTTGTTACTTCCATCTAGCAGCGATGTAAATAGTATATCCCTTGCTAGTGAGGGATTGCTGTATTATAATAATATAGATGATGAACTCAGTTTTTATGATGGAGAGAATTGGAGACAAACCTTATCTCATGCTACAACTAGTTCCCACTTTGATTTTAGACGATACAACAGTAATAGTGATGGTACAGATGGTACTTTTATTTCTGTCTATAATACGGATGGGCAAAATGGTAGAACTACTGGGCTTAGATTATTTACAGGTTTATCAGATTGGAATTCAGCTTCTGCCATTTTTTATAGAACTAATGTTATGCATTTTGCCCAGAAAAATAATGATTTTCTTGATGTGATTTCTATCGAAGATTCATTTTTAGAAATGGATAGAAATTCTATGAAATTTACAGGTACTAGTCTTAATACTGGACTACAATTTAAAGCTAATTCTTTAAATAGTGACAATGCACTTTATGTCAATAATGAGACAGACAGCCCCATCTATATTCATGGAGATCTAAGCTTTGAAGAAAAAGTAACGATAGGTGGATCCATAGATATAAATACCTCTCTCAACATAGTAGGAGCCGAGAATGACGGAATCACATCGACATTACAAATAAAATCAGGGTCTCAAAGAATGATTATGGATGGGAATGAAATCGATGCATATTTCCCTGGGCTTTACCTCCAAAATAATTCTGACAGTAAACTGATACTAGCAAACGGGGGAGGACTCGTAGGTATTGCCGAAACTAGCCCTACTGCAATGCTACACATAAAGCAAGTAGGGGCTGGACAAGAAGCATTGCGTATAGAAAATGATACAGACTCAGATAACTGGGCGTTTGAGGTGATAGGAGACGATCTAGGTGTGTATTTTAATGGAACCTACAAAGCCAGAATAGATGCAACAGACGGAAGTTGGGATCAGACCTCTGATAGTGGTGCCAAAAAGGATGTCGTCTATGATAGGCGATCCATCCTTAAGAATATCCTAGCTCTTAAACCAGCAAGTTATAGTTATATAGATAATGTAAAAGGTGATCGAAAGTCCTACGGATTTATAGCGCAAGAAGTGCAGGAATTATTTCCAGAATTAGTCACTGAGGACGAAGGGGAGTATCTAACCATCAGTTATTCGGAATTATCAGTACTTGCGATCAAAGCAATACAAGAGCAACAAGAGGTCATTAGAACACTAGAAGTTAAATATGAAAAACTAATTGAGAGATTAGAAAAATTAGAAAAGTAGCTAAAGAAAATCAAATAATCATAACCTTTAAAATTAAATAATATGAAAGCTTTACAAACAATATTTCCCAAGACCTTATTACTATTTCTTGTATTGGCGGCATTGCTGAGTGCTTGCTCTATTGATGATCTTGTTCCTGAGATTCCAGATCCAGAAGATGATGATTATTTCTTAACGGTAAAAATAGATGGGGTAGACTTTTCTGCTGACATCACTCCATCGGTAAGTGTTCTAGCTGATCAAACGGGTTTTTATAACATACAGGGAAATACTAATGATGGAGACAAGTTAGCCATTACGCTAGTTAGTCCTACATCTACAGGAACAGTGCTTGTGTCAGGCGACAATAGTGAGACAGCTCCTAATATAGCTTATTGGGTTGTTTCTCCTTATGGCGTATGGGCAGCAGGAGGGACAGGTGGAGCGGGTGGTGATGGAGTAGGCACCATTACAATAACCGAAAACAATGATACATTTATGGAAGGAACATTTTCGTTTACAGGTGTAAATCCACTAGATAATAATAGCACAAAAGAATTTACAGAAGGTAAGTTTAAAGCTAGAAAAGACTAATTATGAAAACATTAACAACTATACTTACGCTCGTAGTTTTTTTTCTATGTCAATCTGTTGTTGCGCAAAACGAAAAAACAATATTACCCAAGATAGAAGACTACCCCAAGGGTGAATTAGAAATTAAAATAAAATCCTTTGGTGAGAACAATCCCATTACCATCGGTAAGGTCTTAGCAGATGGGACCATTTATTTTGATTGGCCAGAACTGGATCTCGCTGAGATAAAAGACAATAATTATTTTACAACATCCATTAAGCACTTCATAGGGTCTAATGCGTGCAAAGATCCAAATGCAATTATTACCAAAGAAGATGCAATTTTAGTGGAGACAAAATATCTCTTTTTATTCAAATATGGTCAAGCAGTAGGATCTATTATTCCTTCCACTCAAAAAGGACAGCAGCATAATACCTCCGAAATAGGAAGTACACTGAAATGGATCTACAGTTATGAAGAGACCAATGTAAATGCAATCGGTAAAGTAAAATTGGAATGGGAAGATCTCTATAGTATCGACCAAACAACAGAATATAATCTTAATTTTAAAAAGGGATGGAATTTGGTATCCCATTCCTTAGAGGAGATAGAAAAATGGCAAAAGGGAGAAGAGAAAGGAAGTCAACCAAAAAGAATAACAGTAAAAAGTATAGATGAGATTCCGACTGATATGCACTGGCATTTAAGATATTGGGCAAATGATGAGCTAATAGAAATGGAACAGAAACTACTTACAGAAACGCCCATTACAAAAAAGCAATATGAAAACTGGTTGCCTAAAAAACTGGGAGACTTAAAAAGAACTGAATATGAAATAGGTAAAGAAATTGAACGCCTACCAACACCTAACAACATAAATATTCTATTTCAAAAGGGTTCAAAAACGCTTGATCTTACTATTGTTGATTGTGTTGCGAGTAAAGAAGCTGGTAGTACATATACCCTAATGCAAGATATGGCAAGTAGAGACTGGAGAGATAAGACCGATACGGGCTATGCGAGTGCTCTAGAAATGGATGGTAATAGGGTGGTAGTGGACTATAATGAGGTAGAATCTAAATCTATGCTAACGTATAATACCATGGATAGATTTACTATAAAAGCAGAGGCTAAGAATATGGAACCAGAAGAACTATGGAAGCTTCTGAAAAACTTAGAACTTGAAAAACTTTTGAAATAGAGTATAGTTAGCATATCACTTTCATCTTTTCATACCCCTCTCCATCATTGAAGTATCTTGTCTAATTTCTTCATCGCTGTTTAGAGAGTTGGGACTTAATGTCTAAGGCTTTGCAACGTAGAGGTCCGTAAGAGAGGAATATGCCTGCCTGATGGTAATTCTAAATCATAGATCTCAGAAAGTATATCTAAGTACAATAGAATATAGAAATGTAAACCAATTGACAGAAAGGGTACTTGAAAACTAATAAGTCAAACCATTAGCAGTATTTGTATTATAATGAGACGTCGTGTAGGAGAATTATTAAAACCCGATGTTAAAAATTGATGAAGTATAATATAATGTTAAAGGATGAGTTTGTTTAGGAACTTCATAGACATAGTAGGTAACTTCACTGATGATCTGACGTCATAAGATCAGATCTATTCCGACCGAGCTTTGATGATTTCAATATAACCATATTGAAAACTATCTGTAATAACCCTTCAGTTTTAATTAATTAAAAGATTTAATAAAAATTTATTATGAGAAAAATGTTATTGTGTACCCTAGTGGTTTTTGGATATGTGAATTTCTGTTTTGGACAATATAATATTAACTCTGAAAGGATTTCTGTGAAAACCTATGATTCAGAAGGACCAGTAGAGCATTTTGAATTAAAAGGTGTAAAGGCTCATTCTTTCGATATTCCGGCTTTCATAAAGAAAAATGCTCACTTAGAACGTGTATTGATAAATGGTTCCATTGTTTCAGAACTTAAGACAACGACCATAAAATTTGATTCTAAACAACAAGGAAATTTAGAGGCGGATCATGTATGTCAGAATGTACAAACTAAACTTACGCCTTTTTTAGGTATCAGAGGAACTAGAAGAAAAGCTCAAAAAGGCGCTGATATATTAGGTATCATACCTAATACATCAGCTGAACTGGCTAAAATTTCTGTGAGTGATGATATTATAGGATTTGATGGTGTAATCATTAACAACTTCCGTGAATTACAAAAAGCAGTGTTAGCTAGTGAAATAGGGGATAGAGTAGAATTGACACTAGAAAATAATTCAAGACAATATTCTAAAAGTATTGTAGTAGGAAGTAGAGGGATAGAAACGGTAAGTTATAAATATTGTAAAGAGGAGCCTATTGCAGCTCTAGAATCTAGAGATTTGTTGACAGATAGGAATGAAGTTTCTTTTTCTACATACCCTAATCCTACTAACGCGACATCTCAAATAAACTTTACTTCTTCATCTAAGGAAGATGTAATATTTACAGTAAGAGATATCGCTGGTAGTCTTATCCACTCAGAAGTGTTTTCTAACTTTAAGGGTAACTTAAGCTTAGATTATAATCTTGACAGTCAGATAGGAGGGACCTATATTCTTTCTCTACAACAAGGGGAAGAGTTGTATAACCGTAAAGTTTTACTAGTAAAATAATATAACTTAAAAGTATATAAGCTAAAGCGAGCGTCTAAACATAGGCGTTCGCTTTTTTTATGTGTTATACCAATTCTAGTTTAGAATGACGGTAATTATTTATTTTGTTCTTCATATTCCTTCGTTAAAAAGCCTCGCCGAACCTATGGGTTCGCCTACGTTTCTTGCCTCGATCCATTTTGAACAATTCTAAATCCTTTTCCGTCATCTAAAAATAGAAATGGTATTAGTATGCTAAAGCCCGAAGGATATTTTACTGTGTAGCAATATAAGGTAGACACTTTATTCGCTTACGATGTTCTAGCTGCGGAACGATTTTCCAAATAAGATAGGTCTGTTAGAAATAGGCTTAGCCTATGGCTCGGATGCAATATTATCACCATCAATCAAAAATAATATTGCCTTTAACTCGCAGCGAGCTAAAGGCAATATTGTGATGTACATAAGTACTAAATACGTATCGTATTCTAACGCTTATTAATTATCCAGACTATGATTAAAGTTTGCATACTTAATTCGATCATCTTTCTTAATAATCTTAAGGAGCGCATCAGCTGAGATCTTATCACTGTCAAAAGTTATGAGCCATAGACTATCTTCTCTGCCCATCTTTTTAACAAGTCTCACACCGAATTTTGTTTTATATTCTCTAAACCATGAAGGGAGGTTGGTCCCAGGATTTGGCTGTACTAGTATTTCCTCTTTTATATAATCTTTTTCTGGTTTATTCTCTGGTTTCACACCATCTACATCAGCGCCTTCTACAAGAGTCCATCCTTCTGTATTAGCCACCATTTCCATTCTTTTTTCTAAGGCCATAAGTTTTTCTGGTCTGTCTTCTTTTCCCTTGACAGTCTTACCATTATAGCCGATAACAACTAAGGGGAGATCAGGCACCATGCTTTTGAATGCTTCAGGGTAGGTGTCAAAGTCAGAATTCCTAAATGCCTGGAGTAAAGTATTATATTCCGCATCACTGAGTTGCTTTTCGTATGTGCCGAGCTTATCTGTAAATCGTTTTCCTTCATAAGTAGCTTTTCCATTCCCGAGTATAGTCATCTCAAAAACGGGGCACTTTCCGTAACAAGGCCCTTTTCTGAGACTCATGGCTACATCTTCTTCCGCTATTTCCGCTTCCATCATCTGATTATCTGACTGTTCTACGAGTTGTTTTGCTTTACAAGAACTAAGTAGAACTATAATTGCTAACAGTATTATATTTTTCATGGTCATTAAGTTTTGTTATGTAGTAGACGAAGCAATGTACTAAAAGTACATTAAAGAATTCTTAAAGTTTAGACTAGAGTAGCTGCCGACTAACTAATTTCACCGCCACAACTAGACCCAGATCCAGCAGTACAACCATAGCAATGTTGGTTAAGTACTACTTTTCTACTGAGGTATTCCTCCATATCAAAAGTACTTATATGATTACCTTTTACAGCAGATTTAAGATCTAACATCTGGTTAAAATCGCAATCATAAATGAATCCATCCCAACTAACAGAGATGGTATTTCTGCACATAAGTCCCTCTACAGTAGCAGGGTTATAGGCTTCCACAAGGTCTGTCATATAAGATTCGTAATTCTCAGTTTCTAGGAGATAATCTAGAAATCTACTGATTGGAAGATTCGTAATGGCAAATAGATTATGGAACTCTATATTGTAACGACGCTTTAGTTGTCGTTTAAACTCACTTTCTAGTTCTTCTTGATTGCCAGGTAAATAAGCTCCTGATGGATTGTATACAAGATTCAGGACAAGGTCCGAGTTAGGCATTCCGTATCCTACTTCATTGAGCATTTGCAGTGCCTCTATAGAATCATTGAAGACACCATCCCCTCGCTGACTATCTGTTCTAGTTTTAGTAAAATAAGGGAGAGAGGATACAACTTCTACCTTATTTTTTGCGAAAAATTCAGGTAGATCATAGTATTTTTTATTGGCTCGTAGAATGGTGAGGTTACATCTGTTCATTACTTTAGCTCCGAGAGCATAGCATTCTTCTACGAACCATCTGAAGTGTGCATTCATTTCTGGAGCTCCTCCAGTTATATCTACGATAGGTATTTTGTATGCCTTAATGGTTGCCAGACAATGTTCTAGCGTTTCTCTTGACATATTTTCCTCTTTTCTGTCAGGTCCTGCATCGACGTGGCAATGTGCGCAGGTCTGATTGCAGAGTTTCCCGATATTGATCTGGAACACATCGATCTTAGTAGAGGTGAGACCATTAGAAAAACCTAAGGACTTCACTTTATTGGCGAAAGGCTCGAATTGCTGATCTACTACAGCCTGACCATTGAGCACTTCTAATTGTAGAAAGGTATTTGATAATTTATTTTTACTAGACTTTAAAGATTTGCTTTTTTGTTTTACACCCATGAGTAGTTTACATTAATTTTTTCTTGACATGATTCATCATCTGGACACTTGTTACCAGTGTTGCACCACTTTTAATAGCTGCTGCTACATGTACTGCTTCCATCATCTGCTCTTCATCTGCGCCTTTGGACAAACAGGTAGAAGAATAGGCATCTATACAATACGGACAATTTATCGCGTGTGCTACAGCTAGAGCAATTAATGACTTTTCTCTTACGGTCAGTGCTCCTTCTTCAAAAACAGAGGAATAATACGCAAAAAACTTCTCTCCGTATTCTTGTTGAAACTCCGTAATATCCTTGAATTTTTTTAAGTCAGCGGGATCAAAATATTTTTCTGCCATAATTTTAAATGTTTAGCAAACAAAGCTAAAAATATCTACAGAAAATGTACTGTCTTAGACAATTAGTTACTATAATTTATCTTTTTTACCTTTATAAACGATATTATGTGATCCAGTTAAAAATAGAAATTTGTTCAGGATAATACTATTCGTAATTGTTGTCTTTCTGATTGCTTGTAAGGAAGAAGAGAAGGATATCCCCACAGTTAGCTTTCACGAAGGCTACGATGTGCTTATAAGCCTTCCAGCAGGAGAAAGTATAGAGGATAGTAAGGTTCCTTTTCTACCAGCACCATTTAATATGGCAACCTTCAAAGGTCAGGCTAACAACCTAAGAGCTATTATTATTTCAGATAGGTTAGGGAAGAATAAACAAATTAAAATTTTACCTGTTGCCTTTTTGTCCACAAATACAGGAATGCTCCAGGATAGGTATGTTATAGCGGTACCTGCTGATACTACTTTAAGAACGGTGGCTATCTCGGATTTTTCAGACTTTTCTGTAAATCACTATGGGATAAGGAATATGGTAGAAAATTGGTTTAAGTACAAAAACGAAAATGAAAGAAGTCTACAAGTGCAGTGGTCGAGTGAACAAACAGCAATAGAGCAGATTCTAAAGAATGAGAAAATAGGTAAGAACTAAGGTGTCATCGACAACAGATATAAATATTTTGTTCCTAGATAAACTGGATGGTGTAGAACAACCCTGGGACTTGCTATACGAGGGGAATACCTACTGGTCCTCGGATTATCTTAAGGTGATGAATGATTTTCCACCTTATGATGTAGCAACTCATTATGCTCTAGTAAAAAAGGGAGAAATACCTGTTGCTAAGTTCACATTTCAGTTTTTAAGTATCAAATTATCTGAATCTTTTGGTGATACTAATGAGCAATTCACATTTTCCCAAAAAATTCAGAATGGCATAAAAAATCTCATACTTCCTTTTCTTAATTTTAATCTAGTCGTATCAGGTAATACCTTGCTCAGCGGTAATTATGGCTACTTCATATCCGCTGAGTTAGCATCAGGTGAGAAGAGTAAGATTCTGATGGATGTTGTACAACAATACAAGTTATTCCTCAAGAAAAAGAAACTGAAGGCTGATGGTATACTGATGAAAGATTTTGAAGATCCTGAAGCGATATATGGGGATAAACTAGAGGCTGATAATTTCACTCATTTTTCTATCCAACCTAAAATGAGATTAGATCTATCAGAAGGATGGAAGGTCATGGATGACTATCTTGCTGCGCTAAAATCTAAGTACCGAGTACGATATAAAAGAGCTAGGAAAAAGTTTGAAGGATTAAAAAAAAGAGATCTCAAATACGAAGATTTGGAAAGATACAAATCTGATATGTATAATACTTATAGAAAGACGGTAGATCAGGCTAGCTTTAATTTATTCCTATTGCATGAAGACTATTTCGTAGCCTTACATAGAGCGCTAGGAGATAAAATAAAAATTGTAGGTATTTTTGAAGGAGATGAGCTGATTGCTTTTTACACACTGGTCATAAATAACGGTGAGATAGATGCTCATTATCTGGGGTATGATGTAGATAAGAATCATAACTATCAGCTCTATCTGAACATGCTATATTACATGGTAGAGGATAGCATAAGTTCTAGTATGAATGTACTACATATGTCTAGAACAGCATTAGAAATAAAATCATCTATAGGTGCCACACCAGAAAATATTAATCTCTATGCTAAGCACTACAATAGTTTTCTGAATAGCTTAGTTCCTTTTGTTCTTAGGATTACGGTACCAGAGGTGGAGTGGATGCCGAGAAGTCCATTTAAATAAATAAACCGAATAGCGCATATAGACAGCACGGGTAAAAGAAACTAGGAGATTTGATCTATTCAGTAAAGAAAACTACCGAAACTTTTCTAAATAATTTATTACGCTACTTACTATAAAACTCCTTATATACAGGAGCATTATGCAGTAGTGCGATCTTCTGAGGATTGTAAAACTCATCTTCTAGAGGTAGTAATTCCTCTAAGATCAGTTGCTGAGAAGTAGAGTAGGCTAAAACCTGAGGATTCCACTTATAAGAATTATAATATATGAAAATAGAAACGGCTCCTACAGCAACGAATGATGCAGCTATACTGAATATTTTATAACGCGTCAGTTTCTTAAGCTGTGTATCTTCGTGTAGTTTAGCATCCAGTCGATTCCACAAGTGTAAAGGCACATCGTCAGGATAATTATCAGAAGCAGCTATGATTTTATTTTCTAAATCTTTCATGACTAAGCTATATTATATATATGTTTTTTTTTAAGAATTTCTCTCATTCTTTTCTTTGCAAGAATAAGCTGAGACTTAGACGTATTAATACTGATACCGAGTTGTTCAGCAATTTCTCTATGCTTATATCCTTCTATAACATAGAGGTTGAACACCGTTCTATATCCAGTAGGAAGGAGATCTAGTAGTTTGAGCAAATTCTTATAATCTATATCTGAACCGTAGTGTACCTCATGCTTGATATTATGATGACTCGTTTCTAGGGTCATAATAAAATTATTATTTTTCCTCAGATACATGAGCGATTCATTGACAACTATACGTTTCATCCATCCCTCAAAGTTTCCTTTACCCGTGTAACTATTGATCTTCGTCAGAATTTTATAGAAAGCAGCAATAAAAACATCCTCGGCATCAGCCGTATTTTTGACGTATCTTCTAGAAAGGGAGAGAAACTCAGCAGAATAAGCCTTATATAGGGTTTCCTGAGCTAGTTTAGTCCCTTTTCTTAAGTCATGGATGATATTTTCATGTACTTTACTCACTTAGTAGCTATCGTTTATTTTAAGATGTTAATTATTTAGTTTTTGGTGTGTATATCGTGATCCTGTTCTAAAATAAGTAAATTTTAGGTGTTTTGTACGGTAGCCTTAGCCTTTATTTGACATGAAGATAGAAGGCCTATATTATATATGGATAAACTAGAATATTAATATCTTTGGCAGCTTAATCAATAAATATCAAAAATGAGTATTACGGGGGGGAGTTTTCAATTAGAAGATGGTAGAAATATCACAGATCTATGTGATGAGTATGGATGTCCATTATATGTCTATGATACCAGTGTTATTGCTAGACAGTATAATAGGCTGAAGTCAGCATTTACCTATAAGAAAACATCATTCAATTTTGCATGTAAGGCATTGACAAATATAAATATCTTAAAATTTGTTAACGCTATGGGAGCGGGACTTGACACTGTTTCTATACAGGAGGTGAAGATAGGATTACAGGCAGGATTTAGTAAAGAGAATATTATATACACCCCTAATTGCGTATCGCTAGAGGAAATAGAGCGCGTAGCCGAGTTAGGTGTAAAAATAAATATTGACAATCTATCTATCCTAGAATTGTTCGGACAGAGTCACGCTGATTACCCCGTATGCGTTAGGATAAATCCGCACATTATGGCAGGTGGTAACTCTAAGATCATGACGGGACATATAGATTCTAAGTTTGGTATTTCTGTACATCAGCTGCCTCATATACATAGAATAGTAGAGGCCACAGGACTGAAAGTAGAAGGATTGCATATGCATACAGGATCGGATATATTGGATGCTGATGTGTTTTTGTATGCTGCCGAAATATTATTCAAGGCAGCTAAAGAATTCTCGGATTTAGAATATTTGGATTTTGGGAGTGGCTTTAAAGTACCTTATAAGCCAAATGGTATAGAGACAAATATAGAGGAATTAGGAGCAGGGATATCTGAACGCTTTGCGGAGTTTTGCCTAGAGTATGGTAAGGAGCTGACGATGAAGTTTGAACCAGGAAAATATCTGGTAAGTGAGTCGGGACGTTTTCTTGTCAGAGCTAACGTTGTTAAGCAGACTACATCTACAGTTTTCGTAGGAGTGGACTCAGGACTGAATCATCTGATCCGTCCGATGTTCTACGATGCGCATCATGAGATCGTTAATCTGTCTAAACCTAATGGTAAAATGAGATTTTATACAGTAGTAGGCTATATTTGTGAGACAGATACCTTCGGAGTGAATAGACGAATTAACGAAATAAGCGAAGGAGATATATTATGTTTCATGAACGCTGGAGCATATTGTTTCTCGATGGCATCCAACTATAATAGTAGATATAGGCCTGCAGAACTTATGATACATGAGGGCAAGCCATATCTTATAAGAGAGCGGGAGACGATGGAAGATATCATGAGAAAACAAGTACAATTAGATATATTTTAGACAAATAATAATATGGAAATTTCTTCTAAGTATGATGCCTCGTTAGTAGAGGATAAGTGGTATAAGCACTGGATGGAAAAGAATTATTTTCACTCAGAACCAGATGAACGAGAAGCATTCAGTATAGTTATACCGCCACCTAATGTAACAGGGATTCTGCACATGGGACATATGCTCAATAATTCTATCCAAGATATTCTAATCAGGAAAGCTAGAATAGATGGGAAGAATGCTTGTTGGGTTCCGGGTACAGATCATGCATCCATAGCTACAGAAGCTAAAGTGGTCCGCATGCTGAGAGAGCAGGGGATCAAGAAATCTGATCTCACGCGAGAAGAATACCTAGAAAAAGCCTGGGAATGGAAGGAGAAGTATGGAGGAATTATCTTACAACAACTTAAGAAACTAGGTGCTTCTTGTGATTGGGAGCGTACTGCGTTTACCATGGATGACACGCGTTCAGATGCGGTCTACAAAGCATTCGTAGATCTTCATAAAAAGGGTAAGTTATACAGAGGCCTGAGAATGGTAAACTGGGATCCAGAGGCACTGACTGTATTGTCTAACGAGGAGGTCCTGCATAAGGAGGAAAATTCATTTTTGTATCATGTCAAATATGCTGTAGAAGGGGAGGAAGGTAGTTTTGTCACGATAGCCACAACTAGACCAGAAACGATATTGGGTGATTCTGCCATAGCTGTACACCCAGAAGATGAGCGATATGCACACCTGAAAGGAAAGAAGGTAATCGTACCGCTGGTCAATAGATCGGTACCTGTAATATTCGATTCTTATGTCGAGCTAGAGTTTGGTACAGGAGCGCTAAAGGTGACACCGGCCCATGATGTAAATGATTATGAGATCGGTAAGCGTCACAAACTAGAAGTCATAGATATATTTAATGATAACGGTACGATAAACGAAGCTGGAGAGTTATATGTAGGGAAAGATAGATTCAAAGCAAGAAAAGAGATTGTAAAAGATCTGGAAGAAAAAGGACTTCTGGTTCTGAAGGAAGATTATGCCCACTCTGTAGGTAGATCGGAAAGGACGAATGCAGTCGTAGAGCCTAAGTTATCTATGCAGTGGTATGTAGATATGAAGAAGATTACCGATCCGGCTTTAGACGCCGTAATGAGTGACGAAATATTATTTAATCCTAAGAAATATAAAAATACCTATAAACACTGGTTAGATAATATAAGAGACTGGTGTATATCTAGACAATTATGGTGGGGACATAGAATCCCAGCATGGTATTATGAGGAAGAAATATTTGTAGCAGAAACGGCTGAGGAAGCGCTAGCGCAAGCAAGAGAAAAACTAAATAATCCAGAGCTTAGTTTAGAGGAGCTGAAGCAAGATGAGGATGTATTAGATACATGGTTTTCTTCTTGGCTTTGGCCGATAAGTGTTTTTGATGGTTTTAACAATAGAGAAGAGTTAGCGTATTATTACCCTACTTCTGTTCTTGTAACGGGATGGGATATTATTTTTCTTTGGGTAGCTAGAATGGTTATGGCAGGTTATGAGTGGGAAGGTAAGAAGCCTTTTGATCATGTCTACTTTACGGGTATGGTTCGCGATAAGAAGAGAAGGAAGATGAGTAAGTCCCTAGGGAATTCGCCTGATGCCCTAGAACTCATCAATAAGTTTGGAGCGGATGGCGTACGATTCGGCATGTTGTCTTGTTCGCCAGCTGGAGGCGATTTGTTATTTGACGATAGTCTCTGTGATCAGGGAAAGAAGTTTTGTAACAAGATATGGAATGGACTTAGATTTGTCAAAGGCTGGGAGGCTATTGAGGCTATAACTCCCTCAGATGAGGAAGTATATGCTACAGAATGGTTTGCTCACAAACTTGCTGCCATACATAAAGAGATAGAAGATAATTATAAAGACTTCAGATTATCAGAAATTCTGAAGAAATTATATTCTTTTATCTGGGACGATTTCTGCTCTTGGTACTTAGAAATGATCAAACCTGAAGACGGAAAAATAAGTAAAGTAACGTATGATAAGACGATAGAATACTTTTCTCAGATCTGTACATTGCTACATCCATTCATGCCATTTATTACTGAAGAAGCATGGCATATATTGAAAGATAGAGCTGACGGCGAGGACTGTATTATGAGTCAGAATCCCGTTTATGACAAGCCCAATTCCAGCGTCTTGAGTGATGTGGAAACGGTATATGCAATTGCAACGAACGTAAGAGATGTCAGAAATAAGAATGGTGTAAAGAGACAAGAGAAACTTGAGCTTTCTATACTGAACAGTGATAATATTACTCGACTTTCTAGTGACGCTGGTTGGAAAGGAACGGTTTCTAAGCTGGCCATATTACAGTCTATTAATGTTGTAAATGAAGAGGTTGATAACAGTCTATCCTTTATCATAGGGACAGACAAGTATTTCATAGAATTAGAGCAGGAGATAGATGTAGAAGCGGAATTAGTTTCTCTTAAGGAAAAGCTCATTTATGAAGAAGGCTTTGTAAAATCTGTCAATAAAAAACTAGATAACGAACGTTTCGTAAACAATGCTCCAGACGCCGTTGTAGCAAACGAAAAGAAAAAGCTAGCAGATGGTTTAGATAGGATAGCAAAGATCAAGGAGAGTATAGAGAAGTTGTCATAGGTCAAGCTGACATAAAAAAAACTAAGCACAATTCTGTCAACTAAATAAAAAAAGCCTAGCAAAATACTAGGCTTTTTCCAATAATTTTAAAAACTTGATTAGTTCTGAATTACAATTCTTTGTGATTTGAATCCTTCATCAGTTCTTGTGTTCAAGAAATATATTCCTGATTGTATCGTGGAGATATCGAAATTCACACTTTGAGTTTTGATGTCTTCGTATTGTCTTGTCATTACTGTCTTTCCATCTACCGTAGTGATTTCTATATCTATGTCAGAGCTTTTTTCTAAGCCTAATACCACGGTAAGATTATCAGTTGCTGGATTCGGGAATGTACTGATAGCAAGATCGTTGTTAAGATCTTCTGTTCCAGAAATATTATCTATGCTTACTTCAGTAAATAGCGTATTGATATCATAATCTGTAAACGTTACACCTAAGATATCATCACTTGTACCATTTACAGTTTCTTGGAAAAAAGTTCCTGACAATCTACCTAGAGATGATGATAACGCTGCATTTGTAGCATTGTGATAGAAATTTCTAATATTCTCATCTAGACTAGTCGTGCTGTATGCTAATAGTCCCATCTGCGTCGTTTCTTCAAAAGGTCTAGTCGAAAGCAATACTAAGTAATTCATATTATCTTCTAACTCTATGTTTGTACCTACAACAGGATCACTAGTAGAAGGATTAAAATCATTAATCGGTACATCTATTAATCTAAAGTTATCGTCGCTTGGTGATACGACCACTTGTGCTCTTCCTACTAACTCTCTTTCTGAAGGCTTAATGTCGTAGCCAACACCTGCTACAAATCCATCGTCTACCGGCACTCTATAAACGAATACTTCGACAAAACCAGTTGTCATATTATCGATGTCTAGTCCAAACCTAACTGAAGTGATAGTCTGTCCAGCTCCGTTAGGCATGTAATAAGCAGAACCTGCTGCGTAGAAAGGATTATCAAAAACTGATCCATTTGTAATAGATACAAATGCTTGCCCTGTTTCATTTAAGGCCTCAGTCTCAGTAGGTGTGTTAGAGAATAAATCTTCTGTTACTTCAAAAGTGTAACTGATCGTATTATTATCCGCTATCTGATCTTCCTTATCATGCGATACAGAGTATGTAGCAGTGTATGTACCTCTATCAGTAGGCGTAAATGTTTCGTCAAATGTCATGTTCTCATTTAGAGAATATCCAGGTAGATCATCAAACGACTGCACAGTATTGAATACTGAACTTCCGCTTGCATTAGTAATATCCATAGTAACCTCTAGATTCTCTGCTGTCTGGTCACCATTGTTAAACATATCTACAAGAAACGGAATTTCTGATGCTTGTGTTAATGGTGTTTTGTAAGCTGGTGCAGTAGCATAATAGTTATTATTCAACTGCATATCTACATAGGACTCATTTGTTATCGCAACATCATCTATAATCCAATAGTATAGATTTCCTACGTATTCAAACTTGAATTGTAGATTAGTAACACCTTCGTATCCAAATAATGGAATTTTAAGCGTATTACTTACTGAAGTATTGGTAACAACAGCTGCGTTTAAAGGAATAGTATCTAAGAAAGGTCCTCCATTTTTACTTAGAATAATATTGTATGAAGAGGTAAAATGAGTCACTTTCTGAGTAAACTGGATAAATAAACCTGTGTTAGGGTCTGCACCAGCTGCAGCAAGATCTATCATAGGGCTCACTAGAGATGAAGTACAAGGATTAGCACAAGCGACCTCATTTTGTAATATTTGTCCACCTAGTACATCTGAGTTCATGATAGCAGCACCATTACAGATAGTTGCTGAGTTTATAGGACCATTGAATGCATCATTTAAGTAATTAATCGCAGGAAAACCATTTGCAGTATATTCCCATGTAGTCGTATCTACATTTTTTTCTACTGTCCATCCATCCAGACCATTAGAGAAATCTCCTTCTCCAGAATTTCTTCCCCAGATTACTTCGTCACCATATACAGGTACATCACATACATATTCTATAGATATATCTATCTCTGCTCCACCTACCAGTTCTGTTCTGATAAGAGCACAGTCAGCTTGAGAAATCATACCTGAAAAAATGTTGACATTTCCGCCATCGGCTCCTGCCGTCATAGCAAAAGCTGGTGTTTCCGCATTGTTACAAACGATAACGCCAGCAGCACCAGCATTTTCAGCTTGTAGAACTTTTGTCCCAAATTCACAAGCACCTCTATCTATAAAAGCTATTTTTCCTGAAACATTAGTTGCTCCAGCTTCACAACCATCACCAACTGGGTCAGTCCCATCATCAATAAATACAGCACTTCCAGTAATTGGTCCTGAAGCTTGTGTACCAAATTGTGATATAACCAATTGATAATCCCCAGATATCGTGGCTGGTGAGTCAATCACTAGCGTGTTAACGAGTTGAGCTGTTGTAATATTCACCCCCACAAAGAGTAAAGCTACGAGCCCTAGTCCTCTAAAAATGAATTTGTTATTTGTAAAATTTAATTTCATAATAGGTTCTAATTTGTTTATTAATCAAGTTCTTAGTGTACTGTCGTAAGGTACACATTGTTCAAAAATAATAAAAAGTTTCATTTAAATATTCTAAAGGAACGTGTAAAAACTGGTAAAATTAATCAAAGTCTCTATTAAGACTTTAGGTGATTAATTATTTCATCTATAGAAACTGTAACAACATTTGATTTTGTACATGCAATTCCAGCTACTATATTACTGATTTCTAAGCACTTAGGTAGTTTATAATTAGTAAGATGCATTAGGCTAAAAATACTGATAAAGGTATCTCCTGCGCCACTAACGTCTATAGATTTTAGTGCTTTTGTAGATACAATTCCAGAATTTAAACCGTCGTTAAAGTATGCCCCCTTTTCGGATAAGGTTACAATTATAGTTTTACAGATGATTTTCTGTCTGATTTTCAAGATAGCTGAGTCTAGATAATCTTTAGAAATAGGGATATTTTCTTGTAAAATATGCTGTAATTCCTTGATATTAGGTTTAAATATCGTACAGCCACTGTAACTAAAAAAATTAGTATGCTTAGGATCTACAAATACTGGAATATCTCTTTCTTGACACAGAGCTATACTTTTTTTAATAAGATTGTCAGTCATTAAACCTTTGTTATAGTCCTGTAATATTACTGCATTGTAATTATGACTACTGGTGAGGTCCGAAATAGAAGCTAGAATGCGCTGCTCTTCTCTTGGGTTTATATAGTTTGTATCCTCCTTATCTATTCTCAAAATTTGCTTATGATCTATTAAAAGACGCGTTTTTGTAGTTGTTTTTCTACTTTTATCTTGCAGAAGAAAACTCGAACAGATAAGTTTTTTTGATAAGAGTTCTTCTAATTCTTTTCCTTCTTCGTCTGCTCCTATTAGGCTTACAAGACTTGCTTTAGCGCCTAACGCTAGTAGATTGCAAACTACATTTGCTGCACCACCAAGATTGTTTTCCTCCTGTTCTGGTAACATCACCGGTACAGGAGCTTCTGGGGAAAGTCTTTCTGATCTTCCATAAACAAACTTATCTATCATTGAATCCCCTATAACAAGTATATGTAAATCCGAAAAGTCTAAATTCATCTAAGTAGTTTTTCTATGTAATTCATAACAGCGAGAGAGCTATTGGCATATTTGCTAATGTAATCATTTAGACTTTCTTGGTTCATTTTCTTTTCTTTGATTCTGGAAAGAAGTAAATTAACTGATGAAGGAAAATTTTCTTTCTTATCTATGATTTCGATAAAGTCAGAATGCGACAATTCATCTATTTCTTCGAATCCCATATGCCGAGGACCAATTATGACTGGGCACTTATGTACCAAAGCTTCTAGGACATTATGTATAGAATGTGAAAATCCGCCCCCTATATAAGCTATAGTTCCATATCGATAAATATGTTTTAAGTTACCAGGCTGATCAAATAAAATAATATTATCGGCATACTCCCTAGAAGATGGATTGTAAAGTGTGTATGGTTTATCTATTTGATTTTGTATTGTTTTTAGATTAGCCTCATTTAGTTCATGAGGGAACAACAGATGTAGGTCTGTAGGAAAGGAATCTATATTATTTTTGATCATTTCCATTTCCTCTGTATAGATACTTCCATACACGAAAATTTTTCTTTGTTCATGGCCAAGAAAGAAAAAACTGATCTTTTTTTCCTTATCTGATATAATGGATTCCACTCTGTTATCTCCTATAACCGAAATTTTACCACTCTGATAATTATTATGAATAAGCAGATCTTTAGTCTCTTGATTTTGAACAAAAAAGTGAGCTGCTTTTTGAGTGTAAACGAATAGGGATCTGAGCGGAAATTTAAAATACTTTTCTTTATTTTTAAGATTGACAGAAATGAAAATAAAAGGGATGCTACGTTTTCCTAATATATGTAGCCAGTTATACCAAAATTCATATTTGACAAAGATCACGAGAGCGGGGCCTAGATGATCTAGAAACTTGCAAATTTCTGAAGGTTTATCTAGTGGTGCGTATACTTTCTGATGATAAAAAGTATTATTATCAGGTAATATGTCAAATGCAGAATGAGAGAAAAAACTTATAATAACATAGTAGTTTTTAGAGATTAGACCTCGCGCTATTATCTTAGTTTGCTCATATTCTCCTAATGATGCACAATGGAGAATAATGGATTTTTTTGTGGTGCTATTATGTTGTAGGGAAAAGTTATTACGCGAGGAAAAGAACGCTTTCCACTTTGGATTAAAATGAGATAATAGACGAATAACTGGGAGTACTGCGTACCATAATATGGTATACAAATGCAGCATTAGTAGTATATTTCTCCTGCTGGTGCGAAAGATTTTAGCGGAAGCGTATATTTGACATTAAGACCATATATTAAATCTAGTCTCGCAGAATTATCTGTCGTACCCGTGTCGAAATTAAGAGGTCTTTTTCCTTTTGTAAAAGCTTCAGTAATTTCGAAAGCTATAGACAGAAATACCTTTCGAGAACTGTTTACATAATTATAACCAATGCGTTGTTTTAATGCGGGGCCGCGGGTAAGTCTATCATATCCTTTCAGATAATTACCGCTTACCTGGGGTACGGATTTAGAATCATCTTGCACTCTTATGTAATGAGAGAGTAGACCTAATGATGCATCCAATCTGAGCCCTTTACCGATATTGTCCGTTAGTATAGTTTTGGCGATTCCCACTCCCCAGTAATGTCCTCTCATTCTCAGAAAGACACTGGCATATCTGCTATCACTTCCCAGAATATTTCCTGATGCTGTAAGTAGGTTTCCAATAGGCTGTTCTCTAACCTTGTCTCCAAACATAAGTTTGGCTTCAGAAAAAATGATAAGATTTTTGTTAGGAATATGATACTCCATACCTACCCCTGCTTCATTATGTCTTCCAAATCTGTCTGCTAAATCTCCCGCAGGATTGTTGAATCCATAAGAAATAGAAACACCAAAAAAGTTATATTTGACATCGTCACCTGTTACCTCTTTCTGTGCAGAACAAAGGTTAAAGGACAATAGTGCAACGAATAAAAAGTAATGTTTCATAATGTGGTTTCGCAAAGTCTTTTTTCATAAACGATAAAGTAAGAAAAAGTGTTATCTCGCAGTTACCGTTTCTAAGACATTAGGATAATATTTTATTTCAGAGCTGCAATTCCCGGTAGTGTTTTTCCTTCTAGAAATTCTAGCAGAGCTCCACCTCCTGTAGAAATAAAACTCACCTTATCTGCTAAGCCACTTTTGTTTACCGCCGATACAGAGTCTCCACCACCTATCAGGGAGAACGCCCCCTTACTAGTAGCATCCGCCACTGCTTGCGCAATAGCAAAAGTACCTTTTGAATAATTTTCCATCTCGAAGACACCTACTGGACCGTTCCATATAATGGTCTGAGATTTAGCAAGTATGCTACTGTAATGTTCTATAGCTTTGGGGCCTATGTCTAATCCCATCTGACCATCAGGAATCTCTATACTGTCTACAATACCTTCAAAAGCATCATTAGAAAAAGAGGAAGCAGTCACTGTATCTTCAGGAATCAGTAATTCTACGTTTTGATCCTTAGCTTTTTGCATAAGCTCAGCGGCCAGATCTACATAATCTTCTTCAAAAAGAGAATTTCCAATATCTCCACCCATAGCCTTTATGAAGGTGTAACTCATTCCACCTCCGACCAATATATAGTTCGCAAAATCGATTAGTTTTTCTATTAGCTTAATCTTATCCGAAACTTTCGCTCCGCCTAATATTGCAGTACATGGTCGTTTTGGGCTGTTCAGTACTTTTTTTGCGTTAGCTATTTCCGTACTTAGTAGTAATCCAGCTGATTTGTTTTCACTTTTGAAAAATCTTGCAACAGTAGTTGTAGAGGCATGAGCTCTATGAGCGGTCCCAAAGGCATCGTTTACAAATAGATCTCCGTGCTTAGAAAGGCGGGCTGCAAATTCTTCATCGCCTGCTGTTTCTTCTTTATAGAATCTGGTATTCTCTAGCAAAAGTACCTCGCCAGGTTTTAGATTATTAGACTTTTCTATCGCTTCATGACCTACACAATCGGAGGAAAATATGACCTCTCTTCCGAGTAGGGTAGAAAGCTCTTTTACAATCTGACTAAGAGAAAACTTAGCCTTGTTGATCGAGCCATCTTCATTTTTTTTACTTTGTGGTCTTCCGAGGTGAGACATCAGCACAGCGCTGCCACCACCGTCTAATATAGCCTTGATCGTAGGTACTGCTTTTACAATTCGTGTATTATCTGTTACCTTACCGTCGCTATTGATCGGAACATTGAAGTCTACTCTTACGAGAGTACGTTTGCCAGAGAAATCCAGATGATTCATTTTGATATACTATTATATTCTTGCTGCTAGATCAGCTAATCTTGCAGAGTATCCTGCTTCGTTATCATACCATGCGACTACCTTGATCATTTTCCCCATAGACTGAGTCATCAGCGAGTCAAAAATACAAGAGTGCTTATTACCTACAATATCAGAAGATACGAGTGGATCAGTAGAATATTCCATGATTCCTTTTAGTTCGTTCTCAGAAGCTTTCTTAAATACAGTATTTATCTCTTCAGCACTGACCTCCTTATCTACAATAATATTCAGTTCTATCATTGAACCTGTTATGACTGGAACTCTTACGGCTATAGCAAACAGTTTACCCGCAACTTTAGGGTATACTTTTCCTACTGCACTTGCTGCACCTGTACTTGTAGGTACAATATTGTAGGCAGCTGCACGTGCTCTTCTTAGATCACTATGTGGTGCATCTTGGATATTCTGATCAGAAGTGTATGCGTGCGTAGTGGTTAGAGATCCCTGGTTGAAACCGAAGTTCTCATCTATTACTTTTACAACAGGCGCTAGACAGTTAGTTGTACAACTCGCATTAGACATTATATTATTTTCTGTCTCTGCTGCTTCTGTATTGACACCTAGTACAACGGTTGTTACACCATCTCCCTTTGCAGGCGCAGAAATGATTACTTTCTTAGCTCCAGCAGTTACGTGAAGTGCTGCTTTTTCTTTCGTTCTGAAAAAACCTGTACACTCTAATACAGTATCTATACTGAGTTCAGCCCAATTAAGCTTAGCAGGATCTCTTTCCGCAGTTGCTTGGATTTTATTACCATTTATAATCAGGTGATCATCTGTTGCTGATATGTCTGCTTGTAGCCTTCCGTGGGCACTATCAAATTTTAAAAGATGCGCTAACGTATGATTATCTGTTAAGTCATTTATAGCCACAACTTCTACATTTTCGTCCAATAACAGATTTCTGTATGTCAATCTGCCTATTCTTCCAAAACCATTGATTGCAATTCTCTTTTTTGCCATTAGATTATTCTTTTTTTATATGTAATTAGATAGGATAAAAAAATATTGTATTGTAAACTGAAGATACAAAAGTTCATATAAAAATAAGCCACTAGACTAATTTAGTGGCTTATTTACTTTAATTATACGCTAGTTATTTAACTATGTTTTTATAAATTTTTCTGTCAAACTAAAGTTTTTAGACCTTACTGTTAGGAAATATGTTCCTGAATTAAAGTTACTTGTGTCAAACTGCAGATCATGCCTTCCAGCGTTATAAAACTCGCCACTTCTTATAGACTTTATTTGATTGCCATCGACATCTACGATGGATATTTGCAAAGTGGTACCGGAGTACAGTTGGAAACCAGTTTTGACGATACCTTCCGCTGGATTAGGACTGACAGGAAATAAAAAATTCTTATCAGTTATATCTTCTAGTTCACTTGTGTTAGTCGTCTCAGATTCGAAAATAATATCTTCATCACCTTCTTTATAATCTACGAATAGTATGGGGAGATAGTACATTTCGTCATCTGTGTTCTCACCCCACGAGACAAACTTTGGCGGGCTAGATGGATTGGAGGGATTCTCAGATGTATTATCATAAGTTGCTAGGGCATGTACAACGTCTCCTGGCTGAGCGATTATGTATTTTCTAAAATAATAATTGCCTTGCCAGTTAAAATCCCACTCAGGGATATTTATAAGATTAGTCGTCGTGCCATCTTGGTGTTCTACATATACCGTCCAGTCCTGACCTAGTAGATGCATGTGGGGAGATATACCCACAAGGCTTATCGGTTTAGGTATAGTCCATGTACCGTGAAATTCTCTTACTTGTTCTGGAAGCATAACAAAGTTGAAAAAACCTCCTGGAATATTAAAAGGTAGCATGATATAGTCTTCTACATACCTTTCTATTTCTTCTTCCTCTTCTGCAAAGAAAATGTTGACACTACTTTTGTCCGATTCTGGAACGGAACCTGGAGCATAGTGTATCTGAATAACAAGATCTGAACCAGCGGCCAAAGTTTGACCTATACCTATCGGGTAACGTAAAGGCTTCTGTCCAGGTACATAGCCCGGATATTGTTTTTGTTCTAAAACGCCTAGATCGTCGCCTCCGTCAAATCCTCCGAATCCTTCAAAACCATACTCAGGCGTAGTTGCGTCAGTTGCTGCCGCTATGCCATCAGTATCTTCGAACAATAGAGCATGATGCACAATCTTATTATTACCTGCTCTAAACTCTATAGCCTTGACAACTTTATCTTCAGTAAGACCAGTAGGCAGAACAAAATACATGTAAGAATCCCTATTATTTCCTAGATGTGTATGGGATTGGCTCATTTCTAACACTAGGTCTGGTGTTCCCAGAAGTGATCCGCTAGGATAGTCTGGGAAGGGTGGAGCAAGCGATGGATCCCCCTCTGGAGTGCCGTTATCTACCCACTGGGCAATCTTTTCTATTTCTTCGTCTGTAAGAAAATTTTCTGATTGGAACCTAGAGTATTCAGGGTCGGCTTGCCATGGCGGCATGTATTTTATAGAAGTAACATACTTAATCATTGTAGACCAGTTTTTTACTTCTTCATAATTTGTCAAATTCATCGGACCTATTTCACCTGATCGATGACATGATCCACAATTTTTATAAATCAGAGGTGCTATATGTTCAGAAAAGTTAGTTTGTGCATCAGAAGAAGAAAAGACAGATAAGAGCAGACAGAATATAATTACTAGTATTCGCATAGGCTATATTATTATTCCTATAAAAATAAGAATAAAATAGTCTAGCTTCCTATTTTTATAGACCTTAAGTGTTATTTAACTCAAGTTTAAGCACTCAATAAAAGCTTTCTTTATGTAAATTAGGGCTTTAAATAAAGTAAAGAATACAGAAATCAATTCTTTCATCTAAGCTAAGGAAAAGGGATTATTACAATTTCTATTGTAAAGAATTATTTTTTCTATGGGAATCATTTTAAGTCGGGTTACTTGGCCCTAGATAATTTTTTTTAAAATATTTTTAGTTTTTCTGCCTCTCATCTGCTATACTAATTGCCTCCTTTACATTTAATAATCCTAGAATAGATATTGAATTGAGTAATCCCATATTAAGTAAGATGCTTTAAATCTCATCAAAACTGATAGTTTTTTAACTACCAAAACAATAGTAAGTTAACAAACAAACGGTAGGATATATTTCATGAGTGATTTAATGGAAGTAAAGTTTTTGGCTGGTGTCTCTAGCATAGCAGCATCGTTATGAGGGTTATAAGCAAGTACATCTATGCCAGCATTTATTCCCCCCATAACTCCCGAGATGGTATCTTCGATAATGATACAATTAGATGGAGGTGTTTTCATTTTTTCTGCAGCATAAAGAAAGAGATCAGGAGCTGGTTTCCAAATCTTAATATCATAGGCACTAAAAACGTTATTGTCAGGAAAGTAGGATTTTATATTCGCAGCATTTAGACTAACCACCATTTTTTCTTGTGGGCCATTAGATGCAATACACATAGGAATCTGTATCTGGGATAACAATTCAGGAATCCCTTCTACGGTGCTTAGCTCATTCTGAAATACTATTTTACTTCGTTTTCTGAACTCTAATTCAAAATCAGCATCATAGGCTTCTGATTTATCTTGAATATGTGCAACGATATCAGCAAACTTTTTCCCAGCGAATAGTTCATAAGACTTTTGCGTTGTTGTGGGGATGCCTATTTCCGTAAGCATCTCAGCAATTATCCGATTAGTGAGTCTTTCGCTATCTAAAAGGGTTCCATCACAATCAAAAATTACTAATTCGTATTTCATAAGCTTAGTTTTTCTGAGCAATAGGTATTCTTAATTTATAAATCTGTTTGTTAACATGCCCTTTGATATCATATGATTTTTTTTATTACCTATGTCAAATTTAATACTAGGTAGGAATGAAATTTTATGACAGTATTCAGAAGTCATTATTCTGTAAAGTTTAAATCGTTGCAACGCAAAATAATTCTTGAAAAGCTTATAACATTTCTTATAAATTATAGAAGCATAAGCTTAAATGATCATTTTGCGATAGTAGAATAAAAAAAAAGACACTTTAAAATAAAGTGTCTTTTAGTAGCCCGTAGGGGATTCGAACCCCTGCTACCAGGATGAAAACCTGGCGTCCTAACCCCTAGACGAACGGGCCATTATTCCTAAAGCAACGCAAATATATGTGAATATGTATAATAACAAAAAGCTTTTGACATATTATTATAAAAAAAAAGAAACCCCCTGACTCAGATGAGAAGGAGGCTCTATTTCTAATTACATTTTACACTTATATTTTCACAAGCTTAAGTGATTTGCTTGTGTAATTTTCTGTTCTAACTTTAATTATATAGTTGCCAGATGGGATATTTCCTGATACTATTATATGGTTAACTCCTTGAGTTACTGGGTAAGTTGCAATGATCTTACCTTCCATGCTGTACAGTGAAGCCATTCCTTTATCCCCAGACCAGTCAAGTGTTATTTTGTTGGTAAAAGGGTTAGGTGATACAGCAAATAGGATATCATCATTTATCTCAGATGCATTACTCAACATACCATCAGTTACTAAGAACGTATCAAATCCTGCTTCTACTAAGTTCCCTGTATCCATCTGATCTGATGTTTCTACTGAGAATGTCATGTCATCCGTTGTAACAAAGCCATCAGGAAGCGTAATGTTTTCGTAATAGTTCCACTCCGATTCTGAATTCGTAATGGTGAGCAGAACAGCTGATTCTATCCCATTATTTACACTAATAACCACCTCATCATCAGGTGCGTTAGATCCAGATTCATTAAAGAACCATAGACCAAAATGGAAGGTAGGTGCATTATATGACCCGAGTTGCATGAGATCAGATGTAAGTATCGTATTACCATTATCTACATCATCAGTTCCTACGCTCGTTCCTGGATCATTTCCTGTAACGTAACAATCTGCTCCCTGGTCATCAGAATAATCTGCATCAGGATTAGCGATAAGTCCTTGCCATTCTGTCCCTACTGGTGTAGCTAGTTCCCAAATTCCTCGAGGCGCAGATCCACTTACAGACCAGTCTAGATCAAAAATAAAATCATCCTGATATCCTCTTTCTAATTCTATAGTAAGTGACTGTTCGGAGGATAATTCTAGATCGATTACTTTCTGAAGAAAGCCCCAGCTAGAACTTACAAATGTATATGATCCTTGGAATAATTCTAAAGTAAAATTACCATCTGCGTCTGCTTGTGTGGAGAAAGAACTTTCCTCGTTGTAAGCATAAACATGAGCAAATGCTACTGAAGTACCGTCGGAAGCCTTTATTGCATTACCTGTTAATACTGCTGGTAGTTTACCATCTAACTCTACATCTAATATTGTGATTTCTCCAGCCACTAGCGTTGCTTCTACTGTTTTTGGTAGGTAATTAGGATGTGAGAACCGTACCATGAAAGTACCTTCCTCAGCTTGACCAGTCTTATAAAATCCGGTAGGGCTAGTACTTTCCGAGTTGAGCGAGCTAGCTAAAATTTCAACATTTACCATATTAATAGGTAGCTGAGTTATTACATCTCTTACGCTACCTTCTAAGTAGGCCGCTCTAATATAAGTCGGTCTTAATACAAATAAGCCATTGGATCTATCACTAGCTAGAAGAAGACCAGAAGGGAGAAAAGGATAAGCACCCCAGCATCCGTTAGTTCCTCCATGAGGACCATCGAATGTATCATAAGACCCTACTTTGACTAGATTATCTGGCTTGTGAGCATCTACAATTACGATACCGTCTGTATACCAAGAAGTAGCCAGGTATCCATCATGATAATGTGTATTATGAGGAACTACATTATTTCCCGCAGTTTCTAGCGGTTGGTACTTGTCTATGAGTATTATGTTATTCTCATCAGAAATATCGTAAGCATCCACAAATGCATTTCCTTTTTCGTCCGTTGTGAAAATATAATCACCGTCATCTGATAACCACGCATTATGAGTAAAATCAGTAGTTGTTTCCGTACCATTTATATAGATAGGATTTGTTTTTTCAGTTATATCATAGATACTTAGTTCACCTATGAATATGTCTGAAGAATATAATCTGTCTCCTCGTGCATAGGCATCATGAGAGTAATTAAGATTAGCCGTACCTATTATTGATGGCAACAACGGATCTGTTGTTATGTCTATCAGAATGACACCATCAAATGTATTACATCCTGAGAGGTAGCATGTGCCTGAATCATCTATGTAGAGATTATGACATGTTTCTAGTGGAATATTGTTTCCTTCTACCGTCATAATGGGTTGCCATAGACTACTTGTTATAGTTCCTGGCGCAAGTGTCATATCTATTATAGTGAGACCATCACTTCCTTGATCTGTAGTTACATACAAATAGTTACCTAGGGATTTGATATCCCTCCATATAGATGAAGCACCTGATATTGACGCTCTTTCTATAGGATTAGCCGGATCTTCTAGAGAAAATATCCTGGTAGTTGTCTGGGTACCTATAATAGCATATTCTAGACCAGTTGCATCCACATAACCCCAGATATCATTACAGTTTTCAATGAATTCTATTTGAGAAACAAGTTCTATATTAAAATCTTTTTGTCCAACTGCAGTCAAAGATAATAGGAGAAGGCATACGTGTAATATAATTTTCATTGCGTATATTTTGTTTGTTTAATTAGCGATCACAATCACCCTGAGGTAATCTAGACTGCAAAATAGGGATTATGAAGGAATTTATTTGTCTTGATGAAGCAGCCATTTTACATTAATACCATTTCCGTGTAAAAGACTCGCATTAGACTAGCAACCTATTTTTAAATATTTAGGTAAAAAATGTAGTCCAGTAGTGGTGAAGAGATTTTTCTAACGCCTAAAGGAATCGTTTTTCATTCTAAAATCAGTGATATTCTCAGAAAGAAATGGTTTAATACCATTTCTATTTTTAGATGACGGAAAAGGATTTAGAATTGTTCAAAATGGATCAAGGCAAAAAACGTAG
>ENA-ORXM01001396-ORXM01001396.1-marine-metagenome-genome-assembly--contig:-NODE-1396-length-34044-cov-12.460859_pt1 | contig 34044 bp, 24 predicted proteins | sample MGYA00237867_ERZ511480 | MGnify/ENA primary metagenome ERZ511480 (study PRJEB26309, sample SAMN06266103) | marine metagenome | isolation source: Algal blade | place: United Kingdom:Sidmouth, United... | reverse complement strand
AAGGGTTGGGCTGTTCGCCCATTAAAGTGGCACGCGAGCTGGGTTCAGAACGTCGCAAGACAGTTCGGTCTCTATCTATTGTGGGCGTAGGAATATTGAGAAGATCTGACACTAGTACGAGAGGACCGTGTTGGACGAACCTCTAGTGTACCAGTTGTGCCGCCAGGTGCATTGCTGGGTAGCTATGTTCGGCATGGATAAGCGCTGAAAGCATCTAAGCGCGAAGCCAACTTCAAGATGAGTATTCCCTAAGGGTCGTTCAAGATGAGGACGTTGATAGGTCATAGGTGGAAGTGCAGTGATGTATGGAGCCAAGTGATACTAATTACCCATGTGCTTCCTTTTTTCTTTTTATTTCTCTAAGATATTATCTCCCTCTTGTTTTTGATTACAAGAAATACTCCGCAATAGCGGAACATATCACAGGTATGTGTGATATGAAGATACATCTATCAAATGATGGATAAAGACTAGGTGGTTATAGCGAGGAGGTCCCACCTCTTACCATACCGAACAGAGAAGTTAAGCTCCTCAGCGCCGATGGTACTACGAAAGTGGAAGAGTAGGTCGCCGCCTTTTTATGAAAGCTCTATTGTGAAAACAATAGGGCTTTCTCCTTTTATACCAGGTGGTGTTAATATATTTATTTTACAGAATTGCTCATTTGGAATACACTATTTTTTCTAATCTGAAGATGCTGCTAATGGTTGATCATCAAGTTCTTAGGTACTTGCCTCACGCGACGAGTTTTCCCCAGCTAAAACTGATGTTTCTGTTATGTCACTTCTAAGGTCCGTTTGAGACCTTAGACTCAGCCTTTGGCTGCACGACCATTCGTTCATGTCTTAAAACATCAAGAGCGGTTGCCGATAGGTAATGAAAACAAGTAAACCTGACTTTCTAGAGAGTGAACCTCGACAACAAACGAGGCATAGATAAATACAAGGCTGTTTTCATTTATAAACGACTTAAATAACTGAAATTGCTAAACAGGCTTAAACTCGCCATTGGCTCAGACACAACCCTGTTCCTAAGGAATTCAAGCCTATAAAGCCTAAAATGAAAAGGCCGCATACTGAGAAACTGTGTTCGCTTATCCTAGATCCGAACTGCTAGAATCGGCGGTTTTACTTGGTGCTACTAAAATGGCGCTAGTCGTTTATTTTATTATTAAGTTGTTATAAATGATTTTAAAAAGTTTTGTAGGCTTATTTAATCTAGTACCTTTCGATATTATTAATTGAAACAATAAAATTATATGAAAAACTTAATTAAAATTTTCTCATTGTTAGCTTTAATCTTTTTTACTTACACTATGGATGCTCAGAGAAGTAGTAGGGGTGGTGAAGGAGATGTATTGGGTTATGATAAAGCAATTAAAATAGGACCTTTAGGATTTCTTTTTGGATCTTATAATGCAACCTTTGAAAAGAAATTAAAGGAGAATGCTTCATTTGTAGTTGGAGGTAGATTTTCAAATTTAAGTCTATTGGATACTGATTTCACTAACATTGCGCTCAATGCACAGTATAGACTATATTTTAAAGAAGCAATTGCAGGACCATATCTTGCTCCTAATCTAGGTGCCGGATTTAACTCAGGCTCTTTATCTAATGGAGATTCAGATAATTTTACAAATCTAAGACTGGGTGTTAATGTTGGGTGGCAGTGGATTACCGGAGGTGGCTTTGTTGTGGACTTGGGAATAGGTGCAGCATATAGGGCAGGATTTGGAGATTCTATTAATAGTGATGATTTCAGCGGTGTAGCTCCTGCTTTTCAGGTGCAAATAGGTTATGCATTCTGATTTAATAAAAAAAACAAGAAAGAGAGACTGTTTAATTTTAATTAAGTAGTCTCTTTTTTGTTAGTGCCATAATATTTGTTGTTGTACACTGTCAAATAATCTATATTTGCTCATCAGAATAAATTGAATTTTAAGGCGTGGTAGCTCAGCTGGTTAGAGCGCAGGATTCATAATCCTGAGGTCGGGAGTTCAAGTCTCCCTCACGCTACAGCACTTAAGGGTCCTTGGCATCATCTGGATGCTAAGGACTATCTTGACATCATCAATACTTACAAATTTTCTATAGTTCTGGTAGTTTGTGAGAAATCGATGTTTCAGACTATATGAGGTAAATCTATCTCTAACGCTACAATAAAATCCCTTGACAGTTTTGAATGTATAATTGATTTAAATAATTGTTTGGTGGTGATGCTGTCATATTATAGATGCCTAGAATAAAATCTATAGCTTGCTCTCGAGTTTATTATGAGAGATTTTTTATTCAAGAAATTCTGTTGACACCTATTTGGTAGCCAGTTGCTAGATATTTGATTGCCGAAGATCGTTAAAGCTTCACTCCTCTTCAGACTTTGCAAGATCGGATGACTCTTTATTTTTGAGAAGATTTTTCTCTTCAAGGAATATGAACCACCTTAAGAGTTTTTTCATATCAGAGAACGAAACTTTGTCTTCGTCGTAATCAGGAATAATGAACTCGACATATTCCTCTATGACATGTTTTTCAGATTTAGGAGACACTGGTGGTTTGTTGCCTTTCTTATCGTACATCGTTTGGAATACTTCACCGAGTGGTGTTGTTCCTTCCAGAGTGTAAATGGCTACTGTTCCCAGAGGCGTAAATTGGTGTTTTCGGACTGAATAGAACTTCACCTTACCATCTCCAAGGCTTTTCAGCACTAAGCCATTTCCTCTGGAATTTACTAATTCGAATAGGCCTGATTGGCCGGAAACGGCGATATAGGGTTCAAGATTCATTATAGTTTTTTAGGAATGCAATATAGAATATTTCAAATCTGAAGTTATACCTGCCAGGCTGTATCTTGCCTTTTCTCAACAGTGACTAAAGATCAACTGAATAATTGTTCCACAAGGTCTTCAATTTTAGTCATTGGCTTCAACTCTATCTCATACTTTTTGCCAGATAGGCTCTTCATATTGTACTTAGACAGATACAAGGTCTCAAAACCTAATCTGGTAGCTTCTTCAATTCTAAGCTCTATTCTATTGACAGCTCTTATTTCTCCGGTCAAGCCTATCTCGCCTGTGAAGCTAATTTTGGGACTGATGGGAGAGTCGTGCAATGAGGAAATCAAAGCAGATATGATTGCCAGATCCGTTGCTGTATCCTGCACTTTGATGCCACCCGCAATATTCATAAATACATCATTCTGACCAAAGAATAATCCTGCTCTCTTCTCTAACACAGCAAGAAGCATACTCAATCGTCTCAAGTCAAACCCAGTCACAGATCGCTGTGGATTGCCATAGATGGCTTGACTCACCAAGGCCTGTGTCTCGATCAGCATAGGTCTTATACCTTCCACTGTACTTGCTACAGCACTCCCGCTCAATGCCTGATCGCTTTGAGACAGTAAGAGCTCAGAGGGGTTTTCAACTTGACGAAGGCCCTGAACTTGCATGGCATAAATACCCATCTCGTCAGTAGATCCAAATCTATTCTTCTTAGTCCTCAATATCCTATATATGTGATTTCTATCCCCTTCAAACTGTAGGACAGTATCTACAATATGCTCTAGGATCTTTGGCCCTGCTATGGATCCTTCTTTATTGATGTGGCCAATTAGAATAACTGGAATCTGGGTTTCTTTGGCAAAGGCTTGTAATCCGCTGGTACACTCTCTCACTTGGGTTATACTGCCTGCTATTGAATCCACAGAAGGAGAAGTCAAAGTCTGAATGGAATCTATGACGATCAATTGTGGTTGTAATGTGTTGGCTTGTTTCAGTATCCTATTGAGATCCGTTTCAGAAAGAATACGGCACTCGTGATTCCTAATGCCTATACGTTCAGCTCTCATCTTGATCTGTTGTGGACTTTCTTCGCCAGAGACGTAGAGTACATTGAGATTGGACCCCAGTGCTAGTTGTAGTAAGAGGGTCGACTTGCCTATGCCTGGCTCGCCACCCAGAAGCGTTATGGAGCCTGCAACCAAGCCACCACCCAAAGTTCTATTGAATTCCCTATCTGGAAGCTGCAGTCTACGTGTCTCATTATGCTGCACGTCTTGTATGAGTATCGGCTTATTGGCTGTTTTGCTCTTACCATTCCATATCTCCTTTTTCTTTTCGGTTTTGGAAACTGGTGTAACGTCTTCTTCATGATAGGTATTCCACTCATTACAAGTAGGGCATTTCCCTTCCCATTTGGCAGCATTATGACCGCAATTAGAACAGACAAAGAGTTTTTTTATCTTCATAATATACTGATGATCAATATGTTATACTATAGACTGAATATTTTGTGACTTTTATTGACTAAGGCGTCTAAATATTGACTTAGCAGAAGCGTTAAGTCTTAGCATATGGTATATGTATCAATGCGTTTAATCTTAGGTTATAGATCTGAACTGATAATATCGGGTCAGATTCAAGATAGATTGTTTTCAATTGGTTTTTTGGGGTTATACAGGGTACTACGAGCTTTCGTTAGTGCCCTGTTCTTATATGGATATAAAATTAATGACCACTCAGATAGATATCAATGATACAAGTCAGATTTTAAAACCCCAAGTTTATTAAGCCGGTGCATTACAGATACACGAAGCACGCCAAGGCCATATTTTATACTACGTGAGAGATTAATCGAGGAAGCTTCATCAAAATACTTGGTAGGACAAGTTACCTCAGCTATATCAAACCCAGAATAGATGATCTGGGATAACATCTCGTTATCGAATACAAAGTCATCGGAATTATCATTGAAATTTATGGTCCTTAAAACTTCAGAGTCAAATGCCCTATAGCCCGTATGATATTCTGAAAGCTTGTAAGAGACCAGCAGATTCTGTGTGAAGGTCAGGAATCTATTGGCAATATATTTATAGAAAGGCATACCACCCTTTAGAGCACCTTTGCCCAATATTCTACTACCTAATACAACTGGATAAAGGCCTTCCCCTATTATATTGACCATACTGGGTATGAGCTTGGGTGTATACTGATAATCCGGGTGTACCATTATGACGATGTCAGCTTTGATTTCCAAGGCTTTATTATACAAGGACTTTTGATTACCTCCATACCCTTTGTTGGTCCTATGACTGATGATATGATTTATGCCGATCTTATTCGCTAAGGCTACAGTGTCATCCTTACTGGCATCGTCACAGAGAATGAGTTCATCCACCAGATCAAGCGGAATTTCTCGGTAAGTTTGTTCCAGGGTTGCTGCTGCATTGTAAGCTGGCATGACGACGGCTACTCTCTTTCCTTTATACATTGTTATCTTAGGTAACTCAAATATAGATTATCAATGTTATATATATCTATAATAAATTAATATGAAATTTTTGAAGATCATACTTTTACTATTGGTAGTACTGGTGGTACTCGGATTCATTACAATAAAAGTAATGAGCAAAGAAAGGCCCAAAGGCCAAACTGGTCCTGAAGCAGATTCACTGGCGACTCAAGTATTGGCTGGGCTCAACAAGTCAGCCTTTGACGCTATTCCTTATTTACGATGGGAATTTTTCAGACCTGGCCAAAAGTATTTTTGGGACAAGAAAGCCAATAAGGCCATCATAGAATGGGATAACAACAAAGTCATAATGCAACTCGATAGCCAAGAAGCCCAATCATATTCTGAGGGTATAAAGCAAGAAGGAGCCGCTCATGATGAACTCAAGAAGAAAGCCTGGTCCAACTGGTGTAATGATTCGTTCTGGATGATAGCACCCTTTAAATTATTTGACTCAGGCACCCAAAGGGAGATCATGGATCTCGAAAATGGCAATAAGGGTATCAAAGTCACTTATGTATCCGGTGGTGTCACACCTGGTGATGCTTATCTATGGGAGCTGGACAAAAATCATAGACCTGTCGCCTGGAAAATGTGGACCAAGATCATACCTGTCAAAGGTATGGGTGCCACCTGGGCGGGCTGGGAGAAACATGGCGGTGCTTGGTTTTCTACAGAACATACCCTGGCCAGTAAGAAAATGAAAATGAAAAATGTCAAAGCTGGTAATAGCTGGGCTGATTTCGGGTATGAGTCTGACCCTTTTGCAATTTAATAACGAATTCAATTCAGCCTAACAATAAAAATGAAGTTAATTTCTTATAACGTCAATGGTATACGTGCTGCCTTAAAAAAAGATCTGATCAAGTGGATCAAAAAAGAAAAACCCGACGTCCTCTGTGTACAAGAAACCAAGTCTAAAGTGGATCAGGTTCCTGCCGAGCTGTTTTCGGAATTGGGTTATGAAGCCTATTGGCACTCTGCAGAGAAGAAAGGTTATTCAGGTGTACTGACACTGTCCAAGATAAAAGCTGACAAAGTTGTGAAGGGAATGGGACTGGCTAAGTATGATAATGAAGGACGCGTATTGAGAACTGATTTTGGGGAATGGACATTAGTCAATCTGTATTTACCTTCTAGCTCCAGTGGAGAGGAGCGCCATAATTTCAAGATGGAATTTCTTGTGGATTTCGGTAAGTGGGTAAAAAAACTCTTAAAGACAAGAAAGAAATTAATCATAGTCGGTGATTATAACATAGTAAGACTAGACATAGATATTCATAATCCTCAGCGAAAAGATAAGCCACCTGGTTTCAGGCCAGAAGAAAGGGAGTGGTTACAGAAATTTTTTAAGAAAGACTTTGCTGATGCGTTCAGAGAAGTAAATCCTGAAGTGGAGAATGATTTTTCCTGGTGGAGTTATCGTATGGGCGCCAGAAAGAATAATAAGGGCTGGAGGATCGATTATGTGGCTGTCAGTACAGAGCTAAAGGATTCGATCAAACAGGCGCGGCATGCACAAGAGGTAGTGCACTCTGATCATGCGGCAGTGGTAGTCGAGTTGGACTTGTGAGGTAGCAGGTTGGGTATGTTTTAGCTAAGTCATTACGCTAAGGCTTATTTCAAAAGTAGTAATGCCAGTTTTTTATTGTATGTTAGATTGGACTAAAAATATAATAGTATGACTTCTAAATTTCTATTCTCTATTCTCTATTCTCTATTCTAGTGCTTTTTTCGTGTGGAAAACCTGAATTATCGAGAAATATTAATAACCGTTCGGTGGTTGATTACCAATGTTGGCCAGATGATTGTAATGAGGGTTCGTTTGGTATTGATTTAGCAGTTAAAAATTTTGTGTTTGATTTATCAGATTGTATTAGTCCACCTCCTCTGATTGGTTGTACAATATCATCTCCAGAATCGAATTTTGTAGGAATTTCTACTTTTGGTTGCTTATATGATAATACGCTTGAAATCATTCTTACTGGTCCTAATGCATTTGAAATTCTTCCTGATTGTCTTCCTCCTAGATATGATATCGATTTAGATTGTGTTTCTGACCAAATAATTGAGCAGTATACACCATATATTCTATGGTTGTACCTAGAAGATTTTGAATTTGAAGCAGATATAACTATAGTCACACAATACTACAAGCAATTATGTGTAAGTTATTGTACAGTATCGTCGCCTTGGCTACGTATCGAAATGGTAGAATGTGGGGACAGTTACGCTTGCTGTGTAACTGAGACTAAATGGGTTAAAAATGAAAATGATTACTATCCTGTAGAGACAACTACTTCGATAACTGGTGAATGTTCAGGTGGACCCGATACGTCATGTCCCAATGGAGTAAAGAAAGGCGATATAATCAGCCTGCCATTCAATCCGCAATCACTTTCTACTCCTTGTGCACCACGATATTGTTATTTACCATAATTATGGGAAAAGCTTGTACCATATTTATCATTTTCTTAGCTACATTTCAGTTGCAAGGTCAGTTAGCGGGCTTTAATTTTGTTCCGATAGAGTTTGATGAAATAAAACCAATATGGGGTCATGTCACTTCTGATAGTACGATTATTGGGTATGTAAGTGATGAAAATCCGATCATACAATTTGATGGGTACAGCCATATACATGGTTCAGTGACTTTGATTACAGAAGATGCCCTTTATAAGGCTTCACGTTCACGACAAAATAATGATATTGCCGGCTCTATAATCGAAAAACTTAACATCGAAACTGGTGAACTGATTTGGAAGCAAGTTATCGACCTGAGGACGGAAGACAGGATAGAGTATGTAATGGATCTTAGGCTAAAGGAAGATAGTCTGATAGTGTACAGCATTTATCTGGATGAAGGTTTTAGTTTGATCAGCACTATGCTTGGCAATGCCACAGGACACCTAAGCTTGAGAGTTCACAGTATAGAGACCGGAGAATTACTGAGCAGGACAGTGCCCGACACAACTCTATCCGATCTGGTAGTTTTGAGAACGCCATTCTTTTCAGATAGTGAGTTTCACTTTTTGGATGATGAGAGTATTCAGGTAATGAGGTTGGGGTCTGATTCAGCAGGATATTTTCTAGTAATAGATACAATGACTATGGATGGTGTCAAAGTAAACCCGACGAACACCTTGTCTCAAGAACTGGAGTTAAATTGGTCAGATACTGGGTTGCAGAGAGCTAACAAATTCAAGAAAGACCCCTACTTTGGAGATATTTATTTTCTAAATTACTATAGGCCTAATAGTCAAGGTTCTGAACATAGATCTGCTCAGTTGCTAAGGTATGATAAACAAGGCAGGGAAGAATTGTCAATTAGCTTTGATGACTTTGATAATTTAAAGGCCTTTAACTTAGTAGAAATAACAAGAGATCATCTGATGGTGATGGCGTTTATGGAAGACAATACCGTCAAATTATTAATAGTAAATAAAGACACTGGGTTGATAGAAAAAACTGTCAAGAATCCGGATATAAACCCCACTAATCTGATAAGTCAAGATTTTTATTTGGATGACAATGGTGAGATACTTCTGGTATCCTATGATAGGATTGGGGATGACTATAATCTAAATTTCTACTTAAGTGAAGATGAGCGCTTTGTATTGCAGAAAAGATTGACAATGAGTGCAGCAGGTTATCAAGCCTTGGTGTCGGGTATTTACGCCTTGGATGAAAGTGATTTTTTGATTGAGTTCATTTACAGGGAGGTAGCTGGTTTACCCATACCCAAAGGCAGATTTAAGGCTATGATACGTCTCACGTCTGAAGACTTGGGCCTTTCTACTTCTGTAGAAGACTTGGCTCAAAACCTTAATTCGGCGTATTCGTTTTATCCAAATCCTACTATGGGAGCACTAACTTTAAACTCAGAAATTAGCGGTACATTTAGAATAGTTATCTATGATTTTTTAGGAAGAGAGGTTCTTGCAAAAAAAGATTTGGGGAATTATAATAGCCTTGATTTATCTGGTTTTACTCCAGGAAATTATTTGATCCAGTTTGTCACTGAAAAAGGAGTTTTCAATGAGCATTTGATTATGAAGTAAATAAGGCTTTATGAGGTTGTTTGTAACTAAAAAATTACAGGTAGCTCTTCAGCTTTTTAATTCTTTTCTTATCTGGTAGGAAAAGCTCTTTCCAGTTCTTTGTTGACTAGAATGTTGATGGTATTGTTCACGACCGCTTTTCCTAGAAGATTTCGAAGGCTTCACGATTAGCTATGACAAATTCAAATACTTCATACCGCGCATCAAAGAGAAAATCATGTATGGATTGTATGTTTTCCGTCGAAGTCCAATTTGTCTGAGTATCTAGATATTTCTTAATGTGTAGCGTGATGACTACCATCCATAAGATCCATTCTGAAATAAGCTTCTTGTCTCAGGATTTCTATTGGCAGATCGCCACCTTGGCCCATTACGTATAGTATTTTTCCTTCCCCCGACTCAGTAGGGATGTCCTCTGCCTTGGTTGCTGGGGCAGGAGGTTGTATCTTTTTTTTCTTGGGGGTAGCCTTTTGCAGCAATAGGCGGCGCTGGATTATTTGGTGGTGCACTTATAGAGGCTTTGGCGCCATTGACATGTTCAGCTAGTTTTAATAAATCACGTGCTGACACTGGATGATCGTGGATTGATGAATAGGAGTGTGGGCAGGAACACTATGTGGAATTCATACTTGAACGCTTCTGCGTGACGGCCTTCCATATCAACCCTCACATTAAGAAAGTTCTTATTGAAATAACTCGATAATTCCTTATTTCTAAATTATACTTCCATCTGCTTGCAAGGTTTGCAGTAGCTCGCATAAGTATCTACGAAGATGGTTTTGTTCTGTTGTTTGGCCATATTGATAACTGTCTCCAGGCTGGTTTTCGAGTTCTTCAAGAAAGACTTTGCTGATGCTTTCAGAGAAATAAATCCTAAGGTGGAAAATGATTTCTCTTGGTGGAGTTATAGGATGGGTGCTAGAAAGAATAATAAAGGCTGGAGGATCGATTACGTTGCAGTCAGCGCTGAGCTTAAGGATTCTATAAAGAAAGCGCGGCATGCACATGAGGCATTGCATTCTGATCATGCGGCAGTTGTGGTTGAAATGGATATTTAACAGAGTTCTTAAAATGGAATCTAAACATGTGATGGAGGTACTTAAAAAGATCTGTCGAGGACAATTATTCAGTATGCCCGCTCATACTCAGGAAATCTATAGCCTATGCAAAGGCTGAGATAGCTTTTTGCCAGAGGCTCATTGTTTGAGTAATGATCTTATTCTATGTCCAGATATGGATGTTTTTCTTTCAATTCGGCCTCATCTTGCCTAAGTCTGGACAGAAATTCCTGATGCTCTGCTGTGTCCGGAAACAGAGGTCGGTGCTTTCTCCTTTTCTGAATGGAATCTACTCGAGATCTGAGGGTTGCATCATCAGGATCCAATAGATTTTCTGAAAATCGCTGATAAATATAATCGATGGCAAGTGGGGTAGGGTGGAGGAGGTCAGATCCATAAAATCTATAATCCCTCAGTTCGTCAGTCTGAATCTCATAAGCTGGGAAATAATGGCAATTTTCCATTTGGGTGACGAGTTCGTGGATGGCAAGTAGAGCGATGGCTTTGCTTTTGCGATCGGCAATCAACCCGTTCCTGGTATGGCGTATGGGACTGAGAGTGAACAGGAATTCCGCCTGCTGAATTTCGCTCATTTCCTCTATCAGTTCGATGATTTGGATCAGGTGAGCAGTCGTGTCCGAGACAGTCAGTACTTCTTTTTGGAAGTGGTCTAAGGGTCTTTTATGGCAATTATTGACAATTAATCCTGTTTCCAGACACCTGAATACTGCACTGGTGCCTAGTGTGATCATGACTTTAGAGGCATTATTTAGAAATTTTTGGGCGTGACTAAGATTATTTCTCAGATTCATTTCTAGCTTATTTTTGTCCGGATGGTTAAATGAGCCGTGAAAATCAGGGTGACTATAGAGTCCTTGTTGGTATTTAATGGGTGATTGGTGCAGCGAATCTGGATTATTAACCATCTTAAGGGTACGTACCATAGAGGCAGCATTATAGGTGATGCCGCTAGGGTTTTGAAGAGTATTGTATGCTAATTGGGCCAATTTTTGAGTTATATGGACTGAAAAACAAGAACCGATGGAGATAATCTTGTCATCATACCGTATTCTGAAAGGGAAATTTGGGACTTTTACTGGTGTCAGGAGCTTCATTTTACTTTGAAATTTAGGAAAATCAAGAAATCTGCGTTATTGGTTATTTTGGCATATAGATTGCACTTAACGTATGGTTGAAAACCTTAAACCGAAATATACCTTAGAGTATAGGCAGACAAGGTCTCTCGATTCTTCGTTTTTTCACTATTCTTTCTACTTTTATATATTAACTTAGGTGGCTATCTAAGGTTATTCAATTTACAGCGAAGAAAAAATACATTTGATGAGATATTTAAAAAGCATAATGATTCTGGCGGCAGTCTTCATAGGAACGTCTGTTATGGCCCAGGACATTCATTTCTCTCAGTTCTACATGTCTCCACTCAATCTTAACCCCGCACTCACAGGAGTTATGAATTGTAACACGAGAGTCGTAGGAAATTATAGAAACCAATGGTCTCAAGTCCTGCAAGGGGATGCCTATAACACTTATTCTGTCTCATATGATCAGAAAATCGCAGTGGGAAGGTCTGACTATTTCGGTATAGGGGGAAGTTTCTGGGGAGACAGAGCAGGAGAGTTGAGCTATGGAACGACACAAGGAAGAATTTCATTTTCATATAGTAAGAAAATGGGTGGCTATAGAAAGAAAGCCCATTATCTGGTATTCGGTGCTGATGCGGGTATGTCTCAGCGAAGAGTAGACCTTACAGGTGCTCGATGGCCTTCTCAGCATGATGGTAATGGTGGATGGACAGGTCTAGAGGTTACGCCTCCAGCTGGTTTCAGATCAGATTTCTTACATCCAGACCTTTCTGCTGGCCTTGTGTGGTTCAGTGTATTGGATGCTAAGAATAGTTATTATGTGGGGTTAGCCATGCATCACCTTAATCAGCCGAATGTTACCTTCTATGGTGGCGATGTGACAGAATCATTGACAAGTAGAATAACTCTACATATGGGTGGAGAGTTCGAGATGAACAAGGATATAAGTTTTGTTCCTGGATTCATCTATATGAAGCAAGGGGAGCACATGCAGTTCAATTTCGGTACTAGTTTGAGATTTAATCTCGGGCCTAGATCAGAAAGACAATCATGGCAATTGGGTGGCTGGTATAGAATCGGTAATAAAGTAGAAGGGGGTATTCACTCTGATGCTCTCATCGTGATGACAAGATTTGATTATGGTAACTATGGTATCGGTTTCAGTTATGATGTGACTGTATCTAAACTTAGAGAAGCAGGTTCATTTAATGGGGCATTCGAGTTCTCATTGAATTACTTAATCTGTGGCCCAGAAAAGAGATCAGTCTATTGTCCTAGATTCTAGGAACAAACAGATTATAAATAATAAAGAAATCCCTTGTACAGTTCTTGTGCAAGGGATTTTTTATTACGTGGATAACTTTCTTATTTTCACGGCGCAAATTCCTTCCCACTACACGTTATCAGTGTATATTCATTTTTACTTAGCACATTAAAAATTCAAGCCAATGTTTGGGAATAAGAAAACCACATCAGAAACACCTGGTCTCAGTACGACCAGCTCCTCAGCTATAAACACTCTAGTGGAGGGAACACATGCAGATGGCACCATCACTACAGAAGCTGATTTCAGAGTAGATGGTACAGTGACTGGCACAGTTAATTGCGGAGGAAAACTCATCATAGGCATCACTGGAAACGTGGAAGGCCAAGTCTCTGCGCAGAATGCAGTCATAGAAGGCAGATTTGATGGAAACATGGAAGTCTATGACATACTCGATGTTAGAGAGACAGCTACCGTCACAGGTGAAATCAAAACTGGTAAATTGCTGGTACAGAACGGTGCGAGCTTTACTGGGAATTGTGACATGGGTCACAGGCTCAAGAATATACAGGCTGAGGCCATATAAACAGTATGTCTGACATGGAAAATAATAAAGTGCCCGCTACAAAGCAGGAACGCAGGACTAAAAGAATCAGAAAAGTCCATACTTACACCAAATATTCAGGATTGGCTTATCAGATCTTCGGCTTGCTGGGAGTTACTATTTTTTTAGGGCTCAAAGCTGATGCCTATTTTGGAAATGAGTCTCAATATATTACAGCATTTAGTTCCATCATCGTGCTGGTCGCGTTTTTCTATAAACTCAGTATTACCGTCAATAAAAAAGCTTAATGCAATTTTCAGATTTCTTCAAGTTTCTGTTGGTTGCGGCATTGGTTTCAGTAGGAACTTTCTTTTTACTGAATATATTTTTACCTCTCTTACCTTATGTGGATTTGTTAGGCGGCTCAGTGATTTTTTTTTCAGCGATGGCGTTACTTGCATACTTGCTGGGGAATAAATCCATAAAGTCAGGTGGTGCAGGGTACATAGGTCTGGTAATGGCGAATGTTTTTCTGAAGCTCATTGCTTCATTTATTCTTGTAGCGATGTATGCTAAGTACAAGCAACCAGATGACCGTTTCTTTCTTATCCCTTTCTTGATTACTTATCTCGTCTTTACCATTTATGAAATATATTTTATGAGTGCACAAGCCAGAGAGACGAGGTAAGCCTTCTTGTGTATCTACCAGATTCGATGAATCAAGAAATCAATATCGAATCCTCCAGAAGGGATTCTTGTTGCCTTCTATGCTCTCTGCAATGAATTTTTCCAATATTTTATTGAGCTCGGGTTGAGTTGTTTTCTTGCCTTTCATCTTACGCGGGTAAGGAAGTTTCTCTAAGGGGGTCTCTAAGTCTACATCAGTTGCAGTGATTACCGCATCGCCATCATTGATGTCCAGTTCCAGTATCAAACCTGGCAATCCCCCATAACCTTCAGGCCCTCCAGGACTGGGAATAGCATCTGCAAACCAAGCATGAATTGTCTGGCTTTTGATGGAATCCGTAGTCTCAGCTTTCATACAGAGGTAGCCAGCAATTTCTTTGATCTCGTTAAGGATTTTCCATTTTCTTTTTGGGATTTCGCCCTCTACTAGAAAACCTGTACCTATCTCTTCTTTGATATCCTTGTAAGTCCCTTTGGAGTAATCTCTTGTGAGCAATATTTGAGATCTTTTCCATGAGTAGTTTCTGCTGCTCTCTTGTTCTTCAGAATAGGTGTAAAGTGATTTATTGTTCTTTAGGTATAAGGCATAATTAGTGCCTTTATTTTTGTTTTTACCCCAGGTAAGTTTCATTCTGTCTATTTCTTCAGTGCTCAGGTAGGAGAGCTTTGACATGATGGATATCCAGTCGGTCTGCCTGTTATAAGTTATGATGCCTTCAGGGCTCTGCGCAGATAAGCTAGTAAAGCAAAAACTGAAAGCTAATAGTAGGATTTTCATTTTCATTTATTCAAGTATAATGTTGTTCGTCTCTATAGGTCTTAACGTTTGAACCAAGGTGAAGGTATCATTACCACCAGCCTTTTTTTCTGACATCAGTTTTCATACCTCTTATATTGTAAGTTGCGCTTAGCATACCGTAGCGAGCGAGGGTTTGTGTCTGTGATTGCTGGACACTGATACCGAATGCAGATTGGTTCAAACCAAGATTTCTATTGAGTCCATCATATAATGAGAATCTTAATTCTAACTGATTGTCAGGCATAAAAAACCTGTATATGGAACTATCCCAAATGGGAATGGATTGAGACAGCCCAAAACGATCGTTACTATATCGGTCGTAGCTCATTTGCGTACTGATGAAAATACCCGCCACTAACTTGGAATTAAATTCAAAGCTACCCGAAAGTCTTTCAGTTTTTTGGTTCTGGCTAGGTCTGAGATCATAAGCAGTATTAGAGAGGTTGTAGCTGCCAGAAATGTAGATGCTCATGTGATCAGAAGGTGTTATGTCCAGTTTTACTTGCGGTGAGTGCGACGTCACCTTGGTTCTGTTGATTTCCCGATTTATCAATGAATTCCTCTTGTTCAGACGGAGGCTATAGTTAGCTCTGACTTTTATCTTGTTTTTGATTATAGGAAAATTCAAGAAGGTCCATAGGCTTGCAGTAGAACCGCCTTCTACATTGAAAGGTCTGTATGTGGTAACCAGATTATTGTCGACAGACTCGTCTGTGGAGAATTGATTGTCATATTTCTGGTAACGTAATCTGAAATTGATTCTCGTGTCGTGCATAGGAAAATTCTTTCTGAAACTGGCACTATAACTATCAGATATTTCCGGAACCAATGATGGGTTGCCTTCTCTGATGTACAACGGATTGAGATTATCTACGATGGGTTGCAAATCAGCGATGGCAGGCTCTGTGACTTGTTTATTATAACTGAGATTAAAGGAAGTGTTCCTATTAATGCTGACACGAGCTGAGGCATGTGGAATAATTTGGTCGAATTGTCTGTCCACTTCTCCTAATAGCTCTGTGGATTGATACTTGGAAAAGTCACCTAATAGATTGATGCGCTGGTAGGCCGCTCCTAAGGCGATATTGATCCCATTGTGGGAATACCGTAAGGCTGTTCCACCACGATTATACTTGAGGGTGTTCTCATAGCTTCTGCTCAGGTCATCATTGAGTGTAATGGCATTATCGACTCTATCGCCGATAAAGCGGCTGCCACTTTCCAGAGTATTTCTAAAGTTGTAAAAGCTCTGAAGAAAAAATTTCTTGATCAGAGGTTCCACATAGAGTAAGTTGGCTTTGAATAATTGCTTATCCGCATTGTCATTATTGTCTTGATCTCTGATTTCTCTCGATTCTAACATCCCATCCTCTTCAAATAAGTCAAAGGTCGAGAATTGAGTCCAGTTTTCGTCTAGTTGCGTTGTCAGGTAAGAAGCATTGACCCCAGCTCGTCTTCCCTTCTTCTTGAATTCTTTTCTAAATATGGCTTGGCTATTAAGCAGGTAACCAGAAGTATTGGTTCTGTTATCGTAGGTGGTTTGGCTCCTGGCAATTTCATCTCTAGAGAGAAAAGCACTGCCTTGGTCGTTATTGTTTTCGTCTATGTAAGCACCATTGAAATCCAGTTGTATACTGTGTAAGCTGTCTATTTCTTTCTCGAAACTTAATTCTAAACGATGCCCTGCGGACTTGTTGGAGATACTGTTGTTTCTGATTTCTTTCTGTGTGAAAGCTTGGTAGAATTTGTCTTGATCCATATTGGTTTCAGCTCTGATATTGGATTGATTATAATAGTAGACAGAGCTTAGCTTGTTCGTATTGTGATCATAATTGAAATTGATTCCACCATTGTAATTCTCTGGAAACCCTTTTTGTCCATCACTGAAGAATAGATTCTGGACCGATTGTTCTATGGAGCTGGAACTGTTGCCACCCAATACGAATCTATTATTTCTACCGCCGAAGCCATAATCGGTTCCACTACCAAAATTCCAAGATTGCGAGCCCATGAAATCCTGGTAGTCATCCCAAGATAGTCCATTTCTTCCAGTATTATTACCTACACCTATCAGGCTGAACTGAATCTTGTCATTGAATTTATTATAATTTCCTTTAAGTTCTTTACGGCTTTTATCACCTACACCAGCAACTACTTTTCCGAAGCCACCACTCTTGAATTCTTCTTTCAATTCCAGATTCATGGTTTTGTTTTCAGCTTCTCCAGTTGAACCTGTAATTTTTTCTTCCTCAGTTTTGGTATCGAATACTTGAACTTTTGAGATACCTTCTGCAGGTAGGTTTTTGGTGGCGGCCTTAGGGTCAGATCCGAAAAAGGACTTACCATCTACGGTTACTTCATTTACATCTTTACCGTCTGCGAGGATGGAGCCGTCAGATTCTACTTCTATGCCCGGTAGTCTTCTGAGCAAATCTTCCACTGTAGAGCCTTCTGGCACCTTGAAGGTGGAGGCATCATATTCTATTGTGTCTCCTTTCATGCGCATGGGTGCCTTGGCTGCCTTGATGACGACTTCCATGAGCTCGCTGGCGATTTCTGACATTTTCAATGTGCCTAGTTGCACTTTCTTCTGACCATTTACTTTTATTGGAATAGTGAGAGGTAGATAACCTACGTAAGTGGTCTTTACCAGGTGGTCACCAGCAGTTACATCCTTAAATCTGAAAGAGCCATCCATTTCTGTTCTGGTAAAATCCAGTAGGGTGGAGTCAGCTTCCTCCAATAATAGGACAGTAGCATACATCAGTGGATTGCCTAACGTATCCTCTACGATGCCATCTATCTGATAATTTGGTGCCTGTGCCTTGACCGAATTTAGAAGTACAAGTATGGCGGCTAAGAAAACAAGTGTACGGATTACTGGCATGCGAAAATTTATCTCAATTATACGAATTGATTCGTAATTAATGACTAATTAGTGAAACTATAACAAAATGTTATTAGTCGAATATTTAATAGACCAATAATGTGTTATTGTAGATTTAACCAGAGAGAGAGTATAGAGAGTAGATCTCTGGATTGTAAGTCCAGCGTATCACAATCATGCTTTAATCGATTGAGGAAAGTAGTCCTGTAAGGAATTGAACATACAACCCTTGATCGTAGATCCGATGCTCTAACCGATTAAGCTACAAGATGAAAAATTGTTTTGTATAGCTTTTGCAACACTGTATTGTAACGGTAGAAATCGAACCGCAGATCTTCATTTTTCAGATCGACGCTTCAGACTGAGATGCGTTGCCGTGTAGCGACCATAACGAGAATTTAACCAGTAATGAAAAGGTAGATTTCCATTACGCAATGTTTTTACGCAGATGCAATTATATTTGACTTGAATCAAACAGGTACCTTATGGCTAAGGTGAAAATAGAGGGATTTGTAATTGAAATGGAAAAGGAATTGAGAAAAGCGCTAACCTCCACACTTAGAAAACACTTTGAGCACGATCAATATTCAGCCAAGGAAGTGTACAAAACCTTTGAGAAACAGCTGGTGGATAAGTGTAATAGCTGGGAAGCCATACCCAATAAGTTCATCAAGAATGGATAGCTGGATTTAGCTTTTTAGCGTAGAATGCCAAGAACGCATCCTCATTTCTTAGATTTTCATAAAATATGGCTGGAATCACAAAATGGCACGTCATATGGATTTGGATCCGAATATTGCAGTATAAAACCTAAAACTTATTTGCAGGTGCCTAATAAAAGTAACATTTTTCTATATTGTAATCAGCTGATTTCTGGTTTTCTGAGTTCTGCAGGCATCTACTGTAATATCAAGCTTTTTTCACTCTGAAATTGTTCTCAGTCAGCTATTCTTAAATGGATCATCGTTATAAACACTAAGTTTCTACTATCTTAGTTAACTACTTGACGTTTGGATACATAACCTTAAAATGCCACTTTTTTTGTAGTAGTATTGTGAGCATTTAGTTGAAGGTTTAAATACTTTCAAGTATTCACTTTTTCGCTATCTCTTCTTTGCATTGGCTTGTTTAGAGTCCAGTGGTTAAGTATTTACACCCTTTATTTAATATAAGCACCCTTACTTATATGTTAAGAATATTTAAAAGTAAAAAACCCATTGCGGTAGCTTTACTTATAGTTTCGAGTTTTGTTTTAGGAAGTTTTACAAGTATTCTGATAGGTCCAGGCTTGACTCAAGCTGTACCCATCAATGCTTACTTGAATAATAATTTACCCTCCACAACTACAGGAACTCCGCCGCAATTGTTGTCTCAGACAGGTGCATTTTCAGATCTTATAAATTTAACACCAACGCCTGGGGTCATACCTTATGATATGATTCAGCCATTCTGGTCCGACGGAGCTGATAAGTCTCGGTGGATGGCCATCCCTAATAATGGCAGCCATAATACCCCTGCAGAAAGGATACAATTCTCTAATGATGGCAACTGGGTATTTCCTATTGGGGCTGTATTGATCAAGCACTTTGAATTAGGGGGAAGGAGACTGGAAACGAGATTTGAAGTCCGTGCTTCCAGTGGTGATTATTATTACCTTTCCTACAAATGGAATAATTCTGGCACTGATGCCCAGCTTCTTACAACAGGCTTGGATGAGACGATCATAGTCAATGGCCAATCTCAAGTGTGGCATTATCCTAGCATAGCTGAATGTCAGGACTGTCACAAAGCTTCTGTCAATAGGGTACTTGGGCCTAAGACCAGACAATTAAATAGAGATATAAGATACCCTGAAACAGGTATAGTGGCTAACCAACTGGTCACTCTAAGCCACCTGGGTATCATAAGTGAGAACATCACAGATTCCAATGTCAATAATTACATAGCGCTAGCTGCTCAAGATGATCAGAGCTACTCATTGGAGTACAGGGCTAGATCCTACCTGGATGTCAATTGTTCTTATTGTCATCAGCCTGCCACAAATATGAGAGGTAATTTTGATGCAAGAATAACCACTCCACTGGAACAACAGAATCTCATAGATGGAGGTGTATTTGTAGACTTGGGAGTGACTAATCCTCGTGTAATAACGCCTCAGAATACGTCCAAGTCCATTGCCCATATCAGAATGAATTCTACTCAGGCTGGCGTATCCATGCCACCCTTGGGCAAGAACGTCATAGATGATCAAGGTGTGCAATTGATTGCAGACTGGATTAACAATCTGCAAGTGAGTAATAATAACGTGCAAGCTGACATTGCTGCTTCCGTTGTGCAAGGGCCAGCACCCTTGTCCATAAATTTCGATGCTTCTGCTTCGATTGGTAATAACCTTAACTACAATTGGGATTTTGGAGATGGATCTACTGGGTCTGGAAGAATAACCAGCCACGTATATACACAAGCTGGAGTCTATGCCGTTAATCTCACAGTGAATGACGGGTCATCTTCTGATATTCAAGATTTGTTCGTCAATGTAACTGCAGTTTCCACTTCCATAACCTTTGCCGATAAAACATCTTTCTTAAGTGGTGCTAATTTTAGTGGTGTAGCTATGTCGGTTGTGGATATGAATGGAGATGGAAGAGATGATATAGTGAGATATAATCAAGCAAGAAATCTGAACATACAGTATCAGCGCGGAAGCAATCAGAGTTTTTCTTCTTCCATAGTAGGTAATGTCAGTAATTCAGGACAATGGAGTAATGCCATAGCCGATGTGGACCAAAACGGCTTTAATGATATTATCACCGCTGGCTATTATGATGATATAAAACTCCTTACTAATTCGGGCCAAGGTTTTACAACTACTTTAATACCTGATTCCAGAATCTTTATACAAGGAAGTAATTTTGCAGATATTAATAATGATGGATGGGTTGACATCTTTGCTTGTCATGATGATGCTGATAGCCGTGAGTTTCTGAATAATGGAAATGGCACTTTTACTTATGCACCGAGTGCGATCGATACCAGAACTAATCCAGTCAGCGACAACTCAGGAAATTATGCGAGTATATGGACGGACTATGATAATGATGGAGATTTAGATCTTTATATTTCCAAGTGCCGTGGAGGCGTGACCAGTTCTTCAGATCCTAGAAGAATAAATACGCTATACCAGAATGACGGAAATAACAATTATACAGAAGTCGCAGCAGCGGCGAACCTGAAGATAGGAGCGCAAAGTTGGTTGGCAGATTTTGCTGATATAGATAATGATGGCGATATGGATGTCATCGTACTTAATCATGGAAGTGCCGCCAACTTGATGCTCAATAATGGAAATGGCACTTTTGTCGATATTACCGCGAGCAGCGGATTACTGCCTTACTTGAATGGATCGGATAGAGCTCTTCAGGGCTTTTTCAGGGATTTTGATAATGATGGCTTTGTTGATCTACTGGTAACAGGAGAAGATCATTTTCTCTTTCATAATGAAGGCAATAGAACTTTCTCTATTGAAGAGAACCCTTTTACCTCTGATAAGATGGCTACGATGGCCATAGGTGATCTGAATCATGATGGATTTCTGGATGTGTATGGAGGTTATAACCGTCTCTATAATAATCCGAGCAATATACAAGACAGATTATTCATTAATAATGGTAATCCGAATAATCATTTCATCACCATCCAACTTGAAGGAACTATCAGTAATATCAACGGCATAGGTGCAAGAGTAGAATTGTACGGTGCATGGGGAAAGCAAATAAGAGAGGTCCGCTCAGGAGAAGGTTATGGTGTCGTGAATTCATTCGATCAGCACTTCGGTCTAGGAACGAACACGACCATTGCCAAAGTAATCGTTAATTGGCCTTCAGGCATAATTCAAGAAATTCAAAATCCGACAGCCGATCAGTTTCTGTCCATAGTCGAGACCAACAATAACAATAATTGTGCACCTGGCACAACTTGTAATGACAGCGATCCATGTACTGTAAATGATCGTTACGATTCCAACTGTAACTGTATAGGAACTTTCCAGGACAGCGATTCAGATGGGATATGTGATGCCAATGATAACACCAATGGTAATTGCAGCGTAGGCCAAGCTTGTAATGACAATGATCCCTGTACAGTGAGCGACAGTTATGACTCCAATTGTAATTGTGTAGGAACTTTCCAGGACAGCGATTCAGATGGGATATGTGATGCTAATGATAACACCAATGGTAATTGCATTGTAGGCCAAACTTGTAACGATAATGACCCATGCACGGTAAATGATCGCTTTGATTCCAATTGTAATTGTATCGGAACAGTTCAGGATTCTGATAATGATGGTGTCTGTAATTTCTATGATGTCTGTAATGGATTCAATGATAATTTTGACACCGATAATGATGGAATTCCAAATGGCTGCGATGATTGCAACAATGCATTGATAGGCACCAGCTGCGATGACGGTTCCATATGCACCATTGGTGAATCATATGATCAGAACTGTAATTGCACTGGAGGTACTCAATTGAATGATGGAGATGGTGATGGCTACTGTTCTGCAGAGGATCCCAATGATTCTGATCCTTGTGTTCCGGTGCCAGGCCCGCAATGCGAGCCTTCAAATCAGAACTGTAGCGTTTTCAGTAATACTGGATTCGAGAATGGGGCTATGGACATATGGATAGATGGCGGGGCAGCTGCGAGAGTTTTGAATAACAGCGGATTTGCGAGAACTGGAAACTACTCTTTCTATATACAAGATGGCAATGGAATAGGATCTTCTTTCTATACTTCCCAATTGGATCTGGTTACAGCAGAATCAGTTTCCCTGAGCTATTACCATTTAGGTTATGCCTTAGAAAACCAAGATAGCTATGTGTTGGAATACTCAACAAATGGGACAAGTTTCACACAAATTGCTATCAATACATCTGGAGTAGAGATATCAAATTCCTCATACTCCAAGCGAGAATATAATTTGTCTGGACCATTTTCAAGTACGACAATTTTCAGATTCCGAGCCATATCGAATGATGCTTCGGATTACTTCTTATTTGACGACATCCAGATAGAGTTATGTCAAGGCAACAATAATCCAGGTTGTAATACAGGCCAAGCTTGTAATGATAATGATGTCTGTACAATCAATGATGTCTTGGATGCCAACTGTAATTGTGTGGGTACTTATCAAGACACTGATTCAGATGGCATCTGCAATGCTAATGATAATACTAATGGTAATTGTTATCTGGGTCAGCCTTGTAATGACAATGACAGATGTACAATAAATGATGTCTATGATTCTAATTGCAATTGCTCAGGTACCTTCCAAGACAGTGATTCGGATGGCGTCTGTGATGCCAACGATAATAGTAATGGGAACTGCCAGGTAGGCCAATCGTGCAATGATAATGATGTCTGTACAATCAATGATGTCTATGATTCTAATTGCAATTGCTCAGGCACTTATGTGGATTCAGATAACGATGGTATATGTGATGCCTTGGATACACCATCAGGAGATTGTCAATCAGTAACTGATGATGATTTTGAATCTACGATGGGTCAATGGATAGATGGTGGTGCAGATGTGCTGAGAAATGCATCGAGTACCTATTCGAATTCTGGGCTGTATTGCATCAGACTAAGAGATAATTCAGGGGCAGCTTCTTCCTTAAGTATGGATAACATTGCTTTGTCACAGTCAGGCTCCACCTTTATTAATTTCAGCTTCTATCCAGAGAGTATGGAGCCAGGTGAGGATTTCTTATTGGAAATCGGAGTGGGCAATAATTACAGTACAATCAAGCAGTGGGTCAGTGGGCAGGATTTTCAAAATAATGTCAGACAACAAGTCAGAGTGAACCTGAGTGCGGCAACAACACAATCAGTGATCAATCTGCGTATCAGATGTGATGCCAGTTCTAATTATGATATCATCTATCTGGATGACATCGTTATAGAAAATTGTGGTCAACAGTCAAACTGTGTAGCAGGTCAAACTTGCCAAGATGGTAATCCTTGTACAACGGGCGAGGTCTATGATTCATCATGCAATTGTGTCGGCGGCGTAGTAATAGATAATGATAATGATGGCTATTGTGCTACGGAAGATCAGAATGATAATGATCCTTGTATTCCTGATGATTCTGATTGTAATACTGGTAGCGGCTCTGATCCTTGTGTCCTCTATGACTCTGAATCATTCGAGACAGGTCTGGGATTATGGAATGATGGAGGAAGTGATGCTTTTATAGGGTTGTATGCTGAAAGTACTTCTGGTATACGTTCAGTCAGATTGAGGGATAATTCTGGAATCAATTCATCTATTTATACTAATTCCTTAAATCTTGCAACAGCAGGATCATTGCTTGTCAAATTTAATTTCTTTCCTAGCTCGATGGAGAATGGAGAAGATCTGATTCTAGAGGTTTCTAATGACAGTGGTTCGAATTTTATTCAAGTAAGAAACTGGGTAAGCGGAACAGATTTTCAGAATGATGTGCCACAAGTCGTGAGTGAAGAGATACCGGCCAATTTGCTGAGTGCTGCGACCATAGTCAGAATAAGATGTGATGCCAGTTCTAATTATGATAGGATCTACCTAGATGACTTGCAGCTGGAGATATGCACTCAAAGTAATATAGTGAATGATGGTAGCTCTGATATGATGATGGTTCATACTGGACAAGCTCAAGCGGAATTGCCAGCTTATGATCTGGTTGTGCCACAAGAAGATATTTCAGATTTGCATTACAGGTTATATCCTAATCCTGCCTATGAAAGCTTGATTTTGGAAACCAATGATCCTTCAGCCAAGGCTGTACTAATCGATAGTAATGGACAAAGAATCTCTGAGTATAAGGTCAATGAGATTCAGGATATTTCAGAATTGGAATCAGGTCTCTACTTCATTATCATAAAAAACAACACTGAAATGAAGACGATGAAATTCATTAAGATATAGAGAGTTATTGAGGGCTAGATTTTTTCTCTGCTTTTCTCTATATTTAAATACAATGCAGAAAGACGCAGATACACAGAAAGCAAAAGAACCTTCCGTTTCTTATGATAAGAAGCTGACTTATGAGGATTATCTCAATTTTGATTTTGAGTATATGGTGGAGCTCATCAAGGGTCAATTGTTTAAGATGGAAGCTGCGCCCAGTTCTGGTCATCAGGAGATAAGCGTTAATATCACTAGGTTGTTCAGTAATTATTTAGTAGGAAAGTCTTGTAAATTATACCATGCTCCCTTTGACGTCATCCTCCCCGTAGCTAATGAGAGGAGGTGTACTTCTACTACAATCGTACAACCAGATCTCTGTGTCATTTGTGATTTGGAAAAGATAGATGAAGCTGGTTGTTGTGGCCCACCAGATCTGATTGTGGAAATTCTTTCTCCTTCAACCCAGAAAAAAGATCTTACACATAAGTATGCAATCTATGAGGAAACTGGTGTCAAGGAATTCTGGGTCACCTACCCTTTTGATCAGATGCTGCATCTTTACAAATTGGAAGAGGGGAAATATTTACGAGCAGAGATTTATGATCACAATGACACAGTAAGTACAGGCTTGTTTCCTGAATTGGCAATAGATTTATCTGAAGTGTTTGGAGCTTAGAATTGTTGTAGATGCCGAAATAATGACCTCACAACTCCTCCCCCTTCCGATGCGCTTTATACCGCCCCTTCCCAAACTTGGTCCCATTGAATTCTGTGGTTACCTTCAGTCTATCCCGCTCCTCTACAGGTAGTAGATTGAATGCTTTGCATTTTTCTGAGCAAGTCGTCTCGTATTTCTCTTGGCACTCAGGGCATTGTATGAAGAGGATGTGGCAAGCATCGTTAGCACAGTTAGTATGATTGTCACAGGGGCTACCGCACTGGTGACATTGTGAGATAGTCTCAGGACTTATCTTTTCTCCCAGCCGCTCATCGAAGACGAAGTTCTTTCCCCTGAATTTATTCTCAAGGCCTTGCTCCTTGGCTTGACGTGCATATTCTATGATGCCACCCTCCAGCTGAAACACATTTTCGAAACCTTTGTGTTTGAAGTAGGCACTGGCCTTCTCGCAGCGGATGCCTCCGGTGCAATACATGATGATATTCTTGTCCTTATGCTCTTGCAGCATCTCCTCCACGATAGGTAGGGACTCCCTGAAAGTTTCCACATCTGGTGTGATTGCATTTTCAAAATGGCCTATCTCGCTCTCGTAATGATTGCGCATGTCTATGACCACACTTTGTTCTTGTTCATCTGTCAGTTCATTGAAGCGGGCGGCGTTGAGATGCACCCCTTTATTTGTTACGTCGAAGGACTCGTCGTTGAGCCCGTCTGCGACGATCTTGTTTCTAATCTTGATCTTGAGTTTGTAGAAGGACTTGCCATCATCTTGGATGGCTTTGTTGAGCCTGACTCCTTTAAGGAATGCTATGCTATCCAGCGCTGCTGCCATTTTATCCCAATTGGTTTCCAGCACAGAGAGTTGGGCATTTATCCCTTCAGTGGAGACATATATCCTGCCTAGTATCTCCAGTTCATCCAGTAGGATGTAGAGGTGATCTCTGAAGAGGGTGGGATTGGGTATATGGGCATAGGCGTAGAAGGAGAGGGTGGTGCGGGGTCTGCTATCCTCTTGGATCTTTTGCTTGAGTACTTCTTTATTGACCTTGTTATGTAACTGCATGGCGATATGAATAGGTGACATGCATAAGAAGGGAAGGATACCTGAGTTGTATTAAAACCACTACTTAGAATAGCGGTAATTGCCGCCCATCTAACCCGCTTTTGCATGAAACGTGTTAACGCCATAAAATTATGACATAAGAGGTAGTATTTCCAATCTAAGTGTCAAGACAAAAGTCCAACGGATTAAGTCACTGGTACTCAATGACTTAGTATATATGGTCATATGGTTACTTATATTAATATTGCTATGTGAAAGCCTCTCATTATGATTATATTACACATAGGAAACTTTTTAATAAGTTTTTCGTTAATATGATTGTGATGTAGAAAGTTCTCTCTATTATTGCAGTATCAAAGGCCTGTAAAGGCAGCTGATAGAACCCGAATACAAGAGAAATGATAGCTCTGAGGCAACTTAGAGTCACTATTATAAAGACGTAGTTTTCTTATTTTGAGACCTTAGTCGAAAGAACCTGAGTAACAGTACTTGGGTTCTTCGCATTTACAGGGGTCTGTGATTGTTGTATCTGGTGTCTGTAGTTTCTTGCCTACTCTTTGAAATCAAACCTTCTAGCATAGATGATATTTGTAATCAGTATATCAGTGATGGTTTATTCAGGCATATCGTATGATAGCCCTTTGTAGCTAGTTATTTAGCTCAATTTAAATCGGCTGACTTCCATAACATCTCCTGCTTCCATCTCACCAAGTCTAATCTCACCAATACGGATTCGGACTAATCTGAGGGTGGGATAGCCGACAACTGCCGTCATTTTTCTGACCTGTCTGAATTTTCCTTCAGTCAGAGTTATGGAGGCCCAGCTAGTAGGGCCGTGTGCTGCAGCTCTTATTTTTCTGGTACGTGGTTTGAATGCTGGTTCGTTTTTAAGAAGAGAGGCTTTACAGGGCAGGGTTTTGTATTCTTTGCCATGTATGCTGATAGTCAATCCACGTTTTAATTTTTCGATGGCGGCTTCAGTCATAAGGCCATCTACTTGAACATAATATTCTTTTTCTACTTTTTTACTTCTAACACGTTGGCTTTCGAGTCCATCTGTCGTAAGGAGTAGGAGTCCTTCTGAGTCTTCGTCCAGTCTACCGATGGACATTATGCCTTCAGGGAAGTCGTGCAGTTCGCCCAAGAGATTCTTATTCTTTCTTCGAGTCTGATTGTTTATGAACTGTGAAAGGTACTTGTATGGTTTGTGGAGGAGAAAGTGCTGGTGTATAGGCATAGGGGGTGATGGGGTAAAGCTATGGTAATTTTTACTTAGAAGTTTCAATTTCAGTTAGGTACAATTGATAGATCACATCGATGGTGCTCCAAGTGTTTAAGTCTGCTGTTTCAATTCCAGATAGGTACAATTGATAGTTCAGTTCCTTGTTTGTTTTTGAGTTGTAATTCAGGTTTCAATTCCAGATAGGTACAATTGATAGTCTATGGTTATGAATCTGAGGGAGTTCACTGAGAGGTTTCAATTCCAGATAGGTACAATTGATAGTCAGAACATCAGAGGCTATATCTGCAGCATAACTCCAGATAGGTACAATTGATAGTACTGGTACGTAGGTGCAGGTGATCCCTATTACAGGTTTCAATTCCAGATAGGTACAATTGATAGTTTTTAACTCCTTCCAATAACCACCAGTCTGAGCCAGTTTCAATTCCAGATAGGTACAATTGATAGCTTTGGGCATATACCCGGTGATATCAAAAGCACCAGTTTCAATTCCAGATAGGTACAATTGATAGTCTGAAGCCAAAAATGTAGGAGATATGGGGTTTGGAGTTTCAATTCCAGATAGGTACAATTGATAGCGCCAATTTTTTCGGTACAGTTGACTTTGAAGAAGGTTTCAATTCCAGATAGGTACAATTGATAGAGTATGCACGACTACACCATCGTATAGATAGGTGAGTTTCAATTCCAGATAGGTACAATTGATAGCTGTGATCGGGGTACGGGTGCCATCAGGATTGATCAGTTTCAATTCCAGATAGGTACAATTGATAGGATGGATGCCTGCATCATAGGTCTTATCATAAGATGGTTTCAATTCCAGATAGGTACAATTGATAGCATTGTTTGTGATAGTGGAGAAGTAGGATTCACAAAGTTTCAATTCCAGATAGGTACAATTGATAGCCGAACACATAGCTCTGTCCATTATGGTTAACCCTAGTTTCAATTCCAGATAGGTACAATTGATAGCAGAAGGACGAACGAATACCGTAGCGAAGGATTCGTTTCAATTCCAGATAGGTACAATTGATAGCTTCATACACCTTGATTAAGAAAATTAGGGTATGCATGTTTCAATTCCAGATAGGTACAATTGATAGTTTCTTTGTGTAGGTGTAAAAAGCTCATGATATGCGGTTTCAATTCCAGATAGGTACAATTGATAGACAGCAAGGGACAGTATTACCAAGTAGTCAAAGATGTTTCAATTCCAGATAGGTACAATTGATAGGCTTAGAACTATACATATATGATTAATTGTAATAATGTTTCAATTCCAGATAGGTACAATTGATAGTATTCGCTGCGGTCTGTAATGCCAGGTCTTTTAATTGTTTCAATTCCAGATAGGTACAATTGATAGATCCAATCTCCATCAGGATCAGTTAAGTATTCTCCTGGTTTCAATTCCAGATAGGTACAATTGATAGTTCAGATAATGATACTGGAACTGGTGATAGTGTAGAGTTTCAATTCCAGATAGGTACAATTGATAGCTTCATCACTCAATTGAAAGCAGTTTCTGAATTGAGTTTCAATTCCAGATAGGTACAATTGATAGGGTTTATACTTCTAGGCCACATGGAGCATATAGCGAGTTTCAATTCCAGATAGGTACAATTGATAGCTGTTCCAGGTCTGTAATTGTAGCTGTTGCCTGGTGTTTCAATTCCAGATAGGTACAATTGATAGCTGGTTTGGACAGTACCTATGCAAAGCTTGTTCTATGTTTCAATTCCAGATAGGTACAATTGATAGCGACGAAACCCAGATAGGCGACGATACTTATACTTTGTTTCAATTCCAGATAGGTACAATTGATAGTTACAACGGAGAAACGGGATAAGAAAACATTTGAAAGTTTCAATTCCAGATAGGTACAATTGATAGAATGGGATCCGATTCAGGTGCCTATAAATTGTTTGGGTTTCAATTCCAGATAGGTACAATTGATAGCATGTCTTTCATATTCATGAAACCACTCTTTTCTAAGTTTCAATTCCAGATAGGTACAATTGATAGTAATTGATGATGCAGGTACTGTTACTACTTTAGATAGTTTCAATTCCAGATAGGTACAATTGATAGTTATTCTGAGGACAACAATAGTATTCAGTTGAGCATGTTTCAATTCCAGATAGGTACAATTGATAGCTGTAGAGGTTTCAGGGAAAAGTTTAACCCTTAAGTTTCAATTCCAGATAGGTACAATTGATAGCTGTAGACCTTCAGGAAATATAACCCCTCTAGAGAGTTTCAATTCCAGATAGGTACAATTGATAGTGGATACTCTAATGTTTAGATCAATGTGGTTCTAGTTTCAATTCCAGATAGGTACAATTGATAGCCACTGTTGCGCACTTGCAGACATCCTCAGACCATAAGTTTCAATTCCAGATAGGTACAATTGATAGCCATCACAAGTAGGACTTTTACACCTCATCCTGATAGGTTTCAATTCCAGATAGGTACAATTGATAGGACGATTACTACTTGTACAGAAGATTACCCGTACACTGTTTCAATTCCAGATAGGTACAATTGATAGAATCTGGCTTAATGTACTTGACCCTTACGTCAACTGGTTTCAATTCCAGATAGGTACAATTGATAGTTTTCACAAGCTTCAAAAGTTATGTTAGGTGAAGAGTTTCAATTCCAGATAGGTACAATTGATAGTTTGTATTGTGCGGTGGCGGTGGGGGCTGCAAATTGGTTTCAATTCCAGATAGGTACAATTGATAGCTGACATGTCTGGGACATCTAGACAGTCTTCTTTTACGTTTCAATTCCAGATAGGTACAATTGATAGAACTATTCACCTGTGTCTCGCAGTCTGCGTCACATAGTTTCAATTCCAGATAGGTACAATTGATAGCCAAATGACAAGTGCCTCTATCATTCAGGAATAGACAAGTTTCAATTCCAGATAGGTACAATTGATAGATCTATTACTGTGCCACTACCACAAGATCCTCCATAGTTTCAATTCCAGATAGGTACAATTGATAGTAATGATGAGCCAGGGCTGTGGTGATGATCCTGTAGGTTTCAATTCCAGATAGGTACAATTGATAGTGTATAGGGTAATGAATTTAAGTACTGCAGATATGCGTTTCAATTCCAGATAGGTACAATTGATAGCTGTGAGACCATCTATCGAGGACGAATCTACCCGAGTTTCAATTCCAGATAGGTACAATTGATAGCTAAATCACTGTGATCTACACATGCCATCCCTAAAACGTTTCAATTCCAGATAGGTACAATTGATAGTGGTTCCAGTGACTAGCTGGGACGGTGGTATCACTACGTTTCAATTCCAGATAGGTACAATTGATAGCGACTCTGGTTCTGTCTCTCTGAAGCAGATGAGAAAGTTTCAATTCCAGATAGGTACAATTGATAGATTCAGAAGACAGATTGTAGTTGCGAACGTATGCCGTTTCAATTCCAGATAGGTACAATTGATAGTGGATTTTTTACGATAGCTCAGCAGTCTTTCATCTGTTTCAATTCCAGATAGGTACAATTGATAGCCTGATCACTAATGCCACGACGTCTGCCATAACCACGTTTCAATTCCAGATAGGTACAATTGATAGCAGAATCTCAAGTCGATGCATTCGCTGATAATAAGTTTCAATTCCAGATAGGTACAATTGATAGGCTTCACGTCGAGCGCTTAATGACTTTCACAGAGTAAGTTTCAATTCCAGATAGGTACAATTGATAGTCCTGTTTGCTCTCATGCCATCTGGATAGATGAGGTTTCAATTCCAGATAGGTACAATTGATAGTCTACTTTCTGATTGTCTTGACCATCGGCTCCAGCGTTTCAATTCCAGATAGGTACAATTGATAGCTTGCTGCTGATGATAGATCACCTTGCCTATGAGGAAGTTTCAATTCCAGATAGGTACAATTGATAGCCGTCCTTGGTTATGTTGAAGTCCAGCTTTCTGTACTGTTTCAATTCCAGATAGGTACAATTGATAGAGTGAAGTGTCTTGCAGCATGGATGATATCAAGCAAGTTTCAATTCCAGATAGGTACAATTGATAGTACTGTCAGGAGTTATGAGAATAAAGTCGGTAAGAAGTTTCAATTCCAGATAGGTACAATTGATAGACGATTTTGGTGGCACATGTATGTCTGAGCATATGGTTTCAATTCCAGATAGGTACAATTGATAGAGATCTAAGAGATTGAAAACACTTGCAAAAAAAAAGTTTCAATTCCAGATAGGTACAATTGATAGGTCATGGTGCAGGCTCCATACCATCCGCTTTAGCGGGTTTCAATTCCAGATAGGTACAATTGATAGCTAAACTACAAGGCTCGTGAATGTCGTTGAAAAACGGTTTCAATTCCAGATAGGTACAATTGATAGCAGCTTGGTACCAGCTGATTAAGAACAACCCCAAAGTTTCAATTCCAGATAGGTACAATTGATAGGAGCTAGGAACATAAGGTTGTCACACAAATTTTACAGTTTCAATTCCAGATAGGTACAATTGATAGCAGGCTAAAGCCGTGACGGGGTTTAGTTCTCTGTGATGTTTCAATTCCAGATAGGTACAATTGATAGAAACGGCAGTCGCAGAACACTAACTGAGTACCAAGTTTCAATTCCAGATAGGTACAATTGATATTAAGAAATATCCACTTTTGCCCTTCCATAAAATCAAGTTTCAATTCCAGATAGGTACAATTGATAGGCCTCTTTCAGAGTCACTTGGAAATAGGTAATCATCGTTTCAATTCCAGATAGGTACAATTGATAGCCAAATCTTATTTTTAAATCATCTACATCCATCAGTTTCAATTCCAGATAGGTACAATTGATAGCCGTGGTAATCTTCCCACGGAATGTATCGTACAGGTTTCAATTCCAGATAGGTACAATTGATAGCTATTCGCTGATCGATGCATATGTCAGTAACATTGAGTTTCAATTCCAGATAGGTACAATTGATAGCTTTGGTACGCCGAAGGCGGAATTTTAGATTGAGGTTTCAATTCCAGATAGGTACAATTGATAGCAGTTCCTTTTCTTCTGCCTGCAACGGAAAAAGGCGTTTCAATTCCAGATAGGTACAATTGATAGCTTTGTGCTCTTTTTCATCGTTTATAATTTTTTAAAAGTTTCAATTCCAGATAGGTACAATTGATAGGAAGTCGTTGTTATTGGTTATGTAGTCGTTATTATGTTTCAATTCCAGATAGGTACAATTGATAGAGCACTTCCAGTATCAGTATCAGCGTCTCACGCTCGTTTCAATTCCAGATAGGTACAATTGATAGAAGCCTTATGCGATGATTCAGGTAATTATTACAAAAGTTTCAATTCCAGATAGGTACAATTGATAGTATGTGCCCTGAGCTGCGAACGTAGTGGAAGCCTCAAGTTTCAATTCCAGATAGGTACAATTGATAGTGAAAACGAACGTTACACCATCTATAACAACTTTTGGTTTCAATTCCAGATAGGTACAATTGATAGCATCCTATTTTGCTCAGTGGTGTGGTGAATCCAATAGTTTCAATTCCAGATAGGTACAATTGATAGGTGTTGTGGATTCGGACGGTCATATCTTTCTGACCTGTTTCAATTCCAGATAGGTACAATTGATAGACCAATCGAGGAAATAGTCTGCAAGCCGATATCAAGTTTCAATTCCAGATAGGTACAATTGATAGGTCTCTTGCGACACGTCCCAAAAGAATCAAAGAGAGTTTCAATTCCAGATAGGTACAATTGATAGACTATGCAGTTTTACCCTAATGGTGATACTGTTATTGTTTCAATTCCAGATAGGTACAATTGATAGTAGAATCGGGTCTGCTGGTTGCGTTACTATCATTTAGTTTCAATTCCAGATAGGTACAATTGATAGCCTTGATGAGAGATCCTTCTATGGATACTATAGTTAGTTTCAATTCCAGATAGGTACAATTGATAGCTCCCGACTGACAAGGCGGTGCTGGGTCGTAATAGTGGTTTCAATTCCAGATAGGTACAATTGATAGTTCTTTTTGACATTGATGTCCTTGAACTGAAAAGAAGTTTCAATTCCAGATAGGTACAATTGATAGACCAGTTCTGCACCGTCGCAGTCTGGTCGTATAGTTCCGTTTCAATTCCAGATAGGTACAATTGATAGCAGCATGTCATGGTTGAGCGAAAGATTAGAGCACAGTTTCAATTCCAGATAGGTACAATTGATAGTCATTCGGTCGCTGCGCTCCCTTGAGCGTTTCACTTGTTTCAATTCCAGATAGGTACAATTGATAGCGGTGTAGTGTTCACAGGTTTATTCTCCTCAATAAGTTTCAATTCCAGATAGGTACAATTGATAGTCCGACCACTAAGATATATAAACGCTTGATAATCATAGTTGTCTGTT
>ENA-ORXM01001395-ORXM01001395.1-marine-metagenome-genome-assembly--contig:-NODE-1395-length-34055-cov-4.184178_pt1 | contig 34055 bp, 24 predicted proteins | sample MGYA00237867_ERZ511480 | MGnify/ENA primary metagenome ERZ511480 (study PRJEB26309, sample SAMN06266103) | marine metagenome | isolation source: Algal blade | place: United Kingdom:Sidmouth, United... | reverse complement strand
GTGCTGTAGAAGGTGCTGAATTGGATGCTAAATTACGATTCATTGCTCCCAAAGGGATTGAAGAAACAGGCGCGGTCCAGTTTAAAATAGAAGGAGATGTAGAGGTTAAAAACGATGTTTTCATTAGAGCCGGATATAGCGCCAACGCTTCACTGGTTTTGGAGAAAAAAGATGATGTTTTGGTTATACCAGAAGCATTGTTACAATTTGATAAAAAGACGGATGAGCCTTATGTTGAGGTTGAAACTGGTGACCAGGAGTTCGAAAGAAAAGATATTGAAATAGGAATTTCAGATGGCGTAAACGTTGAAATCGTTTCGGGTTTAACAGAGTCCGATAAAGTGAAGGTTTGGAGTAAAACGGAGCCTATTAAAAAGGGAGAAGACGAAGAAGAGGAAGAGGCCGATAAAGAAGAGTAACAATCATCAATCATAATCAAAAAATCACAAAATGAATTTTAAACTAACAGCATTATTGCTCCTCTTTTCTATTGGGGCGGTTAGCGCACAGCAGAAAAATTGGACACTGCAGGAATGCGTGGAGTACGCAGTAGAACATAACCTGTCGGTAGAACAGTACGAATTGGACTTGCAGAATGCGTTAATAGATAAATCGGATGCAGTAGGTGCAATGTTGCCGGCTTTAAATGCTTCATCTAGTGTTACAGGTAGTACAGGTCTTTCTTTTGATCCCACTACGAATCAACCGGTAACTACAACTATTTTGAGTGCAAGTGGGGGGCTTACGTCTTCTTTGACGCTCTTTGATGGTTTGCGTAATCTCCATCGTTTAAATCGTGCAAAATTGAATGAGATATCCAATCAATATCGCTTAGATGACTTAAAAGATGATATTCGGCTAATGGTGGCCAATGCGTATTTGCAAATACTATCCAATAAGGAAACTTTAAAGGTTTTTAAAGCACAATTTGCCGTGTCTGAACAAGATTTGAAAAGATCTAAGGAACTCGTAGACGCTGGAGTATTGCCTAACGGGGATTTACTGGAGATTGAAGCTACATTAGCAACTCTAGATCAGCAAATTGTAAATACGGAAAATCAAGTTTTAATATCACGAATTAACTTGGCACAATTACTACAGATAACCGATTATAAGAATTTTGACGTGCTAGATGCAGATATTGAAGTGCCACCTTCTGAAGTACGAAATAAATCTCCTGAAGAAATTTTTGCAGAAGCTTTAAGTTTTAGAAACGACATTAAATTCTCACAATCCAGTATAGATTTAGCTGAGAAAGATCTTGATATTGCAAAGGGAGCTATATATCCAACACTAGGAGCTTTTTTCAATTACAATACCAGGTATTCCGATCAGGGTGGATTTGATAGTACTACGGGTACTCTAGTACCAGCGGAAAGTTTTGCAAATCAATTGTGGATTAATGATGGTATATCATACGGGGCTCAATTGAATATTCCGATTTTTAATGGCTTTGCCGTTAAAAATAATATTAAGCGTTCTAAAATAAATGTAGAGAAAGCCAAACTACAACTAGAACAGGATAAATTGAATTTAGAAACCGATATCAATCAGGCGTACGTTGACGTTACCAGTTTTGCAAAGGCCTATGATGCGGCTCAAAAGACTTTGGATGCAAGGCGTTTGGCGTATGACTATTCTAAAGAGCGTTATGATGTAGGACTCATGAACGCATTTGACTTTAGTCAGGCGCAATCTAGGGTCGATAATGCGGAAGCTGAATTGATCAGAACCAAGTATGATTATATTTTTAGACTAAAAGTACTTGAATTCTATTTTGGGCTGCCATTAGAATTGAAATAGTACAGAATAAAGTGATACATGGAAACCTGTTCGGTGTAAAATCGAGCAGGTTTTTTTATGTGTAAGTTTTAATCTTCTCATGTATCTTTGCAGCCTTATGAGTATAATCTTAAACTTAGAAACGGCAACGACCAACTGTTCGGTCAGTATAGCTAAAGAAGGGCGTATTTTGGCTATCAAAGAGCATGATACCCCTAATTATTCACATGCGGAACAATTACACATTTTTATTCAAGAAGTGTTGAGGGAAGTAAATATGGATATTTCCGAGTTAGATGCTATTGCCGTGAGTAAAGGTCCGGGCTCGTATACAGGACTTCGTATTGGGGTTTCGGCAGCCAAAGGGTTATGCTTTGCTTTAAATATTCCTTTAATTTCTATTGCTACGTTAAGTAGCATGGCCGCACAGGTGACATCAAAAGATGTAGATTATATCATTCCTGTTTTAGATGCACGCCGTATGGAAGTGTATTCCGCAGTATTTAACATGGATAAAGATGAAATGAGAGCTACCGAAGCAGAAATTATAGATGAAAATTCTTTCGCCGAATTTTTAGCAAAAGGAAAGGTAATTTTAGTGGGAAACGGCGCCGAAAAATGCAAAACGTTATTATCGCATCCTAACCTGAGTTTTGATACCACGGTTGTGCCTTCCGCTAATGAAATGGCTCAGCTATCATACAAAAAATTCAAAGTAGGCAACTTTGAAGATGTCGCCTACTTTGAACCTTATTATTTAAAAGACTTTATTCTTCAGCAGAAGAAAAAAAAGTGACTCTGTTTCCGATATAGTCTATGCCTTTAGGGTTTGACCTTTCAAATTTAAATCCCGTTGTGGGAATGGTATTTCAATTCCAGCTTCGTCAAACCTTCTTTTTGTTTCTTCTAATATAAAGAAGTGAGCTGCCCAAAAAACGGAATTCTCTGCCCAGAACCGTAAACTAAGATTAACAGAACTATCGCCTAAAGCGTCAACATAAACTTCAGGCTTAGGGTCTTTTAATACGTTATCATTTTTCGCACAGATATCAAGCATAATATCTTTGGCAACTTTAATATTAGAACTATATCCTATACCAACTTTAATATTATCGCGTCTTGTGGGCATGGCGCTGTAGTTCACCACGTTATTGTTAGATAATTGTCCATTAGGAATAATCGCTAATTGGTTACCGAACGTAGAGAGTTTTGTATAGAAAATGGTAATCTCTTTTACTGTTCCATCTACATTTTGAGCCGAAATAAAATCTCCGATTTTGAAAGGTTTAAAAAGGAGAATAAGGACACCACCGGCAAAATTGGAAAGTGATCCCTGCAGAGCCAAACCAATGGCCAGACCAGCTGCACCTATAATGGCAATTAGTGATGATGATTTAACTCCCAATTGGGTGATAACCAAAACAAAAAGTAAAACCTTAAGCGCTATATTAATAAAACTCTGTAGAAAACTTTCTAAAGCTAAGTCGTAATCTTTCTTTTCAAAAAATTTACGTACCATTTTATTAATAAAGCGCACTATCCATAATCCTATGACTAGTATGATGAGCGCCATTATCAGGTCTGGTAATATGTTCCATGCCCAATCTATGGCTTTGTCTATATGTTCTTGATAATTTGCAAATTCTTCCATTAATTATATTGTTTAGGTCAGTAACATACTAATTACAGGGGGCTCAGTCAAGCTGAAACCATTAAACTATTGTTAATGGGTCGTATAAAAACGGAATGCGTCAACACTTTGTGCGTATGTGCCCAAAACGCAATAGAAATCCATAGTGTTTTAATAGGCGATATATACTTTTCAATAGATTTAGGAGTAAAAAAAAGCGCTGCAAATATCATTGCAACGCTTTTCTAAAAAATTCTTAAGTGTCTATTTTACCTCAAAAGTAATTTTAACGTTCACACGGTAATTATCCATTTTACCATCCTTGACCGTAGCACTTTGCTCGTTAATGTAAACAGATTTGATATTTTTCACGGATTTAGAAGCTTGTTCAACTGCCTGTTTTGCTGCGTCATCCCAACCTTTGTCAGAATTAGCCAATACTTCAATAACTTTTAGAACTGCCATAATAATTGTGTTTATTTTATAGTTTCCTACAAATTACGAAAATATTGGACAGGTCTTTTGATTCTATAACTATAAAAATTAGTTCATTAACCGTTCACGGCAACAACTTCATTAACTTTGTCCCCCATCATATTCTTAAGCATCGTCTCAATACCGTTCTTTAAAGTAAAGGTAGAAGAAGGACATCCGCTACAGGCTCCTTGTAAAATAACATTAACAGTTTTGCTTTCTTCCTCGTATGATTGAAATAAGATATTACCACCGTCACTTGCAACTGCAGGCTTCACATATTCCTCAAGAATATCTACAATTTGTTGAGAAGTGTCGTCAAGATCTGCTACGGTTTGTGAAGGTACTGCGCCTTCATTAGCATCTTCTTTGCTTTTTGCAATAGCGCTCTCAGAAACGGCTTCGTTACCATCCGCAAGATATTCACGTATGTGTTCACGTAATTGCATAGTAACATCTTCCCATTCAGCAACGTCATATTTGCTAACAGAAACATAATTAAGGTCAAAGAAAACCTCTTTTACGAATGGAAAATTAAATAGCTGTTTGGCCAATTCCGAATTTTTAGCCTCATCTATATTTTTGAATTCAAAAGCTGCAGGTACAATAGGTTTGTTAGCTACAAACTTCATTACAGATGGGTTGGGAGTAACCTCTGCGTAAACCGTAATAGCTACTTTTTTAGTTGTTTCCTCTTCCTCGTTAACAACGGGCTCCTCTGCATTTAAGTACTCAACCAACTGCTGGGCAACTTCGTCTTTAACATCGTCCCATTCAACAATATCAAAACGCTCTAGGCCTATGAAATTACCGGAGATATATACTGTCTTTATAAAAGGAAGGTAAAAAAGTTGCTGGGCCAAAGGTGATATTTTGGCTTCATCTATATTTTTGAACTCGTAGTTCTTGTTTTTGGTTAAAAAGTGATTCGTCTCAAATTTTAGAATCGCAGGGTTGTTGGTTTTAACAACCGTAATCGTATACTCCTTCATGGTGTCAAAATTTTTGTAAAAATACAACCTATTTTTGAACAGTCCGTATTGATTTGTCTATATAATAATGTTGCGTTTCAACCGTTATACCTTATATTTAGTCGATAAAATAATCATCCTCTATATCTAACAGATGAAATACCGTTTACTGCTCTTACTTGCATCCCTCTCCTTTGCAATTCAATCTACCGCACAAGAGGGTATACCTGTATATTTTGATTATTTATCCGACAATTATTACCTCGTATATCCTTCAATGGCTGGTATTAGTGAAGGAGGAAAAATAAGAGCTACAGCAAGAATGCAATGGTTTGACGTAGATGATGCTCCAAATTTACAGACCATAAACGCCAATTTTAGAATTGGAGAAAGTAATAGTGGAGTGGGAGCTATCATTTTTAATGATGCTAACGGTTACCACTCACAAACAGGAGTAAAGGTTACATATGCCCATCATTTAAAATTGGGTGGTGACGGCAGAAATTTAAATCAATTGTCATTTGGTTTAAGTCCTACCTATCTACAAAGTAGTTTGGATGAATCTGAATTTCGTTCAGACACGGTGGATGATGCTATTTCAGGTATAAAATTGAGTGAAGGTTATTTTAATATAGATTTAGGTTTTTCATACAATTTAATGGAGTTTTACGCTCATGTTGCTATTACTAATTTATTGGGTAGTGAGCGTAACCTATATCGTTATGGAAAAGGAAATGATAATATTCCCGTAATCGATAATCTACGGAGGTATCTTTTTTCTGTGGGTTATATATTCGGGAAACAGGAATGGCAATTAGAACCCTCAATTTTATTTCAGATGAGTGAGTTTACAAAAGAAAAGTCTGTTGATCTGAATGCAAAGGTTTACAAAGATGTAGATTTTGGTCGCATTTGGGGAGGGTTGTCTTATAGAAGAAGTTTTGAAGGAGCTCAGTTCGCAACAGCAGATAGCTTTGGAGAGCAGCGTTTGCAGTTATTTACTCCTATTATAGGAGCTAACGTTGGGAATTTTATGGTTTCATACAATTACTCCTATCAGACCGGCGACATTCGTTTTGACAGTGGTGGATTTCACCAAATAACATTGGGTTATGATTTTGGTCAAAAAGAACGTAAGTACGATTGTTATTGTCCTGCAGCGCAGTAAGTTGTTATAATAATACATAAAGAAGCATCCCATAGTACGGGATGCTTTTTGCTTGTAGATAGGTTGATGTTATTCTTCCCATTTATAATCTTTTTTGGCCGCCTGCTTTTGAATAGCTTTCAACATGGCGTTCTCTAGCTCTCCCTTTTGGCCGTCTTTTTGTTTTTCGGCAATGAACTTTTCACGTTTCGCGTTAAATGTTTGAATTTCACTTTGAATTTTGCTTCGTTCCGTTTTTTTCTTTTGAATAAAAGATTCCATTTCAACCTTTGATTTTCCTTTTAATTCTGTGGGAAGCTCATCTTCTTCTACCATGGCAATATCAAAAGAGGAATCATCAGAGGCATCTACTAAATCCCATTTTTTATTGTTGTAAAGTCTAGAGCTTTTGCTTACCGCTCTTTTTACAGCAACCGCTTCTTCTAATTCATATGCGTTATGATCCTGCGAGCGTTGTTGTTCCATCTTGGCATTGCCCAATGCACCATATGAAATATAGGTCTTGTTCAATTTAGAATTTAGTTGAATAATTACATCGTCATAAGGGGTATCTATATGAACAATCTTTTTATTATGGTCAATAGCTATATATTCTCCACCCGTTAAAGTGGCGCCGTTTTTCCAATCAGAATTAACACCTTGCTCATAGTTCCCGCAGAAAATGGTATTGACAACAATATCTTTCTCTTTTGCGTTGGTGACGGCATCTTTATAGTTGAGTTTTCCTTGGGTAAATGGTTCGTTTCCTGCAATGAATATCATCTTGAGGTTATCTGGGTTTTCTCCCCAATTGAGTTGTTTCAAGGAGGTATGAATGACCTCTCCACAGAACTCTTCACCTCCATTGGTGGTTAAAGAAAATAACTTCTCAGAAATCTCATCTAAATCTCCGCTAAAATTCAATACTTGCTGAATATAGCCTTCCCTAGAAGATAGGTTGTCGTTTCCATATTGATAAAGGGCAATTTGTAATTCCGGTCGCTGCTCATTACCACATTTAGCATAAGTAAACTTGTTTACAATATCCCAAAGCTGAGATTTTGCTTGGTTAATGAGTCCGTCCATGCTGTTGCTAGTGTCTAATAACAATGCGATTTTAACCGTGTTGTTTTTTGGTACTTTATTATTTATAGGAGTGAAAACCTGTGCCAGAACAGGTTCGGTAGTTGTTTTTTTAGGTTTATTTTCACAACCGTACATGCTGGTTAATGCCAGTGACATAAGGGTTAATCCTAAAATCTTTCTTGTGTTTTTCATATTTAGTTTTTTTAAGCTCTGTTGAGAGGCTGTTAATTTGTTTCTGTTTTTTTTGATAAGGTAAAAGTAGAATCAACTTAATTCGTGTAAAACCTATTTTGAGGGAAGTGGCGTTTTAAAAGAGGGAACGGTCCTTTTGATTGCGTAAAGCCTAAATAAAGGATGTTTTTCTAGCAAAATAGGTCAAAAGACGGTTTTTTAGTGCCGCATAATTGAACTAAGTTTACGTTGTACAATTAATTAGATGCTATCAATTCGCTACATACTGTTTATCCTTTTTGTAGGATGCTCCACAATGAACTCTTGGGCGCAAAGGGAGGTTGGTCGTAGTAAGATGGCCAAGCCTCAAGGCAATCTGCATCAAGTTTATTTAGATTCGGCCAATACGTTTAAGCAATCTAATATTGAACGAAGTATTGATTATATCACCAATTCTATTGCCGTGCTTGGGAAGCAGGCAGATAAAAAGCTGCTTTCGGAATCTCTTGTCGCTTTGGGAGAGGTGTATCGCTATCACCATCAATATGATTTGGCAATTACCAATTATAAGGATGCTTTAGAAGCCAATAAGTCTACACGAACAACACTTCTTTTAGCGGAGGTGTTCATTCTTAATAAACAATATTCGGAAGCAGAGAAAGAATTAAGTCCATTATTGAAAATAGAAGGTCTGGATGCTTATCAAAAAGTACGGTTAAATGAGAGTTTAGGGGATGCTTATAGAGGTTTGGGGCTTATTGGGAAGGCTGTAGCTTTTTATGAGGAGGGAATCTTGGTTGCTAGAAAAAATCAAATAACCCCAAAATTAGCTGACTTAAATTCTAAGATAGCCGACACCTATGCACAGGATGACAAATTGGTAGAAGCAGGAGCATATTATAATAGCTCTTTAAAGCTTACCGAAGATCTAGAACCTAAACGCGCTGTTCAGGAAAAGGAAAAGGTAGCGGATTTTTACAATCAAAAGAGTCAATACGGAGCAGAAATAGAATTACGGAAAAAGAGTCTCAATGAATTAAAGACGCTCCCAAAAGCAGGAACGACTAAAAGGGAAGCAAGAGGTGAATTTGATTCTATTACTTCCCAACGGATCAATTATAAAATTGCAAATGCCTATATAGCTCAAGATAAGTACGATGAAGCAATTCCGTATTTAAAAGAAAGTATTGTAGAGGCAGATTTTGAGAATGATTTGGTAGTTCAAAAAGATGCAACAAGAAAACTTTCTGAAGTTTTTGAATATAAGGGCGATTATCCCAAAGCTTTTGAGACCTACAGAAATTATGTCTCCTTGGTAGATACTTTGTATGTGCGTAAGGAACAGGAAATATCCAGGGCCGCCAGATTTAACCGTGAAATTTCTTCCAAACAGAATCGTATTTCAGGTCTAGAGCAAGAAAGGGAACTTTCGCAGAGTAAGTATGATTTGGCACTTACGGAACAGCAATTGATTCAGGAAAATAATAAACGCCAAAAATGGATTATCTATTCCCTTATTTTTGGGATGATTCTGCTGGGCTTGGCCACATTTTTCTTTTATAGAAGTAATCAGCAACAAAAACTGGCCAATAATCTATTGGCATTAAAATCGTTGCGATCACAGATGAATCCACATTTCATTTTCAATGCACTCAATTCGGTCAATAATTTTATAGCCAAGAACGATGAGCGAAGTGCAAATCGGTTTCTAAGCGAGTTTTCCACCTTAATGCGTTCGGTACTGGAAAATTCGGAGGAAGATTTTATTCCGCTTGCCAAAGAATTAGAACAGCTAGAGCTATATGTGAAGCTAGAACACTCCCGTTTTCCTGATAAGTTTGATTATGAGTTGAATATAGATAAAGACATTACTATCTCTTCTTTTGAGATTCCACCTATGTTACTTCAGCCTTATATTGAAAATGCTATTTGGCACGGACTTCGCTATAAGGAGGAAAAGGGACTTTTGAGAATAGAGGTTACACCAAGAGGAACAAAGTCTATTGCAATTACGATTACAGATGATGGTATAGGAAGAAAAAAATCCGCCCAACTGAAAACTCAGAATCAAAAGAAACAAAAATCGAAAGGAATGGGAAACATCAAAAAAAGAATCGCCATCCTAAACGATATGTATAAAAATAAGGTAGACGTAACCATTTCTGATCTTTGTTCGGATGGCACCGGTACCAAAGTGCTTTTTATTTTACAAAAAGATTAAAGATTATTGAGGTTCTGTCCAACTAAAAATCCTACTATGAAATTAAACGCCATACTTGTAGAAGACGAAGCCAACAGCCGCGAAATATTACGCAATTATTTAGGTAAGTATTGTTCTGATGTAAATTTAGTGGGTGAGGCGGCATCTATTCAGGAAGGTCTAGAGCTTATTGAGAAATATGACGTGGATCTTGTTTTTTTGGATGTAGAAATGCCATTTGGCAATGCCTTTGACCTATTAGATCAATTGCCGGACCGTACTTTTGAAACGGTTTTTGTGACGGCTTATAATAAGTATGCAATGGATGCCTTAAATCATCATGCCGCCTATTACCTCATGAAGCCCATAAATATAGATGAGTTGATAAAAGCTGTAAGTTATGTACAGATAACCAAGCAAAAGGAAAATGAACTTGAGGATAAACTATTGCAACCAAATTTGAAATCCGTTCAAGGTAAAATAACCCTGCCACAGCAAGACGGTTTCCAAGTCCTTGATGTTACCGATATTCTTTACTGTAAGGCAGATGATAACTATACCGAAATCTATCTAGAGAACAAGAAGATTTTAGTAAGTAAAACTTTAAAGTATTTTGAAGAAGCATTGGCGGACTTTTCGTTTGCACGCATCCACAAATCATATTTGGTAAATGTAGATGAGGTTGTCAAGTACAGAAAGGGCAAAGGAGGTAGCGTAGTCGTTTCAAATGGGAAGGAGCTGCTGGTATCGGCTTCAAAGAAAAAGGACTTTTTGGCGTATTTTTAAAAAGTTTAGAAATAGATAAAACAAATCTAGGATGATAAAAACTATAAAGGGGAAAACACCTCAGTTCGGTAAGGATTGTTTCATTGCGGAAAATGCAACAATTGTTGGTGATGTAAATATGGGTGACCAATGCAGTATTTGGTATAATGCCGTTTTAAGAGGAGATGTACATTTTATTAAAATGGGGAACAAAGTAAATGTCCAAGATGGGGCCATAGTACATTGTACGTATCAAAAATCTCCCACTACTATAGGTAACAATGTGTCAATAGGTCATAATGCTATCGTACACGGGTGTACTTTAAATGACAATGTTCTTATTGGTATGGGAAGCATTGTAATGGATGATTGTATAATAGAAAGTAATAGTATTATTGCAGCTGGTGCCGTAGTTACAAAGGGTACACATGTGCCTTCAGGGACTATATTTGCAGGGACACCTGCGAAAAAGATAAAGGATATAAGCCCTGAACTAAGTTCGGGAGAAATAGACCGTATTGCTAATAATTATGTAATGTATTCAAGTTGGTTCAAAGAGTAAGTACTGTACTTGGGACTTGAACTTAATTTGTTATTTTTGCAGGCATTAAAAATTGATAAGAATGAACGCATATATATTTCCTGGTCAAGGAGCGCAGTTTGTAGGTATGGGCTTAGACCTGTACGAAAAATATCCCTTAGCTCAAGAATTGTTTGAAAAAGCAAATGATATTCTTGGTTTCTCAATTACGGATGTCATGTTTCAGGGCACTCCTGAAGATTTAAAACAAACAAAGGTTACCCAGCCGGCCATATTTTTGCACTCCGTTATCTTAAGTAAAGTTATGGGGGACAGCTTTAAGCCGGATATGGTTGCAGGCCACTCCTTGGGTGAGTTTTCAGCCTTGGTAGCTAATGGGGCCTTAGGTTTTGAAGATGGGTTGAAATTGGTTTCACAGCGCGCTTTAGCAATGCAGAAAGCTTGTGAACTTCAACCTAGTACAATGGCTGCGGTTTTAGGATTGGAAGATGCTTTGGTTGAAAAAATTTGTAATGAGACACCGGGTGTCGTGGTTGCTGCAAACTATAACTGTCCTGGACAATTGGTGATTTCTGGAGAAGTAGAAGCTATAGAAGCAGCCTGTGTGAATATGAAAGAAGCAGGTGCCAGAAGAGCTTTGGTGCTTCCTGTGGGCGGTGCGTTCCATTCACCTTTAATGGAGCCGGCTAGGGAAGAATTGGCGGCAGCAATAGAGAATACAAATTTTGCCGTACCCAATTGTCCTGTATATCAAAATGTAACTACGGTTGCCGTGACAGATGCAACGGAAATTCAGAAGAATCTTATTTCTCAGCTTACGGCCCCTGTAAAATGGACACAAAGTGTAGAAAATATGGTAAAAGACGGAGCCTCTTTGTTTATTGAGGTGGGGCCAGGAAAAGTACTTCAAGGCCTAGTTAGAAAGATAGCGCCTGAGGCAAAAAGTCAGTCGGCAGATATCCCAAGTTGATGTTTTATCCGTATATGATGTAGTTCGTCCATAAAACCTTGATTTAACCCTAAAATTACGGTTGTGGACGATTTTTTTAGTAATATTGACGCCCATTTAGCCACGACCTACTTTATTTGCTGTGAATTTGAATTTTTGTTCAAAGGACAGTTATGAAATTGAAAAAGAAAAAAGCTTGCTTTACCCATAGTTTAGGAATTCAAGGTAAAGGTATTATTCTCCTATTGTTTTTGTTCTTGTGTGTTGGCTCTGTGTCCAATGCTCAGCAAACTTCTATTACCCGAGCGCCTGGAGAACCAGCGGAAGGAGGTGCCGGTAGTTCTTTTACGATTAGTAGAACAGGAGGCTTTCTTGCCACAGCCGTTACTATAAGTGTAACGGGAACTGCTACGGAAACGGATGATTTCCAGACGCTTACCAAAACGTATAATTTAACTCTTGCTAAACCAAGTGTGACTGTTGATGTTAATATATTTGATGATGACCTTATAGAGCTTGATGAAACTATTATTGTTACCATTACCAACGTTTCTAATGGAACCATAACCGCTTCAAACTCCGTTACGTTTACTATTGCAGATAATGATGTAGGTACTTTTACGCTTACGACCACAGAGGCTGATGCGGCAGAGGAAGGTACTGTTCGAGGACGATACGTGCTTAGGTTGGATAAGGTTAATGCTACAGGAACAGAAATTACAATACCTTACACTTTAGGGGGTAGTGCAACAATTACAGATGATTTTACCACTCAAGGTCAGGCGACGTTTACTTTTCCTTCAAGTCCACCAGCGGCAACTGCAACCTTGGCGAGGGCATTGAATATTTTAACAGTTGATGATGCAATTACTGAGCCTGATGAAACCGTTACGTTAACATTAGGAAATCCTAGTAATACTACACAATTTAACTACGTTCAAACGGCAATAGCCCAACGAACCGTTACTATTGAAGATAATGATTGTGCCGCTGGTGATGCTGCTCCAGTATTGAATGCCACTACAGATGCTTTTTGTGATGATTTTACTGTAGGATTAGATAATTATTATGATGGAGCTAGACCTACAGGTGCTGCTTTGATCTGGACCACCAACAATACGGATTTATTGCTTCAATCTGATTGGGCGCCAAGAACAGGTGATAGTCCAGTAAGTGCTCCAGGAGAGTATTATGCATTTTTCTGGGATGAAGCTAATAGCTGTACGAGTCCATCAACAACTTTGACTATTACGCAGAGTTTTTCTCCTTCCGCAGGTACTGTAACTTCACCACAGGCTGCTTGTAACAATGCAAATAATGAATTTGGTCCTATTCTTATTGATTTGAACAGTGCCACGGTTATTACAGGTCAAGATGCAGGAACCTGGGCATGGACTTCTGGCCCAACAAATATTGCTCCTGTGGGAGCGAATGCCCGCGTGAATTTTAGCGGACAAACAGCCGGAACCTATGTCTATACTTTTACTACAACTGGAGCAGTTCCTCCTTGTACTGATAAAACTGCTACGGTAACTATTAATGTAACAAATTGTGATCCATGTACGGCAGGTAATGCTGCACCAGTTTTGAATACCAGTGTTCAGCGTACGTTTTGTGATGATATTACCACTTCTTTAAATGATTATGCTCCTAACGGCGGTCCTAATGCATCTACATTAAGATGGTCCACAGATATTACGGATGTTACAGGAAGTTTTGTTCAAACTAATAGAATCAATGACCCACTACCGGGTACATATTATGGTTTTTATTACGATGCCGTAAATGATTGTCCTAGTCCCTTATTAACATTGAATCTGGTTCAAAGTGAAACGCCAGAGATTATCGGGACTCCATCTGGAGATACTAGATGTGGTCCGGGAGAAGTTGTGTTAAGGGCTACGGCAACACTAAATGCAACTATCAATTGGTATTCACGAGCAACAGGCGGTGCCTTAGTAGGAACAGGGTCAACGCTCACTGTTAGTGATTTAACACGCACAACATCTTATTACGTAGAGGCAGTAGCTAATGGCTGTAACTCGCCGCGCATCAAAGTAGATGCTGTTATTTTACCTCCTGTAAATACGGGAAGTCCAGAAAATGGATCGTCTTGTAATGATGCTGCATTTGGTACAACCACATTAGACTTGGATACTACATTTTCAGAAACCGCAAGTGCAGGTACTTGGGCATGGACTTCCGGTCCGGCCAATGTAGTTCCTGATGCTGAAAATGTTGTGGATTTTCAAGGTCTAGCTAATGGAACATACGTGTTTACATTTACAACTACAGATGCCCAATTACCTTGTGAGAATGACACAAGCGAGGTAACTATCTCGGTTAGCAGTTGTGATACGGATGATGATGGCGATGGTTTGTTAGGTGGGCTGGAATCTAACCTTGGCACTGATCCAAATAATGCGGATAGTGATGGTGATGGTATAAGTGACGGAGAGGAAGTAGGAGATGATCCTACAAATCCTTTGGATGAAGACGGAGATGGTATAATAGATGCTTTAGAGTCTAATGTGCTGGATACCGATAGTGATGGTGTAATGGATCAAGCGGACCCTGGTAACAACAATGCCTGTATACCGGATAATTCAAACGGACTTTGTGATACGGATGAAGATGGTATTACGGACGGACAGGAAGAAATTGATGGAACTAATCCACTAGATGCTTGTGATCCTGATATCAATAATGCAAACTGTGATCCTACACCTATTGATCTTGAAGTAGTAAAAACCGTAGATAAACAAGAGGCCGTTGCGGGAGATGAAGTTATTTTTACTTTAACCGTAAATAATTTATCCGATAGGGTTGCTCGTAATGTTACTGTTGGAGAGATGCTCGAAACGGGCTTTGAATACAAATCACACAGCGCTACGGATGGTAGTTATGATTTGGCCGCCGGCGAATGGACAATTGCTGAAATTCCGGCAGACGGTATGGAAACGTTGACTATTACGGTTGATGTTTTAGAAGGAGGTCCGTATACTAACGTAGCGGAATTATTGCAATCGTTTCCAGTAGATAGTAATCCTGACAATGATACTTCTGAGGTTACTTTGAATATAGACCTTCCGGAAGGTATAGATTTGGCTTTAGAGAAGTTTGCAAGGATTGTTAAAGAAGAAGATACGTTAAGAATCAGAAGTCCTTTCAATAATCTGGAGAGAGTAAATCCATTAGTAGGAGAAGAGGTCATCTTTACAATAAAGATAACCAACATTTCAAATGAAGATGCCATTTCTAATATTCAGGTACGGGATACTATTTCTACACGAACAGATAGTGGTTTTGTTTATATAAGTAATTCTGCGGATAAAGGGGAATATTCACCAGAAACGGGAGTTTGGGTTATACCCGAGCTCATTAAAAATGAAGTTGCTATTCTTGAAATTAGAGTAGGGCTTCCAATAGCAGGTCTGTTTGAAAATACAGCAGAAATCATACGTTCCTCTCCAGTTGATAGCGAAGATAAATATGAAAATAATGTAGCTACGGCAGTTGTAAATGTCTCAGAAAGAAGTGATGCGGAATTAGGAATTGTGTTTAATCAGTTCTCACCTAATAACGATGGTACTAATGATGTACTTAGAATTAACAAACAGTTTGAATCAACCCCTGTAAATCTAGTCTACGATATTAAAATTTTCAATAGATACGGAAAAGTGGTTTTTGAGGGTGATCAAATGACCGATGATGTTATTTGGGACGGAATGTGGGAAGGTAAACAGTCACCTGATGGTACATATTTCTATATTCTAAATATAACCTTACAAGAAGAGTTAGAAGGCTTTGATACAAATACTACTAAAAAAGGCTGGATTCAGCTTATAAGATAATTCGGATAATGCAGTATAGAACATTAAAATCCTTTTACGGTTACATCTGCTTCACTATAGGTGTATTGTTCATTTCGGCAAATAGTTTTGCGCAGAAAGAACCTCAGTATACCCAGTATATGTATAATATAGGTAGTTTTAACCCAGGTTATGTGGGCTCGGTTCAGAATCCGGAAATTGCGGCTTCATATCGTGCACAATGGTTAGATGTTGAAGGTACGCCACGAACCATCCGCTTGGGAACGAACATACCTTTTGCAAATGAGAAGACAGGATTAGGTCTTAATATTATCAGCGATCAGCTGGGGCCATCTACGCAGACTTATGTAGAAGTAGCGTATTCATACCAGTTTAATGTTTCGGACAAAGCAAAACTTTCCTTTGGTATGGATGCGGGAGGTTCATTTTTGAATGTAGATTTTTCAAAGGGTACGTTCGAAAATCCCGGGGAACCAATTTTAGGTAGAGAAACCATTTCAAAATTTTATCCCACTATAGGTGCAGGTTTCTTTTTATACGAGGATGATATCTGGTATTTGGGAGCGTCAATACCTAATTTCCTTACAGATGGAATCTATAATGACGATGTGGCTACAATTATAGAAGATAAATTGCAGTTCAATTTTATCGGGGGTTATGTTTTTGATTTTTCCGAAACCCTAAAGTTCAAGCCAGCATTTTTGCTGAACTATATTAACGGTGCGCCGTTAAACACGAACCTAAGTGCTAACTTCATGTATAACGATAAGTTCACCTTAGGTGCTTCTTACCGTTTAGGTAGCGCAGTAAGCGGACTTGTAGGTTTTCAAATAACCAATGGCAGTTTTATTGGGTATTCGTATGATTACAACACAACTCCATTAGGTGAATTCAGCAGTGGTTCACACGAGGTTATTCTTAAGTTTTATTTGGGTAGGGGAGATGGTTCTGGTGGAAGTAGTAAGAGCTTAAAAGGAAAACCAAAACAAATTGATACGCCTAGATTTTTCTAATATTAGACTATGAAATTCAGAATCTTCATATTATTTTTTACGTTAGCCGTAGGTTTTTCCTTTGGACAGGAAAAGACATCTAAGGCCGATAACTATTTCTATAGTTATGCCTATGACGATGCTATTAACGAGTATAACAAACAAATGCAGGAGGGTAAGTTTATATCCAATCATCAACTTTTGAATTTAGCCGACTCCTATTTCAAAACAGGTGAGTACAATAAAGCCTCCAAGTTATATCTAGATATCAATAAGAATGATACTATCATGTCTGCACATCGGTTTAATAAGATGTTGCAGAGCTTAGCAAAAATATCCGAACAAGAAAGAGTTAAGGCTTTTTTGAAATCAAAGAGTAATTCGCTTGAAAATGAATTGGTGGAAAATGCCGAGTTTAACTATCAATTGTTGGAAAGAAAGGAAACGGAATCTGCCGGTTTTTTTGTTTTTACTTTGGATGGTAATAGCGAGTTTTCTGATTTTTCTCCAGCTTTTCATGATGATAAACTACTCTTTAGCAGTGGAAGGAAGAATAAGTCAAAACGTATTTATGGTCCTTCGGGAGAGTCTTATTTAGATATTTACGAAGCAGATATCGAAAAAGGGGGTAATATAAGTAATGTAAGTGTTTATAAAGGGGTTCCTGACTCTCCTTTTCATAAATCTACTCCGTATTATTCTAGCACAACGGGTGGCACTTACTATGTGCTTTCAAATGCTAAAGGAAAAAATCTAGCTTTTGATGAAAAAGGAAAAAATGCATTGGCAATTGGTATGGCTTATGAAGGAGGACTATTTCGCTTTTTATTGAAAGATTTAAGTACTTCTTTTTATTATCCGTTTTACGATGAAGCAAGCGAACGCTTATATTTTGCTGCTAATTTTGATGATAGTTATGGTGGAACAGATTTGTATTATGTAGTTACGAACAACGGTCAAGTAATGTCAGAGCCAATTAATATGGGGCCAAGGATCAATACGCCAGGTAATGAAATTGCACCTTTCGTTTACGATAATAGTCTTTTCTTTTCATCTGATGTTTTTTACGGTATTGGAGGAATGGATGTATATCGTAGTAACATACAGGCAGATAATTCTTTCAGTATTCCTGTAAACTTAGGCGAAGGAATCAATTCAAAATATGATGAGTTCGGGTTTGTCATTCGTAAAAGTGAAGGGCACGAGCTAATGGGCTATTTCTCATCTAATAGGCCTGGGGGTAAAGGAAATGATGATATATATGGGTTTAAGATAGCAAACAAACCTGGTCCACGTACGCTTATTTTTAAAGGAAAAGTTGTAAAGCCGCCTTATGATGAGCCAATTTCTGAAGCAGAAGTTCGGGTATTGGATAGTAATGGTAATATCCTTACCCAAATGGTTACGAAGACCAACGGTAGCTATCAAGTTGAAATTCCTTATACCGATATAGTATCTATGGAAATTATTAGGGATGGATACTCTACTTTCAGGGAAACCTATAATCCAAAGGAATTAGAAGAGCTACAGAAGGAGCCACTGCAGGTGCAACTAGCTTCGTTAAGTGATATTGTAAAAGAGAAGGAAGGGAAGAAAGTATTGAATATCAATAACTTTTTCTTTGAGACCGGTAAAAGTAACGTAACTATTGCGATGACTCCTGAATTGGATAAAGTGGTTGATGCGATTAAGAAATTTCCTGAATTAAGAATTTCAATAGAAACTCACACAGATAGTAAAGGAGGAAATAGCTCTAATAAACGAATATCAGAGCAGCGATCTCAAGCCATTAAAGCGTATTTGTTGGCTAACGGTGTTTCAGCGACCAATATCACTAGGGCAGTAGGCTATGGAGAAGAGAAAATCATCAACAACTGTACAAACGGTGTATATTGTTTAGACTTTTTACATAAGCAGAACCTTAGAACACTTTTTGTAATAGAAAATTATGACGATATAAGTAAATAAAATAATCCACATTGTGTATCGGCGGTTATTTTATTTCAACGCTTTCACCAAAAAATTTAGGTTGGGTATTGAGCGCTAGGTCTATAAAAACCTTAACCCTTGCAAGATACTCTCGTAAGTGAACTTTAAGGCCTTGAGAGCCAGTTATACTCTTGGCATTATATCCAATAGCATCAAGGCCTTTCTTTTCGGCCAAGTAGATAGCTCTTTGGTTATGGAATTCTTGAGATATAACTGTAACATTGTTCAGTCCAAACACCTCTTTGGCTCTTACCATAGAATCTAAAGTTCTAAAGCCTGCGAAATCTAAAAAAATTTTTTCTGCCGGTATGCCTTTATTTATCAGGTCTTTTTTAAAGGTGTTGGGTTCGTTATAATAACGTGTGCCGTTATCACCACTTACCAGCACAAAGTCTATTTTTTTAGCCTCGTAAAGTTCTACGGTTGCTTTAATGCGATAGGTGTAATACGGATTCGGAAGCCCTCCAATTAGTTTTTTGGAAGTACCAAGTACTAAGCCTACTCTATTTTTTGAGATTTCACTTGTGTCTGAAAAGGTCTTGCCCTCAGCAGATGAGCTGATAATAAAATCGCACAACAGAATAAAAAGAAAAAGGGCGACTAAGAGTACTCCACCGATTTTATAGTACCTTTTTCTCATAAATTTTTTAAGTGAGCTATAAATATAGGTAAAAGAATGTCTACGTAAATTTTCTACTATATAAGTTCATTCAACTCTTTCTCTAACTTTTGAATTTCTGAGTTAATAGTAATATAGCCGCTTTTCGGAACTAGTTCCAGTGTTGAGGCCATTTGGTTGGCTTCAAATAAGATGTTACTTAATCTAATATTGAAATTACGGGCTTTTTCGTATTTTCTGCCATCGGAGTTACCGTAATAGGAAGATTGAAACTTTTGTTTCAACAGGTACAATTTCTCCACTAATTTCTCTGTAGTATGAGTGGATTTTGTTTTTCTGATTGTTTTTGTTTTTGGAGTAAAGTTTGTGGCCATGTTGCTTTAATTAAGGGCGAGGTCCCATTTTAGGGTGCTTCTCGAGGTTAATTGTTTTGCTTTGGTATACAGACAAGAACGGGATTTAATCTAAAACACACTGATTTTTTCGATAAAATGTAAGAAACTTCTTGTTTTCCTGTGTTTTCCTAGGTTCCGTTTATTCTATAATTAGCCACGTAATTGCCGTTTTTATTAATTCCATCAGTATTGCTCAAAGAAATAAGAGTTAACCTAAAGAAATTTGCCCATATGGGCTAAACGCTTAAGCATCTTGTTCTTCCTTACCCATTTCCACGGCACGATCAAATGCGGCAAAAGCAGCTTCTTTTATCAGTTCACTTACATTATTGTCATCCATAGAGTCCAGAGCGGCTTGTGTGGTGCCACCTTTACTTGCAACGCGGTCCATCCATGTATTAGGGCTTAGATTGTTTTGATTGAACAGTTCTACAGCCCCCGTGAACGTTTCGCTTACCAGTACACTGGATACCTTCTTGGAAAAACCCATTTGAAGAGCAGCCTCCATCATACTTTGCATAAAGTAAAATACGTATGCCGGACCACTACCGGATATGCCTGTAGAAGCATCTATGAAGTTCTCATCGCTTACCCTTATAGACTTTCCGGTTGTGTCCAGTAAATTCTCCACTGTTAATAATTCAATCCTCGAAATTTGGCTCGAAGCGGTATAAGAGGTTAATCCTTTTCCGACTTTTGCAGGTAGATTGGGCATGGCACGAACAATCTTATCAATTCCTGTTTGGCTCTTTATGGTGTCTATAGTAATACCGGCCATAATGGAAATTAAGATTTGCTCTGAATTCACTAGAGGTTTAATAGTTTCAAAAAGCTCGGCAGCATGATAAGGCTTTACGGCTATGAAAATAATATCTGCTTGTGGAACACATTCTTCTAATTTCTTGAATGCATCAAAATGGGCAATTTCATTTAGTTCTTTCAGTTTTTCTTTGGAATTGTCCAATACCATAATATTCTTCTTGTTGAGCAATTTTGATTTGGACATGCCTTCTGCATATGTTAATCCCATATTTCCGGCTCCTATAACTAGTACTTTCATGAATTTGCTTTTAACGGTTACTTAAAAATGCTAAAGATAGGTCTTGTGGGTTTAGTTTAAATAAAGAGCTGACAATCTTCGTAGTTCTTAATTTTCCCGTAGTAGGTTTTGCGGTATTTCTGTATGGTGCCAATTGGCAACCCAAGAAAGTAACGTTTAATATAAGTGACCTTAGTAGTCAATTGCCCCATTTTGTTGCTGTAATGTTTTTCTGTTTTTGTTTTTCTCCTGATATATAATAACCTCATAAAAAATATTTAGCATGTAACATATCATAATGAATAGGTATCGCAAGTTTAGGATGTTAAGTTTTTGTTATTGTAGTTGCAATCAAAGTGAGCAATTTTTTTGAAGAATGTTTTTATACGCAATGATTAAGTAATTTTTCTTTGTACGAGTCTCATTGGTATATGTATTTAAGGACGTTAAAGGGATATGGGAAATAACGGTTTTTGAGAGGAAAATAAGAGAGAACAAATTAAAATAAACCAAAAAACCCTCGAAAATCCGAAGATTAACAAGGGTTTAAAGTACTCGAGACGGGACTTGAACCCGTACGGACTAATGTCCATTGGATTTTAAGTCCAACGTGTCTACCAATTCCACCACTCGAGCCGCTATTGGTAAAGTCTTTAACAAAAAAACGCTGTAAGCAGCGTTCAATTTGTTGAGCAAAATTTGCTCTTTGAGCGAAAAACGGGATTCGAACCCGCGACCTCCACCTTGGCAAGGTGGCGCTCTACCAGCTGAGCTATTTTCGCGTATAGTATTAAGGTAAAGAACGTGACATCTTTCACAGATGCGGATGCAAATTTAATACAATTCTATAAAACGCAAAGAAAATTTATATGAAATCTCAAAAATAAAAAAACGATGTTTTTTTAGACTCAAAAATTAAGAAGTTGCCTTCTTGTTTTTGGTCAATAACCGTTTTATTTCGTTCAATTTCATAAGTGCTTCAACGGGTGTTAAGGTGTTGATATCTAGATAGGTGATTTCTTCCTTTATTTGTTCCAGTAGGGGGTCATCTAAATTAAAGAAGCTCAATTGCATCTCGTCTTGGGCGCTTTGTAGTTTGTCGGTTAATTCTTCACTAGAGTGCGATTTCTCCAGTTTTTTTAAAATTTTGTTCGCTTTATGGATTACTTGAGAGGGCATTCCCGCCATTTTTGCCACGTGAATACCAAAACTATGTTCACTTCCGCCCTCGGTCAATTTCCGAAGAAAAAGTACATTGTCTTTCAATTCCTTTACGGAAACATTAAAATTCTTGATGCGTTCAAAAGTATTACACATTTCATTGAGCTCGTGGTAGTGCGTGGCAAAAAGAGTTTTTGCCCTTGCCGGATGTTCATGCAGGTACTCGCTAATAGCCCAAGCAATAGAAATACCATCATATGTACTCGTTCCTCGTCCAATCTCATCTAAGAGTACTAAACTACGCTCGGAAAGATTGTTCAAAATGGAAGCTGTCTCGTTCATCTCTACCATAAAAGTAGATTCTCCCATTGAGATATTATCACTTGCACCTACACGTGTAAAAATCTTGTCTACATAACCTATTTCGGCTGCTTCTGCAGGCACGAAACAACCCATTTGAGCAAGAAGTACAATTAAAGCGGTTTGCCTTAAGATTGCAGATTTACCACTCATGTTGGGGCCGGTAATCATTATAATCTGTTGCTCGTCTCGGTTAAGAACCACATCATTGGCAATATAGGCTTCGCCTAATGGTAATTGCTTTTCTATAACGGGGTGTCTACCGTTTTTAATGTTAATTTCGGTAGAGTCGTTGATCTCTGGTTTTGAATAGTTATTCTCTTTAGCCAATTGCGCAAAACCACAGAGGCAATCTAGTTGCGCAATTTGCTGTGCATTGTTTTGAACTGGTGAAATGTATTCTTGTGCCCAAACAACTAATTGCCCAAAGAGTTGTTGCTCAAGACTTAATATGCGTTCTTCCGCACCCAGAATTTTGGCTTCGTATTCCTTTAGTTCTTCGGTAATATAGCGCTCGGCATTTACTAGTGTTTGTTTACGAATCCATTCTTCTGGCACTTTGTCTTTGTGCGTATTTCTAACTTCAATATAATAACCAAACACATTGTTGGAGGCTATTTTAAGTGAAGTAATGCCTGTGCGCTCGCTTTCGCGAGCTAGCATTTTATCTAGATAGTCTTTGCCCGAAAATGCTAAGCCTCTCAGTTCGTCAAGCTCATTGGAATAACCATCAGCAATAGTTTTTCCTTTAGGAATATGAACAGGGGCTTCTTCGTTAATCATCTCTTTGATCTTACCACGCAGTAAATCACAAGCATGTAGCTGGTCTGAGATTAATTGTAACGATTCATCATCGCTTTGAGCTGTAAGTTGTTTTACAGGAATAACAGCCTCAAGCGAATTTTTAAGCTGAATAATTTCTTTTGGGTTCACCTTTCCGGTAGCTACTTTGGAAATAAGACGTTCCAAATCACCCATTTGTTTGATGCGTTGCTGAATTTTAAGCAAGGTATCATCATTGTTGTGTAAATAGGAAACCACCTGATGCCTTCGACTGATTTTTTCGGTATTCTTTAGGGGCAGTGCCAACCAACGCTTTAGCATACGACCGCCCATGGGAGATAGGGTCTTGTCTATAATGTTTAAAAGCGTTACCGCATTCTGATTGGTAGAATGATAAAGTTCTAAGTTTTTGATGGTAAAACGGTCCATCCAAATATGCTCCTCTTCAGCAATGCGTTTTAAACTATTGATGTGCTGCAGCTGCCTGTGTTGAGTTTCGGATAAATAATGTAAAACTACACCGGATGCAATGATACCATGGCCAAGGTGGTCAACACCAAAGCCTTTAAGTGTGCTGGTGTTGAAATGGTTGGTAAGCGTTTCTTGGGCGTAATCATCTTGATAGACCCAATCTTCCATGTAAAACGTATGAAACTGCTTTCCGAAAACGTCTAAAAATTCGTTTTTATGTTTTTTAGAGACTAGAACCTCATTGGGTGTGAAGTTTTGTAATAGCTTGTCAATCTGCTCTTCAGTACCTTCCGAGGTTAAAAATTCGCCTGTAGAAATATCTACGAACGAAACACCAAGTAGTTTTCTTCCAAAGTGAACAGCGCAAAGAAAATTGTTCGTTTTCGCATTCAGAATGTCATCGTTCATCGCAACACCCGGAGTTACCAATTCGGTTACGCCGCGTTTTACAATGGTTTTGGTCATTTTAGGGTCTTCCAATTGATCACAAATAGCAACTCGCTCACCGGCCTTTACCAATTTTGGTAAGTACGTATTGAGCGAATGGTGCGGAAAACCGGCAAGTTCTGTACGGTCACCTCCATTGTTACGATGGGTGAGTATAATACCTAGAATTTTAGAGGCCCTAACGGCATCTTCACCAAAAGTCTCATAAAAATCGCCAACACGAAACAATAATAATGCATCAGGATACTTGGTCTTGATGGTGTTATACTGTTTCATCAAAGGCGTTACCTTTTTTGTTTTTTCAGTTTTTCCCAAAGCGATAAGAATAGTTTAATTTTACGGCGAAAGTATAAAACGAAAGTACTGTTTTTTCAAGGGAAGATGAACTATTGTTGATATTTCAGGATAAGTTTATCTTCAACGTTTTGCCTTGTCAATAACAATAAAAATCAATATTTAACGGGAAACCAGAACATGCGTAAATTAAAGAATGAAGAATTAGATAGACTGGATGTTGAAGCTTTTAAAGAGGCGGATAAGTCGCCTATTGTTGTCGTATTGGATAATATTAGAAGCTTGAACAATATTGGTTCTGTCTTTAGAACTTCGGATGCGTTTCTAATTGAAAAAATATACCTCTGTGGTATTACAGCACAGCCTCCTCATAAAGATATTAGAAAGACGGCTTTGGGTGCTACGGAAAGCGTAGCCTGGGAATACAAAGAAAACACCGTTGATTTGGTTAAGACCTTAGTAGGGGAAGGGTATACGGTCTTGTCTATTGAGCAAGCCGAAAATGCAATTATGCTTAATAAGTTGCAAGTGGAAGTTGGTAAAAAATACGCTTTGGTATTTGGTAACGAGGTAAAAGGGGTATCGCAGGAAGTCGTAGACGCCAGTGATAATGTAGTTGAGATTCCGCAATACGGAACCAAACACTCTTTGAATATTTCTGTAAGTGCAGGTGTGGTTGTTTGGGATTTATGGTCTAAAATAAATGCTTTAAAAGCTTAATTAGGCAAATGAACTGCAAACTTGGTAATCTTTTCTAATATGGTTTCGTAATCATCTTTGTTGTTTACGAAGTCAAGGTCGCCCATTTCAATAATTAAATTATTCTGCTCCGGGTATCCTTTAATAAATTCAAAGTAACCCTTATTAATTTTTTGAAGGTAATCCGGGGCAATTTTCTGTTCGTAATCTCTTCCTCTCTGCTTAATATTCTCTAACAAACGTTCTGTAGTTTGGTATAGATAGACGTATATCTTGGGTTTTTTAACTTCTTTGTACATCAAGTCGAACAATTTCCGGTAGAGGTCAAATTCTTCTTGTTGTAGGGTGATACGTGCAAATATGAGCGATTTATAAATGTCGTAATCACTTACCATGAACTTCTTGAATAGATCATACTGAGACGTATCATCGGTAAACTGCTGATATCTATCTGCTAGGAAAGACATCTCCAGCGGAAAAGCATAACGACTTTGATCTTCGTAAAACTTGGGTAGAAAGGCGTTGTCCGCAAAACGTTCCAATACCAGTTTGCCATTAAAATCTTCTGAAATTTTATTGGCCAAGGTAGTTTTACCTGCTCCAATGTTACCTTCTACGGCAATAAAATTGACGTGCGAGAAAAGATCGGAACGGTTTCTGTGCAATTTATAGGTGGTACGTTCTAGTTTCCCTTTATCACGACATTCTTGAATAAGGTTTCGGGTGTCTTTGTTCAGTACAGGGTGATAAAACTGCGGCGCAATATCGGACAAAGGTTTAAGTACAAACTTACGATAGGTAAGCTCGGGGTGGGGAATTACCAAATTTTCTGAAATAAAAGTTTCCCTTTCGTAATAGAGTATATCTATATCTATGGGTCTAGGCTGGTAGCCATCTTCCACCGAACGTCTTCTTCCTAATTTGGTCTCAATGTTCAATAGTGTGCGCAAAAGTTCCTGCGGTGCCATTGTTGTTTTAAGCGAAAGACAGATGTTCATGAAGTCGCTCGACTCAAATCCCCAAGAGCTTGTTAGATAGACATGTGATATCTTTCCAACTTCTCCGGCGGTATTGTTTATGGCGAAAACTGCGTCTTGCAGGTTGTTCAAAGTGTCACCAAGATTACTTCCTAGCGATAGGTAAACTGTTTTGGGGTTGCTCATAATATATTACAAAGTAACAAAAAGTAGGTGTGAGTTCGTTATCTTTGGGTAAAAATACTAACCCATTTTTCATGAAATTTTTAAGAAATCTTCTGGCCGCCATTATTGGCTGCTTAATAGCTTTTGGTGTTATTTTTATAATGGTCATTGTTTTTGTTGGTATTGCAAGCAGTTCCGAAGAAACAGTTTCTATTGAGAAAAACTCCATTTTAGAGCTGCAATTAAAACTACCGATCAGTGATTATGTAGGTAATAATGATGCAGATCCGTTTACCGGAGCGTTTATGGAACAATCACAAGGTCTAGATGAAATTCTTCAGGCCATTGTAGTTGCGAAAGACGATGATGATATTAAAGGCATAAGCATTAATAATAACTTTATGATGGCTGGTCTGGCGCAAACACAGTCAATCCGAAAGGCCTTAGAGGATTTTAAAAGCAGCGGTAAATTTATCTATACGTACGGAGATTTTTACATGCAGAAGGATTATTATTTGGCGAGTGTTGCAGATTCTATTTTTATAAATCCTGTAGGTGGGTTGGATTTTCGTGGATTATCATCGGAGGTTTTGTTTTTTAAAGATTTACAGGAGAAGACCGGAGTAAAGATGGAAGTCATACGTCACGGAAAGTATAAAAGTGCTGTGGAACCTTTTATTTCCAACGAAATGAGTGAAGCAAACCGGACTCAGATACAAGAATTACTTGGCTCGTTATGGAACTCCATGATAGAGGATATCTCTACGGGAAGAAAAATTTCTGCGGCCAATTTAAATGTAATCGCCGATACTTTAGGCGGAAGAAGTCCGGAATTTGCTAAAGAAAATGGTCTTTTAGATGATGTAATTTTCTTTGATCAATACGAGCAGAAACTTAGAAACGCCATTAGCCTAGATAAGGATGACGATCTAAACATAATTGAATTACAGGATTATGTAGTTCGCTCAAATAAGGAGGTACTCAAAAGTGGAAAAGATAAAGTTGCGGTTGTTTTTGCCCAAGGTGAAATTTTGTATGGTGAAGGAGGCCCTGATGTTATTGGACAGGGAATAATCAATGAGGCAATAATAAAAGCAAAGGAAGATGAGGATGTAAAGGCCATTGTACTAAGGGTAAATTCGCCGGGAGGAAGTGCTTTGACGTCCGATATTATATGGAGAGAAATAGCATTGGCAAAAGAGATAAAGCCTGTTGTAGTCTCTATGGGTAATGTGGCCGCCTCAGGAGGATACTATATTGCTGTTGGGGCAGATAAGATATTTGCAGAACCTACTACGGTTACCGGTTCTATAGGTGTTTTTGGAACAGTGCCAAATTTAACTGAGCTTGCTGGTGATATAGGTATTAATGCAGAACAGGTGGGTACAAATAAAAACTCAGTAGAATATTCCGTTTTTGAACCAATGTCCAACGAGTTTAGAGGTTATGTTCAAGAAAGTATTGAAAGTACTTATGAAACCTTTTTACAGCGGGTTTCTCAAGGGCGCAATATTAGTATGACCGTGGCAGATAGTTTGGCTCAAGGTCGTGTGTGGAGTGGAGTAGATGCAAAACGTATTGGTCTTATAGACGAATTGGGTAATTTGGAAGATGCCATTGAAGAAGCTGCAAAAATGGCAGAACTAGGTGATTATGGTATTAAGAAATTTCCTAAATATAAATCGGGCATAGAACGCTTGTTGGAAGATTTAGGTGGTGCCAGTGCCAAAGTAAAGCAAGATTTTATAGAAGAAGAAATAGGTACGGAGGCCTATTCGATTTTAAAACAAGTAAAATCTGCTATGAATCAAGAAGGAGTACAGGCACGTATGCCCTTTGTATTAGATATAAAATAGAGTTGTTAGAACTGTATAGAAATAAAAAGAGCCAGCTACAAGCTGGCTCTTTTAGTATAAAATGGCTTTGATATTCTATTTTACCAGGTTGATTTCTACCCTACGGTTTTGAGCGCGACCGTCCTTAAACATGTTGGAGGCAATAGGTTTGTCTTCTCCGTATCCTACAGCTGTTAAACGGGAGCTGTCAATTCCTTTGTCAATTAAAAAGTCTCTCACAGATACGGCTCTGGACTCTGATAGTTTTTGATTGGTAGCTTTGCTACCCACGCTGTCTGTATGACCTTCTACTGTAAATTTAGCTTCAGGGTACTCTTTTAGGATGCCCATAATGTCTACCAAAACATTTGTGGATTCTGCTTTTATACTCGCTTTTCCAGAGTTAAAAAGAATGGTTTTAGCGTAATCGTTCAGTTGTTTTTGAACTTCTTCGGTAACTTCAGGAGTTTCTGGGCAACCATTGTTAGCAACTGTTCCCATTTCATTAGGACATTGGTCGTTTTTGTCCAAAACACCATCACCATCTGTATCTGGCCAAGGACACCCTTGGTTTTCTGCTGCTCCAGGTTGGTTAGGACATTTATCATCTTCATCAAGTACATCATCGCCATCAGAATCAACTAATGGGCAACCATCGTTCAGTACTTCACCTGCTTCTTCGGGACACTTATCATCTTTATCATAAACCTTGTCGCCGTCGGTGTCAGGCCATGGGCAACCATTGTTTTCAATTGGGCCAAATTCATCAGGGCAATCGTCTTTTCTATTTACTATGCCATCGCCATCTCTGTCTTTAGGTTTTCCTTGGTATACCGGTATTTTCAATCCCGCATAAACGTCGGCCGCTTTTGAGTTGTCGCTCAATAATAAGGTCATGACAGAGCCAGAACCCACATATAGAGGTCCTGCTCTAAAACCAGCTCCCCATTGTGCTCCTGAGCCTTGGGTAAGGCTCACAGGCATGTAAAAGCTAAACCATTTGCTTTCAAAGCGAGGAGTAAAAGAAACCATTGTTGGTATTCTATTTGTATTTACTTTGGAATTAGAACGCAATGAAAAATCAGTATTTAAATTCAGGTAAAATCTATTGTTTAAACTATAGTCTACGTTAAAATGAAGAGCTGTTGGTAAAGTAAATTTTTCTGAGGCATCTATTGAAGTCTGCGTATATAAGTTGTTTAAGAGGTCTTCTAAATTGTCTTCGTTCTCAAAATTGTCTTCATTTACCGTGCCTGTTATATCATAGGTGTTCTGAGTACCATTTTTATAGTTTATGGAACCGATATCACTAATAGAAAGGGCAAATTTTAATTTGTACTTGTTCAGATGTTTAAATGAGTTTGCACCATCGGTTGAAGCATAGGATGCGTAATCAGGTCTCCATTCGTAAACAGCTCCTAAATCTACACCAAAGCCAGTTGCACCATCTACAATTTCAACTTCAAAATCTTCAAAATTATCATCAATATTATCACTGTGGCCATAGTTTACTTCACCTACGGATTCTATACTTCCGGTAGTTTGTCCGCCTTGTAAGGGAGTGCCATCAGCATCATAATCTATAGTTATGTCTTTTCCACTGGCGTAAGCATTTCCCATACCTTGTAGGTATTTTAAAGAAATACCTCCTTTAAGAAAGTGTTGGTCCTTGTTCATCAGAACTTGTGCGTAGGTAACGCCAATTTCTGCCCATGCATTAGCCGTAAGATAAACATCTTCTTCATCTATCATAAGGTCATCGTTCTCATCAAAATCATTGGAAAGGCTTTCAAAAGTTTCGCCATTAATTTTGTTTACATTGTAACCTACTCTTCCCCTTGTAAATACGGCTAGTGAGCTTGTGGGTGTAAGGTTAAACATAAATGATGGGCCCAAAACATCTGCATTACCAAAGAAATTATTGCTGTCTTTGGGGTACTTTTTACCATCAGTATCAAAATCAAAATCTGAGGTGATTACGTCACCCAGTTTTAATCCATAATAATCGTTACTAAAGAACGTGCTTGCACCTACAAGATTAATATCGGTTTTAAATCTAGAATCCGCAATATGTGCAGGGTTGGCAATTAAGCTGTTGACACCACTGTAATTATCTGTCAGAAATCCGACATAGGATTGGGCTTTGACATTAATTGCACCCAATACTAGTAAGGATGTAAATATGGTTTTTTTCATGCTTGGTATTTTTTAAGCTATTTTTGATTTTGTTTTAAGAGTCTTGTTTTAACGAACAACCATCGGTGAAATTGCACTGTTCATCGATCACTTTAATAAGAAAATACTTATGAATTTAAAAGATAGCCGTTTGGCATATCAGATATATCTTTATTTGGGAGCGCTGTTTATTACCTCTTTGGTGGTCTCTAATCTTATTTTTCAGAAGTTCTTCTATTGGAATCCTTTTGGTGATTTTACCATTTTTGGAGTGTCGCTTTTTGAAATATCCGTAGGGATTTTACCTTATCCGATCACCTTTTTAATTACAGATTTAATTTCTGAGATTTATGGTAGAAAGAAGGCTAATCAGATTGTTACGGCAGGTATTTTTGCCAGTCTATTTTCTATGGCTATAATCCTTTTGGCAGAAGTGGCTCCGGCCATCCCTTCTTCTCCAATAGACGATGCAACATTTACCCAAGTATTTGCGCTGTCCCCAATAGCGGTTTTGGCTTCTATGATTGCCTATCTCTTTGCACAGTATATTGATATTGCTATTTATCATTTTTGGAAAAAAGTGACCAAGGGCAAGTATTTATGGGTGCGTAATAATTTTTCTACTTTTCTTTCTCAGTTTGTAGATACCTTCACTGTAGTAGGGCTTCTTTGTGTATTTGGTATTCTACCATGGGACCTTTTCTTTGGCTTGGTAGTAAGCGGATTTATTTTCAAGGTTTTTATAGCATTTCTAGACACGCCTTTTTTGTATTTCTTCGTATATATTATGAGAAAGCGGTTTAATTTGGGCGTGGGAGAAGAAATAGTGCTAAAGGTATAATATTCAGTGCTTTTTGGAGTTGTACCGTTAGGGTTAAGAATCTTAATATAAGAGTTAAAGAGACCGAGCTTCTTTCATTAGGTTGTGCCTAGTTTTAAAACGGATATCAATGCTAGAGTAAACGCTCATCTTTTTTATTCCGTTAAGTTGTATAAATCAGTATTTGAAATAGAAATATGAAAAAGAAAATATTTTGGGGTTTAGGAGTGTTTGTACTGCTTATTGTTGCTATACTAGTAGCTGCGCCCTTTTTCCTTGAATCCAAAATTGAGGATATCATAAAGAATAACGTAAACAAAAACGTTAACGCTAATTTTGATTTTTCAAAAGCTAATCTGAGTCTCTTTAGCAGTTTTCCGAATGCTGAGGTTAGTATGGAAGATGTTATTCTGTTAAATAAAGCCCCATTTGAAGGGGATACACTTTTTGCGTCTAAGAAAGTAGCTCTTTCCATGGGTATTGGTGAGTTGTTTAAAGGACAAGATGAGCCTATAGGGATTAAAAGTCTCACGGTAGATGGTGCATTGGTGAACGTTACTATAGACAAAGAGGAGAATGCCAGTTTTGATATTGCGGTACCATCAGATGAGCCAAGTGCTCCTGCCGATGATTCAGGTGATGGATTCAATCTGGATTTGCAGTCGTATGCCATAACGAATACCAATATTGTCTATGACGACCAATCTACGGGAATGCGTTTGGAAATCTCGGATATGCAGCACAAAGGAAAAGGTGATCTTTCTGCAGAGAAATCAGAATTGGATACGTTTACGGAAGCTTTGGTTTCTTTTGAAATGGACAGTACCAATTACCTTAACAAGAATAAAATTGAGTTAGATGCTCTTATAGGGGTTGACTTAAAAGAAAATAAATATACTTTTTTAAAGAACGAAGCATTGATCAACCAACTGGCTTTGGTATTTGATGGATTTATAAAAGTCAATGAGGATAACCAGGAAATGGATATCAATTTTAAAACACCTTCTTCGGACTTTAAAAACTTTTTGGCAGTTATTCCGGAGGAGTATTCCAAAAATATAGAGGATGTAAAGACTACTGGAAACTTTATGCTAGAAGGTAAGTTCAACGGTATTGTAGATGAGGAGCATATTCCAAAATTTAATATTAAAATCAATTCTGAGAACGCATCTTTTAAATATCCAGATTTGCCAAAATCCGTTCGTAATGTTTTTATTGATACCAAAATAAATAATACTACGGGTATTGCGGAAGATACATATGTAGATATAGATAAACTGTCTTTTATGATTGATGAGGACAAGTTTAACATGACAGCTCATGTCAAAGAGCTTATGGGTAATACCAAAGTTAACGCGCATGTTGATGGCAAAATGAATCTTGCGAATTTAAAGAAAGCTTACCCGGTGCCAGCAGACCTAGATTTAAAAGGCCTTTTGGTAACAGATGTAACCACTGCTTTTGATATGGCGTCCATAGAAAAGGAGCAATATGAAAAAACAACCACTAACGGTAAAGTAAGTCTAAGTGATTTTGAATATAAGTCGGCTGAAATACCTAGCCCGGTAAAGCTTACAACCACAACTATGACATTCAACCCTTCTACGGTAACATTGAATGAGTTGAGTGGAACAACAGGTAAGACCGACTTTAACGCCAAAGGAACTATAAAGAATCTATTAGGTTTTATGTTCAATGATGAGAAGGTAGAAGGCGATTTTGACCTTTCTTCCAATACTTTTGCTTTAAGCGATTTCATGGTAGAGGAAACAGAATCAACTTCAAATGATGGGGAAGCTAAAGATGAAAATACAGAGGGTAAGACAGAAGAGAAAATTAAAATCCCTTCTTTTTTGGATGCGAATATTAATGCTAAGGCCAATACCGTACTTTATGACAACCTTACTTTAAAGGACGTACAGGGCAATCTAAAAATTAAAGATGAGAAAGCGGTTTTGTCCAATATGACATCTTCTATATTTAATGGTAAAATGGCATTTAACGGAGAGGTTTCTACGAAAGAAGAAACGCCGATCTTTGCGATGAATTTAGATATGAAGCAGTTGGGGATAAGTGAAACCTTTAAATCTCTTGATCTTCTTAAGGCGGTTGCTCCAATTGCCCAGATTCTAAAGGGAACTATGGACACGGATATAAAACTTTCAGGTAGTCTTACAGATGATTTGGTTCCTGATTTGCTGACTTTGACCGGGGATATCTTTGCAGATATCATGACAAAGGAGGTGGATGCAGAAAGCGCTCCAATGCTTACGTCTTTAAATAGTAAGCTAAATTTCATAGACATGAAACAATTAAATCTAGATGATTTAAAAACCAAACTTACTTTTGAAAATGGAGTGGTGAACGTAAAACCGTTTACGGTAAAATATCAAGATATAGCTATTAATGTTGGTGGTACTCACACCTTTAACAAAGAAATGAAATATACGGCCACCATGGAGGTGCCTGCTAAGTATTTGGGTAGTGATGTTGGTAAACTAATTTCACAAATAGGTGAGGACGATCTTAAAGATTTGAAAATTCCGGTAGTAGCTAACATAGGTGGTAATTATGATAATCCTAAGGTAAGTACTGATCTTGGTTCCGGAGTAAAGACCTTAACTAACCAATTGGTGGAAATTCAGAAGCAAAAACTTGTTAATAAAGGAAAAGATAAAGCCAAGGATCTAATAGGAGATGTCTTAGGAAGCAATGATGCAAAGAAGGAAGGTGAGAGCAACTCTACCAAAGATGATGTAAAAGAAGTTTTGGGAGGTCTTCTAGGAGGAAGTAAAAAAGATACAACTACTGTTAAGACAGATACAGCTGCGCCTAAAAAAGAGGAAGACGTTGTAAAAGAGAAAGCCAAAAATATTTTAGGAGGTCTCTTAGGAAAGAAAAAAAGTAACTAGAGCATACTTAAACCGCATAGTTTAACTCTGAAACCAGGATTGAACTATGCGGTAATTTTCAAATAACATCGTTCTAACTGACTTGAAGTGAAACGTAGTAGCCTTCATTACTACGAACATTAAATACCGTCTGATCTTCAAATATAAAATACTGTCCCTTTATCCCTTTTAAAACTCCTTTGTAATTTGGTGTTTTGTTAAGGTTTAGACTTTTTACCTTTTCAGGATATTGTAATACCGGAAACACAAGATGGGTTTCACTGTTATCTTCAATATAATATTGTTGAGCCTCTTTAGGAATATACTGTTTCAATTTATTTCGCCATTCAACCAAATTTTCATCTTCAACATGGTTTGTTAGCATTTTTCGCCA
>ENA-ORXM01001393-ORXM01001393.1-marine-metagenome-genome-assembly--contig:-NODE-1393-length-34074-cov-3.727682_pt1 | contig 34074 bp, 29 predicted proteins | sample MGYA00237867_ERZ511480 | MGnify/ENA primary metagenome ERZ511480 (study PRJEB26309, sample SAMN06266103) | marine metagenome | isolation source: Algal blade | place: United Kingdom:Sidmouth, United... | reverse complement strand
GGCTAAAAAGGTCTTACCGCTGCCGGAGGGTCCGACGAACAAAAACGAGGCGGAGACTCGAGTGCGTCCGCCCAGACCAACTCGGGAGCGGCGCAGGGCGGCCCCTAGAGCGCGAACGGCGCGGTCTTGACCGACCACCTTTTTCTTCAGTTCGGTCTCGAGGTTAGCTAGCTTTTCGTCGTCCTGGTCGTCTATATAAATACCGCCCCAGGAGTTAATTACGGCTTCTAAGTCTTCACGGCTGACAATGGGTGTGCCGTCTTCCTCTTCTAAAACAGGAAAGCCGAGTGATTTGTTGAGGCGTGTACGCGCGGCGGCCTCATCAATAAGGTCAATCGCTTTATCGGGGAAGTTACGCCCTGGCAAGCTGCGCTCGCCAAAGCGTACCGATACTTCTAAGATTTGCTGCGGGATAACCACGCCGTGGTGCGTTTCGTAGCGCTCTTTTAGGCCCTCGAGAATTTGCAAGGTTTCTTCGGGGGAGGGCTCTAAAACGATAACGGGTTGGAAACGGCGCTCGAGGGCGGCATCTTTTTCTATGTAACGGTGATACTCGCCCGTCGTGGTCGCGCCAATAACTTGAACCTCGCCGCGGCTTAGGGGCGGCTTGAGGATATTGGCGGCGTCGAGAGTACCCTCTGCACCACCTGCGCCGACAAGCGTATGAAGTTCGTCAATAAAGGCGACGACCTTAGCACTCCGCAATTCTTCAATAATTTGGCGCAAGCGCTCTTCAAACTCGCCGCGATATTTTGTCCCAGCAACGACGTTCGACAAGTCGATGGAAAGGACACGAACGTTGAGCAAGTTCGGTGGTACACGGCCTTCGATTATCGACTGAGCTAAACCTTCGACAATAGCTGTTTTACCCACACCTGGGTCACCGATAAGCACGGGGTTATTCTTTGTGCGGCGCGACAAAATTTGAATGACGCGGCGAATCTCTTCGGTACGCCCTATAACGGGGTCTAGCTTGCCGTCTCTAGCTTCGTGCGTTAAATCCCTCGCGTACTCATCTAAAAAGGGTGTGTTGACCGCTTCGGCTTGCGCCTTGGGGTCGGCGGCGGCAAGAATACGCCAACGCACCGTGTCAACGTCGCGGGTGAGCTGTTGCAAAATGCGGTACGCAACGCCGTCACCCTCGCGGATAATGCCTAATAAGATATGTTCAGTTGCGATGACATTGCTGCCTAAACTGCGCGCCTCTGACCCAGCAAGTTCCATCACGCGCCGAGCGCGCGGGGTAATAGCTGCTGTCTCGTTGCGGGGTAAGCCATCGCCTCGGCCTACCATTTCTTCGACCTGACGACGGAAGACATCGAGCGTGGCACCAAACTCGCCGAGCACCTTGCTCGCCGTACCGCCTTCGCGCATGAGGCCCAGTAGGAGGTGCTCAGGACCAATCATGGCGTGACCCAGTTTGGACCCTTCCTCACGTGCAAAATGAAAAACAAGTCGGGCTCTATCGTCGTACCTGTTCACAGTGACCCTTCCCGGTAAGTTAGCTTAAATATGGTGGCGGGTGGTTTGACCTGCGCGTAACGCGGCGTAAAGCTCATACCCTAGTCTACGCGTTTTGCGGAAAAATCGATAGGTTTTTTATTACGTTTATCGTGGGCAAATGTTGGCTTTCTTCTCACCTGGCTAAAACGACCCAGGGAATCGTGAATGGTCAATAGCATAAGCTTATCATGCCAGCCGCTTGATGGTTTGAGGGTGCGCGGCGGCACATCTTAGAACACAACACAGCTTCCCTCGAGTGCAGCTCTAGGTTTTTGGCTTATGTTTAGTATGAGTCAAAATGGGGACGGGAAGCAAGAATGAGGAGGAAAAAGGAGGAAGTAGAAAGGAAAAGCTGGGCGTTTCTACTTCCTCCTTTTAAAAGTAAGGTTTATGGCTCCTACTAAAACCTGTGAGGGAGCTTAAGCGAGGTGAACCCCAACGTTTGCGGTAGGGGCGCTGTACGAAGTTTGAGCGTAAGCGTCAGGCCTTGCGCCCCTACTGGGCTACCCCATGAGGGTTGCAATCCCCTATTTTGCAAAGCTTCTGTGCCAGCCTGTCTGTGAAACAATTTGAAACAAACCGTGTCTTAAGTGGTTCTTCACTATAACTTTAGCCCTATCCCTACTTTTGCATGACGACCTTTTTATAAGGAAATGTCATACTGCCAAGCTATGAACCCAACCCTTCAGCGCCGTACCTTTTTCGGCCGCTTACAGCCGCTATTTGGCATCGTGGGCTTTTTGTGGCTGCTCGAGTTTATCGACATCATCTTTTTTGGGCAACGTCTGGACCTCTTAGGCATTAGACCGCGTAGCATTGAGGGTTTGTGGGGCGTCCTATTTGCACCCTTACTACACGGCGGACTTGGTCACGTCGCTGCAAACTCGCTACCGTTTATAGTATTGGGGTCGTTCGTCATGCTGGGCGGTGTGGGACGCTTTGTGCAGACAACTGCCATAGTCTGGCTGGTGGGTGGTCTGGGTACATGGCTGACGGGCGGCGCAAATTCTGTGCATATCGGCGCGAGTATTATTGTTTTCGGCTACCTGGGTTATTTGCTGGCGCAAGCCTATTACGAACGGAGCAGGGCGTCATTGGGGGTGGCGCTAGTGGTGGGTTTCTTATACGGCGGAATGCTGTTTGGCGTCTTACCTACAAGAGCAGGTGTGTCCTGGCAGGGGCATTTGTTTGGTGTCATCGGCGGGGTCTATGCGGCTCGTTCCGCCGCGGGGCCAGGGCGCAGGCGGCTGCATAGGGCACTCTCGAGCAAGTAATAAAGCCCTATTTATAAATATTGACACTTGCGCGAGAAAGACTGTCTGGATTTAAGACAAATAATGCGTCTAGCACCTGTGCGAAATGATAAAATCCTCCCAATGTCCCAATGCCTGTTAGGAATAGATACCGGCGGTACCTACACCGACGCTGTGCTGCTTGACGAAGCGCAAACTGTCGTTGCCAAGGCCAAAGCGCTCACGACCCACGGGGCTCTCGAGCTAGGCATCTCTGAAGCTATCGGCGCTGTTCTGAATACATCAGGTCAGGACCCTGCGGCTATCTCCCTTGTGTCGGTCTCAACGACGCTCGCTACCAACGCCGTTGTGGAAGGCGTCGGTAGACGCGTTTGTGCGGTGCTGATTGGTCTCGAGCAGTCACGCGCCGTCAGCGAAAACTTACGCGCCGCCCTGCGTCATGATGAGGTCGTTAACTTAACCGGTGGGCACGACGGCACGGGCGAAGCTTTGCACCCTCTCGAACTAGCCCCCTTAGAAACCTTTTTGAAAACAAAGGCAAATAGTGTGTCGGGGTTCGCCGTGACGGGCTATTTCTCGGTACGTAACCCGGAGCATGAACTCGCCGCTAAAGCACTTATTGAAAGCTACTCGAGCTTGCCTGTTACCTGTAGCCACGAACTCGCCTTTGAACTGAACGCCCCCAAACGCTCCCTAACCTGCGTTTTGAACGCGCGACTTATCGGCATGATTAGCGTGTTTATAGCGGCTGTGGAAGCTTCTCTAAAGCAGTACCAGATTAACGCACCGCTCATGCTCGTCAAAGGTGACGGGTCTCTGGTCGCAGCGCAGCTTGCCAAGGAGCGGCCTATCGAAACGGTTTATTCTGGCCCGGCGGCGAGTCTTGTCGGCGCGTGTCATTTAGCAGAGGTCAGCGACGCCATGATTTCAGACATCGGCGGTACGACCACCGATATCGCGCTGTTACGCGGGGGGCGGCCTAAACTTAGCTCAGAGGGCGTAACGATTGGACCCTGGCAAACCTTTGTCAAGGCGGTCGACATGCGTACCTACGGGTTGGGGGGGGACAGTGAGGTTGCACTCGGTACTGACGGCACGCTGTCGCTGGGACCGCGCCGCGTCGTGCCGCTGAGTTTGTTGGCGCAGAGTCATTCTGAAGTGGAGGGAATCCTCGAGCGTCACCTGGGTAACGACGTCGTCCACGACTATGACGGGCGTTTTGCCCTCACCCTCGGTCCTGTTTTTAATGAGGAGTTGGATGAAATGGAACGGGCGGTTTTAGGGGAACTCGAGCGCGGTCCACAGCCTCTTATCGACCTGCTGATAGAGCGTGGTCACAAACACGCCCTTAAGCGCCTGGTGGGGCGCAAGCTCGTGGCACTTGCTGCGTTTACCCCGTCTGATGCGGCACACTGTCTCGGTCTGTACGACGTCTGGAACGGTGAGGCTGCCGAACTGGGCGCTCAACTATTTGCGCGGCAACGTACGCAGAAAGGGGAGAGGTTTGCAAGTAGCGCCGAAGAAATGAGCGAGCGCGTTTTGGAAAGCCTGACTCACCGCTCCGCCGATTTACTTCTGCGCGTCGCCTTTGCCGAAGATGGTTTAGGTGAGACGGACAGCCGCCAGCCGCTTATTGATGCGGCGCTTACACGGCGCTACAACGTTATTAAGCTCGAGCTGGGTTTGAATTTGCCTGTCGTGGCTTTGGGCGCCTCTGCCGCAACGTATTACCCAGCAGTTGGAACGTACCTGAACAGTTCTGTCCATATACCCGAACACGCTGAAGTCGCCAACGCCGTCGGCGCGGTTGTCGGACTGGTGCGCAGCAGTGAAGAGGTCTATGTAGCGCAGCCTGACGAGGGTACGTTCCGGGTTCATTTGGCCCAAGAGGTCCGTGACTTTAGTGATTTACAAGAGGCGCTCGAGTACGCAGAAAGCGCTGTGAGTCGCCTTGCGAAAAGTAGCGCCTTAGCAGCAGGCGCAGCCGAGGTTGAACTCGAGCTTGTCAAACGGGACAAGCGCCCCGTGATAGAGGGTGAAGAATTCTTTGTCGAGTCGCGCATCACTGCGACTGCTTTTGGTCGCCCGAGTTTTAGCTAACAGACTTTATCTAGCCAAACTACTTTTTTAGACTGATACTACGACCTGCTCGAGCGGGTCTTTCCAGCTTGTCATGACTTGCGACAATCTCTTCCAGGTGAGCCTGAATACTTTCTGGCATCGCTACGGTTTTCAAAATGCGTTGATTGACGTGCAAAAACATAGCTTCGTAACTTGCCGCTAAGTACTCCTCCTGCGCGTGAAACATCTCCTGATAAATGTGAATGCGTTTGGCGTCGTAGCCTAAGACCTGACAACTGATTTTTAAGGGCGCAGCCTCCTTCAATTCTCTTAGATAGACGATATGTGCTTCAGCCGTGTAGATGGTGCAGCCCGTCTGGGCTAAGTAATCGGTGTGCAGGTGAATATAGTCTAAAAACTTTTCTGTAGCGATGCCAAATGCGACTGCGTAATAACCATCGTTCAAATGACCGTTATAGTCAATCCACTCGGGGCGCACGACGTCGTTATAGAGGCTTAGGGGGGCATCTGTCATAAACTAAGGCTAGCACTATCTCTACTTTGCTTTTTCGCTCTAGATGCGGTGTTATCCTGTAGTTATTGGATGGGTTTTAGGTAAACATACTACTTAAGTTTAGAGAGAAGGACCATGCCAAAAAAAGACTATGACGTAATTGTAATCGGTACAGGACCTGGCGGCGAAGGTGCTGCAATGCAAGCTGTCAAGGCAGGTAAGCGCGTGGCGGCCGTTGAGCGTTACGAGCAAATCGGTGGTGGCTGCACGCACTGGGGCACGATTCCTAGTAAGGCGATTCGCTACGGCATCAACAAATTGACAGAGGCCAAAAGCTATCTGAGGTCTGAAGGCCTGCAAGTCGATATTTCTTTTCCCCAGATGCGTGAACGCGCTGACGATGTTATCGGCAAACAGGTCAGTATGCGGCGCGGTTTCTACGACCGTAACGACGTAACTATTTTGCGTGGTAACGCGAGCTTCAAAGACGACCACACGGTTTGTATAGACGACCACCAGACCTACGAGGCGGACCACTTTTTCATTGCGACAGGCTCGAGACCCTACCAACCACCCAACGTCGACTTTGAACACCCACGTATTTTCGATAGCGACACTGTCTTAGACCTCGCATTTACGCCTCACTCGATTACGATTTACGGTGCAGGCGTCATTGGCTGTGAATATGCCAGCATGTTCCGCAATATGGGTATCAAGGTCAACCTGATCAACACGCGCGATAAGCTGCTGAGCTTTTTGGACGATGAAATTATCGATGCGCTGGCGTATCACTTGCGTGACCAGGGTGTGATTATCCGTCACCACGAAGAGTATGAGAAAATCGAGGGAGAGAGTGCGGGTGTGGTAACGCACCTGAAAAGTGGCAAGCAAATCAAGTCTGATATTTTTCTGTGGGCGAACGGGCGTACGGGGAACACGGGTCGGCTCGGTACAGAGTGTGTCGGGCTCGAGCCCAATTCACGGGGACAGCTCGAGGTCAACGAAAACTTTCAAACTGCTAAACCTCACATCTACGCTGTAGGCGACGTCATCGGCTACCCGGCCTTGGCAAGCGCCGCGTACACACAGGGCCGTGACGCAGTGCTACACATGCTCGGTGAAGCTGAAAACGTCAACCGCCCTGCCGATATACCCACTGGCATCTACACCAGTCCTGAAATCAGCTCGATTGGTAAAACTGAGCGCGAACTCACCGACGAAAAAATTCCTTATGAGGTGGGACACTCACACTTTAAGAGCTTAGCGCGGGCACAGATTATGGGCCAGCCTATCGGACAGCTTAAAATTCTGTTTCACCGTGAAAGTTTGAGACTTTTAGGCATTCACTGCTTTGGGGTGAACGCCGCCGAGATTATCCACATCGGTCAGGCGATTATGTCGCAGCAGGATGAAGAGAACACCCTCGAGTATTTTCTAAATACGACCTTTAACTATCCGACGATGGCGGAGGCGTATAGGGTGGCGGCGCTAAACGGGTATAACAGGTTGTTTTGAGTGAGGCGGCTCACACAGAAATGTGGTTTGGAAGGTACGAATACTGCTAACGGCTTTAGAAAATTATGGTAGCCCTGACCCTCACGGAGAACTCAAGTGGGGTAAAGATGTTGGCGAGGAAATAATGACTTATAAGGTCAAATATCTGTTTCCAAAACGGTAAGGTCATGGAAAACTGCCTTATAAATGGTCGTGTCAAATGTCAAAACTTTTAGCTTATGATAAGTCGCATGTGCGGCGATAATGAAGTCGGCGATGATCCTTCTAGGTAACCGACCTTTTCTACGCCGCGTCGCATAACGCCCGAACGCGGTGCCCGCTTCTTCCCACACCTCGAGTGGCATTTCTTGTAGCGTCGGAATATCAGCCCTATCCAAAAACGCTCGAATGCCATCTTCGCCTGGCGACGCCATCAGCTCAGCGTAGACAATGGGACAAATAACTAAACGCTCAGCGTTGTGCTGTGTCAATATGCGCCGTGCTAAAGCGTGGTTTATATCCTTTTGGTTGAGTGCAGAGATGATGACATTGGTATCGACACTAATCATCTTTCCCTCTCAGGTCATGAACGTAAGTTACGGCGTCGTTTTTCGTCATCTTTTGTAAATCGCTGAAGTCAAATTCATCGAGTACGCTGTCTAAAACGGCCTCTATGGGCGGACGCACCACCGATACTTGCAGCGTACCGTTGACGATTTCGTAGCTAACCTTGTCTCCTGGTTTGACACCTAATTCCTTGCGCACTTCGGTGGGAAGGGTGAGCTGATACTTACTACTAATTTTGCCCTGAACCATGACTTACCTCTTTCACTTACTAGTATAGTAAGTTTTATGCTAGGTTAGGGTTACTTGTTTATAGTTCGCTCACTTCGAGCGTCTCAAGTTCTCGAGTCCTAATTTACATACAAACGTAAAAACGTTACACACATGTTGTTATGAGGCTGGGCTAAAAAATTTCTTCAAGTTGTATGAACCTATTGCAGATGCGTGGGTGTTCTATGATAACAGTGCCTCTAGTCCGAAGCTTATTGCTGAGCGGAGTATAGATAGAAAACAAGTTACTTATAATGGAGATTTATGGCAGACACTTCAAGAACGTTACCAGTGAACACATCTGAATGCATTGCAGCGGCATTCCGTAATAGTGAGGTTATTACTGAAGCCATTACCAAAGCTGCCAAGATTGCCCTGCGTCAGCATAAACTCGTGGGCAATCCTGTTGCGGTTGAGCGTGATGGGAAAGTTGTCCTGATTCCCGCTTCTGAATTGCCGGACGATTTGCTGGACTGACCTTGCGGCTCGACTAGTAAAACTTACCCCTCTATAGCCGCAGTTTTGCCAATTTTAAAATCATCTTTCTGACGCTCGAGCCAAAAGATGCAGCACTGACTTATGCCTTGGTATAAACCGTAATAAATGACCCTTGTTTACAATTTACGAATGATGCTATTCTAGAAAGCATCAGAGTTGTGAAAAGCCGCACAAGCGCACAAAGCGGTCGGCTTGACTGTCATTTGAAACTCGTGAAAGGGGAAAAGTTTTGTACGACGCCGTTTTTTTTATGTTCTTAGCCGCAGGCTTTATCGGTGTAGCGGCGCTCGCCGTCGGAGGATTGCTCGGGCCTAAAAAAGCAACCGAGACGAAGTTAGCCGCTTACGAATCGGGTGTACCCGCTTCGGGTACGGCGCGTGAGCGCTTCCCGGTGCATTTTTATCTTGTTGCCATGCTGTTTATTATTTTCGATATTGAAACAGCCTTTTTTTATCCATTAGCCGTAAAATTTAAAGCTGCCCCTGAGTTCTTATTTGTCAACGCGATTATTTTCGTGATTGTTCTTGCCGTGGGCTATCTCTACATCCTTAAAAAGGGTGTTCTCAACTGGAAGTGAGGTGGAGCAAGTAATTAGTTCTTAGTCTTTAGTTTTTAGTCTTTTACTAATAACCAATAACTAACAACTAACAACTCTCTCATGGCTTTAGCAGACCTTTTTACTCATGATATTCAAGAACTCGAGAACGAAGGCATTTTATTCTCGAATTTAGAAAAGCTCATCGCCTGGGGGCGCAGCAATTCGCTGTGGCCCGCTACGTTTGGCCTGGCATGTTGCGCGATTGAAATGATGCAGTCGACAAATTCTCGCAACGACCTCGCCCGTTTTGGTAGCGAGGTTTTTCGCGCCTCGCCAAGACAGTCCGATGTGATGATTGTTGCCGGACGCCTTTCTAAAAAGATGGCCCCCGTGATGAAGCGCGTTTACGACCAGATGCCCGACCCTAAATGGGTGATTAGCATGGGCGCGTGCGCAAGTTCCGGTGGCATGTTCAACAATTATGCGATTGTCCAAAATGTTGATTCGGTTGTTCCAGTTGATATTTATGTACCCGGTTGCCCGCCTCGCCCCGAAGCACTTGTTTACGCCGTTATGCAGCTTCAGAAAAAAGTACGCGGTGAGGCGTTCGATGAGCGCGGGGTTGAATTGCCAATGGTTGAAGGATGGAGTAGATGAAAGAAGAAAGAAGAAAGAAGAAAGATACAAAACTTCGCTCCCCTGACCTCCGTCCCCTGACCCCTAACGGAGTGTTGTTGTGAGCCTTGTCGAGCAGGTTGTCGACCAACTCAAAGCGCGAGGTGGCAAACCGGGTGAGTTTAAAGAGATGGTCAGCGTTACCGTTGACAAGGAAACTCTCGTTGATTCGGTAGAGGCGGCTAAAAACGCGGGCTTCGCCATGATCTCAGATATTTTTGGAATTGATTACCTCGAGTACCCTGGTCACCAGGGTAAGCGTTTCACGGTTGCTTACAATCTGTATAGCTTCGAGAAAAACGAGCGCATCTTTATTCGGGTGAATTTGGAAGATGGCGAAACGCTGCCGACCATTACGCACCTGTGGAAAGGTGCAAACTTTATGGAGCGCGAGGTTTATGACATGTTCGGTGTGCAGTTTGAAGGGCACCCCGACCTTCGCAAGCTCATCACGCCCGAAGACTTAGACGGTCACCCGCACCGCAAAGATTTCCCGCTCGGAGAAACCCCAACTCTGTTTAATGACGGGCGCTTTTTAGACCCCGCCGCGTTCCGCGCAGGCATGACAGGGGAGAGTGGCGGCTTGACCGGCTTTACAGGCGGCGCACGCAAAGGCGTGCGCAGCGAACAGGGCCGCGAGATTATCTCGCACGAGACCACCGGGGAGGGCGGACAAACATGACCATGAATGCAAATGTCGGCGCGATGCCGCAGGCCACCACGAAAGAGGGTGAGGGACCGTTTGAAACGAAGTACATGCGTGTCAACGTTGGACCGCAGCACCCCTCGACCCACGGTGTACTGCGCCTTGTTGTCGATCTAGATGGCGAACGTATCGCGCGTATTATTCCGCAAATCGGATATCTACACACAGGCTTTGAAAAGACAATGGAGAACCGGACCTATCAGCAGGGCGTAACCTATTCCAACCGGATGGATTACCTGCACGGCTTCGGTCACGACCTTGCCTATTGCCTCTCCGCTGAAAAGCTTATTGATGCCCAGGTGCCAGTGCGGGCGCAGCGCATCCGCGTCATTTTGACTGAGCTTAACCGCATTGCCTCACACCTCGTTTTTTTCGGCACAGGTCTACTCGATATGGGTGCATTAACCCCTTTCTTCTACACGATGCGTGAGCGTGAAGATATCTTAGATATTTTCGAGATGGTTTGCGGTGTGCGGATGAACTACGGTTACTTCCGAGTGGGCGGCCTCTCGAGAGATATTCCCGAGGGTTTTGAGGGTGCCGTTAGAAGTTTTCTAGCGAGTTTTCCTGCGATGCTCGACCAGTATTCAACCCTGTTTGAAAACAATGACATTTTTGTCAACCGTACCAAGGGCATTGGCATTATTACCAAAGAGCAAGCGATTGACTATGGCCTTACGGGTTCTTCCCTAAGAGCGAGTGGTGTCGGGTTGGATTACCGCAAAGCGCAACCCTATAGCGGTTATGAAGACTACGATTTCGGCGTACCCGTTTATCCGACAGGTGATGTACGTTCACGTTTCTGGATTCGCTTTGACGAGATGAAAGAGAGTATGAAAATCATCCGTCAGGCGCTCAACAGGCTCGAGCCTGGCCCCGTCAAAGACCCTGACCGCCGCATTTCCTTACCTCCAAGAAGCGAGTTAGAGAACTCGATGGAAGCCGTTATTTTTCATTTCAAACTTGTGACCGAAGGCTTTCATCCACCGCGCGGTGAAGTTTATGTCCCTACTGAAAGCGCACGGGGAGAACTCGGCTATTACCTGGTCAGTGACGGTGGCAGTATGCCCTACCGCGTCAAAGTGCGCGTGCCGAGTTTGATTAATCTGCAAAGCCTCGAGCCGAGTTGTATTGGTGGGCTTTTTGCCGACATGGTGGCTAATATCGCCAGCTTCGACCCGGTCATGGGAGATGTGGATAAGTGAGAGGAGTGAGTAGTTTTTAGTCTTTAGTTTTTGGACATTAGTTTTTAACTAATAACTTATAACTAATAACTAGTAACTAGTAATTTTCTATGATTGAACTCGAGACCCTAACCCTTTTTTTCTCAGATAAAGAAGAGCTTGTTAAAGAAATTCTTGGACGTTACCCCGACTACGGTCAGCGCAGCGCGGTCATGCCCTTACTCTGGGAGGTTCAGCGCGCCGAGCAACACGTCTCAGAACCTCGCATTGAAGAAATTGCGCACATTTTAGATATGCACCCCACCGAAGTCAAAGGTGTGATGAGCTTTTACAGTACCTATCATGAGCAGCCGATTGGTAAGTTCCACCTGCAAATTTGCTCGACGTTGTCGTGCTCTCTGGCAGGGTCAGACGAGATGTATGACTTTATTGTCGAGGAAACAGGTCTGGTCAACGGAGAAACAGACCGCGATGGACACTTTAGTTTGCAAAAGGTCGAGTGTTTAGGTTCATGTACGACGGCGCCCGTTTTACAGGTCAACGATACCTACTACGAGCGCGTGACCAGGTCGCGTTGCAAAATGCTGCTTGACGCGATGCGCGAGGGAGAGATGCCCGAGCTAGAGCGTGAACGCGGGGGCGATAATGCCGGAGAAGGTCAAGCCGAACTTTTGGGAGGTGAGTAAGAGTTTTTAGGTTTTAGGTGTGGTTTTCAGTCTTTAACTGATAACCGACAACTGACAACTGACAACTTTATCTTATGAGTACAGCCGTAACTGATAAACCCAAACCGATAACGAGCCGGGCGGATGAGCGCTTTGAAGTAACGATGTATAAGTATGTTGGCGCCGAAAATTCGCACACGCTTAACTTTTACCAGAGCCACGGTGGTTATGACGCCGCCCGAAAAGCCCTTAGTATGGAGCCGAGCGCCGTTGTTGATGAGATGAAAAAATCTGGCTTACGTGGACGCGGCGGCGCGGGCTTTCCGACGGGCGTCAAGTGGTCGTTTATGCCGCCGGTTGATGACCGTCAGCGTTTTATAGTTTGCAACGCTGATGAAAGCGAACCCGGTTCGTGTAAAGACCGCTACGTGATGCAAGACGACCCGCATCAACTTATTGAGGGCCTCATTATCGCGGGACACGCGATTTCTGCGACAAAGGGCGTTATCTATATTCGCGGCGAATACTACGACGCTTACGAGCGTTTACGCGCCGCTATTGCCGAAGCCAGGGAAGAGTGCTACCTCGGCGAGAATATTTTCGACAGCGGTAACGACTTCGATATTATCTTGCACCGAGGCGCGGGCGCGTACATTTGCGGTGAAGAAACGGCCCTCATGAATTCGTTCGAAGGGCTGCGGGCGAATCCTCGTCTCAAGCCGCCGTTTCCTGCGCAAGCTGGCGTTTACAGTCGCCCCTCAACTATTAACAATGTCACCTCACTCGCCAGCGCCGTTCACATCATCAACAAGGGTGCTGAGTGGTTTAACAGCATGGGTACGGACGATTCTAAAGGCTTTCACCACATGCAACTCTCAGGACCGTTCAAGCGTCCTGGTGTCTATGAAGTGCCGATGGGCATTACTTACCGCGAAATTATTTACGGTTTAGGGGGTGGGCCAACGGAGAGAGTCAAGGCCTTTATTCCAGGTGGTTCATCTTGCCCTTTACTTCCTTTTACCGACGAATATTTAGATATGCCGATGGAATACGCCTCGCTTGCTAAGGCCGAATCGATGCTCGGTACGGGTGGACTTATTCTTATTCCACAAGACAAGTGCATCGTCGACGCGCATTACAACATTGTGCGCTTCTACGCGCACGAGTCGTGTGGTAAATGTACGCCCTGCCGTGAAGGGGTCTCGACCTGGTTACCTAAGATGTACCAGAAGATGCTGGCGGGCTTAGGCGAGCCAGGTGATTTGGAACTACTCGAGGACGTATCAGCCAACATCCGCGGACGCTCTTTTTGCGTACTCGCTGACGCCTGTATCATGCCTGTGCAATCAAGTATCAAACACTTCCGTGCAGAGTATGAATACTTAATTGATAACGGTAAGCAACTTTACCCGAGGAAGACGTGGTGGAAGGATGATTGAGTATGGCTTTCCCCCCTTAACAAGGGGGGTGCCGAAGGCGGGGGGATTTGCTTCTATGACTGTCCCAATAGGCGAACAGAAGAAGCAAATCCCCCCAACCCCCCTTGTTAAGGGGGGCATTTCGGTACCGAATGGGGTTCAGTTATGAAAGTCAAAGTTAACGATATAGACCTCGAGCTAGAACCTGGTACGTCGGCTATCGACGCTGTTTTTTCAGCGGGTTACGACGTACCCTATTTCTGCTCTCAAGAATACATGTCACCTATCGGCGCGTGCCGCATGTGTCTCGCCAAAGTCGGTGCCCCGCGTAAAGACCGTGAAACGGGTGACTGGGTTATGGACGAAGACACGGGCGAACCTAAAATCTTCTGGTTCCCAAATCCAATGGCGACCTGCACGACCTCGGTCATGGAGGGCATGGTCATCGACACGCTCGGTCCCGAAGCGGTCAAGGCACAAAGTGGCATGATGGAGATGACCCTCATCAACCACCCGCTCGACTGCCCAACCTGCGACAAGGGCGGGGCCTGCGAGTTACAAGACCGTGCTTATGAATACGGTTCAGGCGAAACGCGCTTTGTCTTTGATAAACGGCATCAGGAAAAGCACCACGATCTCTCAAATTTAATAACGCTGGACCGTGAGCGCTGTATTCATTGCAAGCGCTGTGTGCGCTACTTTGAGGAAGTTCCCGGTGATGAGGTTCTGGACTTTATCGAACGCGGCGGGCACACCTTCATCGGTACGGTTGACGACGGCCTACCATCGAACTTTACAGGCAACATTACCGATATTTGTCCGGTGGGTGCGCTGCTCGATTCGACTAGCCGCTTTAGAGGGCGTAACTGGGAATATGACCACACCCGCTCGACCTCACTCGATGATGCGTCAGGCAGCGCGATTACGATTGACGCACGTACCGGGCGTATCGAAAGAATTAAAGCTGCGCTCAATACCAAAGTAAATAAAACCTGGATTGATGATGGTACACGTTTCGGTCATGAGTACGTTGATAGTGATGACCGGATTGAAACGCCGCTGCTGCGTAAAGATGGCAAGCTCGAGCCCACCACCTGGGACGAAGCCTGTGCCTACATTGCCGAACAACTTCAGGACGGCGGAAGTGAAACGAGCATCGTTTTACGAGCGGATTCAACCTTAGAAGAAGGCTTTGGGGCAAAGGCCCTAGCTGAGCATTTGGGTTCAAGCAGGCTTGACCACTATCCACGTTTTGACGCACCAGTCATACCGTCAAATGGTGCCACTTTAGAAGAGCTTGCTACCGCTGACGCCATCTTCGTCATCGGTGATGCTACTGAAGAAGTGCCGATTGTGGATCTGCGCATCAAAGACGCCCTCAAAGGCGTTACGCCACCTGAGCTGATGGAACACGGCATTCCGATTGCTGACCTCCGCTTAAAAGAGCGGATGCCGCGCAAAACGGAGATTTTGACGGTTGCTGCACCGTTTCACGTTGACCTTATGAACAGCGCAGGTCGCGCTGTAACTTATAAACCAGGGCAAGAGGCTGACCTCTTCGCGGCACTCAATAGAGCTGCAAACGGCGAAAAAGTGACTAAGAAAGATGCCTCAAGCCTTGGTATAGAAGATGCTGATTCTCTTGTTAAATCGTTGCAAGACGCTGAAAAAGCAGTCATCGTTTATGGCAGTTTCGTTCTCTCCACACCGGGTGCTGCCGCGGCTGCAAATGCTTTTGCTGAGAGCGTCGGCGCAAAAGTTATGGTTATGGGGCCGATGGCGAACAGTTACGGCCTCGAGTCTCTGAGTGTTTTACCTGGTGAAGCAGACCGGGGTTACGCGTCTGCTGCTAAAGGTAGGGCTTTGATCGTCTCTGGACTCAATCCTGCCGCGAACGCGGAGGCAGCGAAGGGCTTGGGGAACCTCAAGCTTTTGGTCGTTCATGACATGTTCCGTAACGAAACTACTCAAATCGCTGACGTCGTCTTACCTGCTAAAAGTGGTTATGAAAAAGAAGGCACCGTGGTGAATCTTGAGGGACGCTATTTGAATGTACATTCAGCGCCTGTCGATAGTGGTCAATCTGAGGACTTCACGGGTGTCGTCAAGCAACTAGGTGAGGCGCTTGGGACAAGGCTCGAGGGCCGCAGTGTTCGCAGTGCGCGCCGTCAGCTCAAAAAGGATTTAGGCACCGATTTTGCCGAACTTCCCGCCGAGGGTAGTATTTTAGAAATTGAGAAGCCCTCGAGAGATAGTGATTCTTCAAGTGCCGAGACTGAAGGCAATACGCTGATTGTTCCGAGTATGCTCCGCGCTGAATTTATTAGCCGTAACGCGCACTTACGCGCTGCACATGGCGAAGCCCTGTTACGCCTTCACCCTGCCGATGCGGCTTCGTATAATTTGAACCGCGACGATAAGGTGTCTTTAAACGTTGGGGGTGTTATGCGCCAACTACTTGTTCGCCCTGATAACGCCGTGCCGGAGGGCGTGATGCTTTTACCCGCTTTACCTGACCAGCCCGTCGGTTTGGTCGAAACCGACATGAGTTCTCTCGCTAAAAATGCGCAAGCGCTCGAGGTAGCTTAAATGGACCCCTGGTACATAACGATTGGCAAGGCGATGCTCCTTTGTACCGTACTCCTCGGGGCCTTTGCCTATATGACCGTTATTGAACGTAAACTCTTAGCGCGTATGCAACACCGCTTTGGTCCTAACCGCGTTGGTCCCTTCGGTCTTTTACAACCCATCGCTGACGCCATCAAGTCGATTTTTAAAGAGGATATTACGGTTTCAGCGGCGGATAAGTTTGTTTACTTTCTCGCACCGTTTATCAGTATTATGTTTGCACTGAGCGCCTTCGGGGCGATTCCCGCAGGGCCGCCAGGTAGTTTTTTCGGTATGAATCCCTGGATTATGGACCTTGATATCGGGATACTTTTTGTCTTTGCAGCAACGAGTATCGGTGTTTACGGAATTTTTCTGGGGGGTTGGGCCTCGAATAGTAAATACTCACTTTTAGGTTCGCTGCGCTCCTCGGCGCAGATGATTTCCTATGAGCTAGGTCTGGGCCTCTCGGCGCTGACCATTATCATTATTGCGGGCTCGCTCAACTTTCGTGAGATTGTGGACTTTGGCGTCTGGACGCTGCATCCGCTGCTCTGGATTCCTTTAATCATCTCGTTTGTCACCTTCGTCATTTCGCAAATTGCCGAAGTCAACCGCACACCTTTTGACTTGCCCGAAGCCGAGCAAGAGATTGTTGCAGGTTACTTGACTGAGTATTCCTCGATCAAGTGGGCGCTGTTTCAAATGGCGGAATATGTCAACATGATGACGGCGGCGGCGGTTATCAGCACACTGTTTTTAGGTGGCTGGCGCGGGCCTGGTTTTCTAGACGCGCTTATACCAGGTATGAGCGAATGGCCTTTTATCTGGCTGATTTCAAAAATGGCAATTTGGATGTTTTTATTTATTTGGCTGCGGGCTACGCTGCCACGTTTTCGCTATGACCAACTCATGCGCTTTGGCTGGATTTATCTGTTTGAGATTGCGCTGGGAAGCGCAATTTTAGCGGGTGCCATTATCGCGTTCATCGTTTAAGGGAGGGTTTATGAGTGTTTTAGATATTGCAAAGGGAATGGGTGTCACGCTCTCCCACCTGTTTAAAAAGCCCGTCACGGTGCGTTACCCTGAAACCCCGGCTGATGTTAAGCCGCGCTTCAGGGGGCGACACCACCTGCTCAGGCATCCGGATACGGGTTTGGAAAAGTGTATCGGTTGTAGTCTTTGCGCAGCGGCGTGCCCCGCTTACGCCATCTATGTAGAGGCCGCTGAAAATGAACCCGATGACCCAACCTCGGCAGGGGAGCGCTACGCAAGTATTTATGAAATCAACATGCTGCGCTGCATCTTTTGCGGGTTCTGCGAAGAGGCTTGCCCAACAGGTGCCATTGTCTTGGGTCACGAATTTGAGCTGGCTGACTATAAATATCAAGATTTTGTCTACGGTAAAAATGACATGATGGTCGGTATCAAGGGCAGCAAATGGCAACGCCGCGAAGCGAAGCAAGAGCAAAAAGAGGTTCGTATCGGCTTACAATCTGGCCCCCGCCCCGAACTCGAGGGGGTAGAGTACTAAGATGATTCAAGATTTAAGATTCAAGCTTCAAGACTGGGAGTTGAGGGCTCATCTTCAATCTCCAAGCTTCAATTTTCAGTCGGTGTTCTTATGTTGACCTTTTCCCTTCTCTCTATTGTTATGGTCGTTGGCGCTATCGGTGTCATCACGCTTAAGCAGCCTGTCCACGCCGCCCTATCACTCGTAGGCACGTTGCTCACGTTGGCGGTGACTTATGTGACGCTACAGGCGCACTTCTTGGCAACGATACAGGTCATTGTTTATGCAGGCGCTATCATGGTGCTTTTCCTCTTTGTAATTATGCTACTTAATATTCAAGGTGAAGAGCGCGAAGATACCTTTGTCTGGATGCGCCCCGTTGCCTACGGCGTTGCCCTATTGGCAGCGGCGGGCATAACGATTGGGGCTTTTCAAAACGCCAGCCCGCTACCGAACCCGATAATGATTGCGAGGGCTTTGGGGGGTGGCGGCGCAGAGCAAGTTGGCGGGGCGCTGTTTACCGATTTTATTTTAGCCTTTCAACTAGTCGGTATATTGCTGCTGACAGGTATTATCGGCGCGGTTAGTCTGGTGCAACGCAAAGCGGAGGAGGCCGTTGAGGCACAGCGGCAGGTTGCTATTGCAGCCGCACCAAGCCGTAAAGAGGGCGGGGTTGCTGTACTCGAGCGTGACGATAAGCCAGATCGCAGCGCTAAACCAACGCCCAAACCTACACTGCCCCCGAAAAAAGAGCCTCCCAAAGCTGACGCTTCCCCCAAGGTTCAACCGCCTCGAGAGGCTGTAACGGAATTGAAATCCAAACCGAAGGAAAAAGGGGAAGCTCAAAAGCAAGGTGGGGAAGCGGATGCTCAGTCCAAGGTTGATGACGCTGAGAAGAAATCAAGCGCTAAGTCTAAAGCTAAAGAGGACAAGAGCAAAGAGGCGTCTAAACCTAAAGAAAGCAAGGCCGATGATCTCAAACGTATTAAGGGCGTTGGTCCCAAGCTCGAGAAACTCCTGAACCGGAATGGCATTACTAGCTTTGAACAAATCGCTAACCTGAACGCCAAAGAAATCGAAGAACTCGATAGTAAACTCGAGAGTTTTCAGGGCCGCATCGAAAGAGACAACTGGCTCGAGCAAGCTCAAGAACTCGCTGAGGAGAAAAAGAATGGGTAAGCCTCAGTGTCTAGGTTTTAAGTCTTGTTTTAAATCTTCAATCTTCAATCTTCAATCTTCAATGCTTCCAAAGGAAGACTTCTATGGTCCCTACTGAGTATTACATCGCCCTTAGCGCGGTTATCTTTACGATTGGCGCGGTGGGCGTCTTAACGCGCCGCAGCGCCATCATGATTTTTCTGTCGGTCGAGCTGATGTTAAACGCTGCCAACTTGGCCCTCGTCGCCTTTGCGCGGCAGTGGTCAGTGTTGGGCTCTGGTCCGGCGCTGTCAGGGCAAGCCGCTGTTTTTATCATTCTGGCGATTGCAGCGGCGGAGGTCGCGGTGGGTCTGGGTATTTTGGTTTCTATTTTTAGATACCGCTCGAGTACTGACGTTGACTCGCTGTCAGAGGTACGTCTATGACCGATATTGTCAGCTGGACGGTCCTTGCTCCCTTTATTGCGCTTGCAGGTGCCGTTATCAACGGTTTGTTTGGTCGTAATCTGAAAGAGCCCTTACCAGGCTGGATTGCCAGTGGCGCTGTGGGCATAGGCTTTTTTCTGTCACTACTTGCTTACTTTGGGCTACTCTTCCGTGAGGAAAAAACAGTCCATATTCCCCTGTGGTCTTACCTTTCCGCAGGCAACTTCGACCTCAACTTAGGGTTTACGGTTGATACCCTGAGCATCACGATGATGCTCATTATCACAGGCGTGGGGCTGCTCATTCATATTTATTCGATTGCCTACATGCACGGTGATGCGGGCTTTAGCCGCTATTTTTCAAACCTCAACCTGTTTATTGCCGCCATGCTTATTTTGGTCATGGCAGATTCGTACTTTCTTATGTTTATTGGCTGGGAAGGTGTAGGTGTTTGTTCGTTCCTGCTGATTGGTTTTTGGTACAGCGATAAACTCAACGCCGACGCTGCCAGAAAAGCCTTTATCGTCAACCGAATTGGTGATGTGGGGTTTTTGCTGGCTATGTTTTTGACGTTTAAGCAATTTGGTACGCTTAATATTGCGACTGTCAACGAAGCGGCAGGCGGACTCATTGCCGTTTCGGGGGCCGTCACGGTTATCGGCTTGCTTTATCTGCTAGCGGCTTGTGGTAAGTCGGCGCAGCTTCCGCTGCACGTGTGGCTTCCTGACGCAATGGCAGGTCCAACACCTGTATCTGCCCTCATCCACGCGGCGACAATGGTGACAGCAGGGGTTTATCTGGTGGCTCGGTCAGCGCCACTATTTGCTCTGAGCCCTGCCGCCTCGACGGTGGTTGCCTGGGTCGGTGCGCTCACGGCGCTTTTGGCAGCGTTTTCTGCGCTGGCTCAAACGGATATTAAGAAGATTCTTGCCTACTCGACGATTTCGCAACTCGGGTATATGTTCGTGGCGGTGGGTTGCGGCGCGTACTGGGTCGGTATCTTTCACGTATTTACGCACGCCTTTTTCAAAGCGCTGCTCTTTTTAAGCTCGGGCTCGGTGATTCACGCGCTCGGCGGTGAGCAAGATGTTCGCAAGATGGGTGGACTGGGTAAGCACATGAAGGTTACGGGGACCACTTCGCTAGTTGCAACACTGGCGATTGCGGGTGTGCCGTTCTTATCAGGCTTCTTCAGTAAGGATGCCATTTTGGCGCACGCGTTCAACAGTCAACTCAACCCAGGTATCGGTAACTATATTCTCTACGGCGTCCTTCTTGTAACGGCCGTGCTAACTGCTTTTTACATGTTCCGCTGGTACTACACAGTTTTTGCGGGTGAAGAGCGCATGACGGATGAAGTCAAGACGCATGTACATGAATCACCGCGCCTAATGACTATACCGCTCGTAATTTTGGCTTTCTTCAGTATTTTCGCGGGCTATTTCGGACTGCCTGAATTTGCTTTTCCCAATGCGTTTGCGCACTGGATTGAAGCGTCGACCGAAGCGCCAGTATCGTTTGCACATCCGGCGCTGTGGCTCGAGTGGCTACTTATCGGCCTGTCGGTAGGTGCAGCAGGTGTCGGCCTTTTAGCAGGCTTTTGGGTTTACCACTTACGTAACGGTGAACCTGCAAAGAATTGGGGCGAAACGTCTTGGGCGGCGCTCTCGAGGGGTGGGCTTGGTTTTGACGCCATCTACCGCAGCGTCTTTATCCGCGGTAGTGAGAATGCCGCGACCAGTTTCAGGTCGGTGGACACAAATCTGATTGATAAAGGTATTAGCAGCGGCTTCAGCGGGGTGGGGTTTTTGGCGAGAGCGGTGACATTATTACAAACTGGCTTTGTTCGCTCTTACGCCTTCACTATGTTTGTCGGGGTGGCGCTGTTCATCATCGTCGTTGCATTTGGCGGAGGGTTTAAATGACGCTTCTCGTTATACTTATTCCGCTTTTAGCAGCGGTCGGCATTTCAATGCTTGGGAGTTTGGCGCTAAAGCTAGGCCTAGCGTTAACTAGCACACTGCTGACTTTTTTATGCGCTCTAGCCTTACCCGGTACGGTAGGTATTGAAGCTTTGTGGATTCCTGGCTTTGACAGCTACTTTGCGCTAGGTGCTGGTGGCGCGTCAGGAATCTTGATTTTAGCGGCCTCGCTTGTCATGATTCCGACCGTCGTTTATGCAGGGGCCAAGGTGAGTGATCGCCCTGGCGGTATATTAGCCCTACTGCTGATTATGCAGGCGAGTTTGAACGGGCTGTTCTTAGCCAAAGACCTGATTCTCTTTTACCTGTTTTGGGAAGCGACGCTTATTCCTAGTCTGATCATGCTCGGTTTGTGGGGCGGGGCCGGGCGGCGGCAGGCGGTTCTGAAATATTTGCTTTACGCTGTCACGGGTTCGTTCCTCATGCTCATTGCTATTCTGGCGATTAAACCCTTATCGGGCGCTGAAAGTTACTTGATTGGTGACCTGATTGCAGCCGCGCCGCGCTTGCCACTGAACACGCAGCTCTGGCTCTTTATTTGCTTTAGTATTTCCTTTGCAGTGAAGTTGCCACTGTGGCCCCTACACTCCTGGTTACCCGACTTTCATGAACAAAACCACTCCTCCGGTGTGGCTGATGTCGCAGGCACCCTCTATAAAGTGGGCGGCTTCGGCTTTTTCGCCTGGGCCTTGCCCCTGCTGCCCGACGCGGCAAACGCGGCGGCACCTTTCATGATGGGACTTGCGGCCTTTACGGCACTTTACGCAGCGATGATTGCCACGACCCAAACAAACTTGAAAAGGATGTTGGCGTTTGCTTCCCTTGCGCACATGGGCATTGTCGATGTGGGTATTTTTGGTTTGCATATAGCGGGGTTGAACGGCGCTATGTATTTACTCGCCGCACAGATGCTTTCGACGGGCGGTCTCTTTTTGATTGGTGGCATGCTTTATGAGCGGCGCGGTAGCTTCCACCTAGACGCTTTCGGTGGGCTGGCTAAGACGGCTCCGGCCTTAGCAGCGCTGACCCTGTTCATCCTATTTACAAGCATCGGCGTTCCAGGTTTAGCCAACTTCCCTGGTGAATTCATGAGCCTTATGGGTGCTTTTCAGTCAAGCAACGGTTGGAATGTGTTCTGCGCGGTGGTGGCGACCTCATCTGTAATTGCTGCGGGGGTTTACGGTGTAAACCTTTATCAGCGTCTTTATCAGGGCGTGCAGGGTGGCCCAGATGTTGCCGAACTGAGTGCCCTCGAGGCAGTCGTACTCATCCCATTAGTGGCAGGCATACTCATATTTGGCTTGGCACCGAGCGGGGGCTTAGAGCGCATTGAATATCAATCACAATTGGCAGCACAAACAGGTCTCGAGCGGCTCAAAGCCGAGACTAATGAACCTGGCTTTACGCAATTCGCGCTGTTTACCGTTGCGGAAGATGTAGCTTTAATTAAGCCAACGCCTCCGGCTTTTAACACAGTATCTTGGGAGGCGAAACAATGATCCTACTTACGGATGTCAACTGGTTGGTTTTTTCACCAGCACTAATGCTGCTACTCACGGCCTCGGTGGCTATTTTCGTAGCCCTCTTTCAAAACAACAGTCGGCTTACAGCCATAGTTAGCTTTGCTGGCGTGGTTTTAGCTGCGGCCTTCAACCTCAGGCTATTCAACTTAGACGAACCAATCTCGAGCTTTGGCTTACGCTATTTAGCAGATTTGCCTGCGGTCGGTTTTAACTTTGTCATTCTTATCGGTCTAAGCCTCGCTATGCTTATAAGTTACGACTATTTAGAGCGCACGGGGCTCGACCAGGCTGAATACTATCCGCTACTGCTGCTGAGTTCATGCGGCGCCATGATTATGGTGGCGGCGGGCGACCTGATTACCCTTGTTTTAGGTCTCGAGATTATGTCGCTTGCCGTATACGTTTTGGCGGCGTGGCGCCAAGGCGGCAGGGAATCCGAAGAGGCAGGTATGAAATATTTCTTGCTCGGCGCATTCGCCTCGGCCTTTTTGATTTACGGCGTGGCAATGATGTACGGGGCAAGTGGCAGCTTTGTTTATGGCGATATTGCGTTTGCGTTTTTGAGAGACGGGTTTGACCGCGGCTTTTACGCTGCCTTAGGTAGTTTGCTTATTTTGGCAGGTCTCGGCTTTAAAGTGGCCCTAGCGCCCTTCCACCAGTGGGCACCCGACGTTTATACGGGCGCACCCACTGCCGTTACAGCTTTCATGAGCGTCGTGGTAAAAACGGCGGCCTTTGGTGCTCTGTTGCGCATTTTCGTAAGCCTGTACGCTGATATGCCGCCTGTTGTTACACAGGTTTTCGTCGTTATGATTGCGTTGACACTTATTATTGGTAACCTTTCTGCCCTCTTACAAAATGGACTAAAACGAATGCTCGCCTATTCTGCGGTTGCCCACGCAGGCTATTTAGGACTCGCTGTTTTAGCTGCGGGTACGGTGGGTATGCGGGCGGTTATCTGGTATTTAACAGCCTATACTCTTATGAACGCCGGTGCATTCGCCGTGCTGACCCTACTGACAGATAAGAATGATCGGGGCGACGCCCTCGAGCGCATCTCTGGTTTAGGTCGAACACGCCCAGGTTTAGCGGCGGCGCTCAGTGTCTTCTTGCTCAGCTTGGCAGGCATACCGCTCTTTGCAGGTTTTATTGGCAAGGTTCTGGTGTTCCGAGCGGCAATTTCAGCGGGTTATATCTCGCTTGCATTTTTGGGGATTATTACGAGTGTAGTCGCAGTCATTTATTACGTGCGGCCCATCGCCCACATGTATTTCCGCGAATCTGAGTATCAATTGCCGCAACATGATAGCGTAGCGACGCGCTGGGCGATTGGCGTTGCCGCCGTTTTGACCGTGGCTCTGGGTCTGTTCCCAGGCTGGTGGTACAACCTTTTAGAGGCGAGTCAAACGGTTTTTGCAGGATTCTAAGAACGTATTTCTAAAGCGCTAGGTAGGTTTTTCTGCCTAGCGCCTTTTACGTGCTATGTCGAATATCTTTGATAAGAGGGGTAGCGGAGCTACGTCTCAACAGCTTCTGGTTGATTTTCATGATGCATTCAGACTTTTAAGAAAATGTTCATTTCTATACCGACGTACCTCATAAAGCCCGTGATAGCCTTGGTTTAATGAACGTTGGAGGTTGACATGCCCGTACGCCGTTTACTGCTTGGATTACTGCTTTTCTTGTCCCTAGCGAGTGCGCAGACGCTCGTTATTTTCCCCCTCGAGTCACAGGATGTTTTGCTTGGGGTTGCCCTTGCTGAGCGTTTAGATGAAGCTTTGGCAGCGGACGCCACAGGGCTCGAGGTGTTCGGCCCCGATGTCGCGCCCGCGCTTGTGCCCCCTATTACCACACGGGACGGGTTTATCAACCTGGTCGACTTTTTAGACCGGGGTAGTGATGGCGATAGCGCTCTAGACTCGAGACCGGGTGCAGCGCTTGTGCAAGAAACTCTCGGTGCTGACGCAGTGCTGACAGGCAACCTCAGTTTTGAAGAGGCGACGCTTAAGGCTGAATTTTTTCTAGCAACACCCGAGCAGGTCGTAAGTTTTCAGGTCAGTGCACCCGAAGACGACCCTGGATTGCTGGCGAATAAAGCGCTTGCTGTTTTAGCAGGGCGACTGGGACTTGCGGTGCCCACGCTGGATGAAGAGATTGACCTCTCAAGCAGTTACGGTGACTACGTTCGTGCGGTGGCCCTTGTGGGTTTGGGCTTGCTGGACGACGCTGAGACGGTGTTGGCAGATCTCGACAGCGAAGACCTCGAGGTTGGTGAAGAAACCGCAGAAGATATTGAAAGCTTGGCAAGCGATATTGAAGCCGTCCGTACAGGTGAACCAGGCTCAGACGCCGCGCGTATGGCGACGCTTTCACTCGCGCTCAGCCCACTCGATGAGGCGCTCTCTCTAAATTATTTTGAAGAGCTTGACGTCCAAACCGACCTACCCGTGGTGAAAGCCTGGTTAGCAACGCTTTATACAAGTGATAATAAGCTTGAAGAGGCCGAAGCTGCTTACGCGGTAGCCGCCGACAGTTACGCGTTTGGTGAGGTTGCGCAAGATAGCTATCTCGCCACCCGCCAGGATGATTTGAGCCGTTTGGACGACCTTCAAGCCTCTGAACTCGTAACGGCGCAACTCAGTGCCAGCATCATCGCCAACATAATCGGTGATACTGAGTTAGAGAAAGCGGCGCTGCAAACGTTGAGCCGCAGTTTACCCAGCTACGTCTATCCTTTCGAGCGGCTTTCCTTTATTGCCTTCGACGAAGAAGACCCCATGAGTGCAGCCCAAGCCCTTGCTGTTGCGGTTCGGCTCGAGCCTGAGAGTGACCTTTACTGGACGAATCTCGGCTGGTCCTATTACCTGCTTGGTTTGTATGAACAAAGCGAAGAAGCCTCAGTCCGCGCCGCCACCCTCGACCCGACGCAGTACATCGCGCTCTACAACTTAGGTTTGGCCCAGGTGGTGCAGGGCCGCCTTGAAGATGCGGTTGCGGTTTACGAAGAGGCGATTGAAATCGACGCTAACGTTCAGGGTGCCGAAATTCAGCAGGGGAGACGCTCCGCGGGCGATACGGGTGTGCAAGACGCCGCGATTGAAGACTTGGAAAATGCGCTTGAAGAGAACCCTTACGAGCCCGCTATCCATTTTGCCCTGGCGACATTACTCGAGGCTGAAGGCCGACGGGACGCTGCGGCGGAACAGTTTGATTTGTACTTAGAAGCGTCTGACGAACCTGTGTTGGCTGACAGGGCCAAGGCCAGGCTCGAGGTTTTACGGGCGCCCCTACCCCCTATCGAAATCAGTCCCAATGCAGAGTTGGGTTTGGGTTTGGAGTTACTCGACGCGACGCCTTATCACCCAGGCGACCGCATTTACCCCTCGTTTGAACTTTACACCCCAGGCAGCGAATTGCCCAGCCAAGTATCCGTCGAGGTCTCACTTCTAGCAGGTGATGAGGTCGTCTCGAGTGCTAGCCGCAGCGTAGATATTCCGCGTAATGCAATTGGCTACATTGTGAACAGCATTGGCGTAGACCTGCCAACGGATGTTGCCGCAGGCTCGTACCAATTGCAGGTAACGGCGCAGGCCAGCGAAGACCGCGTAGCCAAGGCCACGTTAGAGGTAGAGGTTGCAGGGCAACCAGAACTGGTGCGCCAGCTTGTCGGGCGCGACATTCGCATGGTCGACTTAGCGTCGGGCTCGCCGCTTTATTCCGAAGCTGACCTGAGCCGTAGCGATGATGTACTGGTGGCTGAGCTTGTTGCCGAGTTGCGTAATAGCGCCAGCGCTGCTGAGGAAGCGCTACCCGAGGTTGCTAGTGGCCGCTTTGAAGGGTTTAGTGGTGGCGACCTGTTCCGCGAGAGCAGTGAGGAAGATGTGCAGGACTTCTTAAGCTATTTGTTATCGCAAGGAACGGGTGACGCGACCTTTGGCTTTGTTGACGCTTACGCGCAATGGGCGCTAGACGGAGCGCCTGGCGCTGAATAGAACTTGTCTCGCTTAACGTCAAGGGGATACTGACTTAGGGTCGTGACCAACGGAGTGCTCTCATCCTTGATGGCGGGTTTTTGTCTTGGTTTTTTTCTCGGTGAAGAAGAGTAAGTTAATCGAATCCATTGGCAGTATTTTTGAGGCTTTCCTCGAGCCTCCCTTGAAAATTGTCACTCGCGTTGCAAAAGACATTCCTGTTCTGTACAATAAGCATGTACAAAAGGAGCCATTATGTCTGATGTTAGCGTCGCTGAACTGAGAGCTGAAATAAGCCACTATCTTGACCGCGTAGAACACGGCGAGGAACTTACCATTACGCGGCGTGGCAAGGTGATTGCTAAACTCACGCCAAACGTTAAACCGTATATCGACCTGAGTGATATGGACGACCTCGATGAAGAACTCGGTCTTTATGACGAAACCAACGCGGTTGTAGAAGCGAGAGAAGACTACCGTTATTAAGTACCTCGACACTTCGGTTCTTTACGACTTTTATGTTCGAGGCCCGCGCACGACTAAAGTGAGGACTTTTTGTAATCAGAACCAGCGAGACCTTGCCATAAGCACCTGGACTGAAACCGAATTTTACGGTGCCTTAGGACGTCGTAGTAGAGACGGCACGATTCCTAAATCGTCAGCCGAAGTTCTGGCTAAAAAACTTAAGAGCCACCTTGCGCGTGGGCTTTATCAGCTTTTGCCAACCGAAGCCGGTCACGTTTCCCAAGCAGCCGTTTTCACGCGCCGCTTTTCGCTCGAGGTCAAATCACCCGACGCGCTGCACCTTGCGCTTGTGCAGCATGAGGGCTGTGAACTAGTCACTTCAGATAAGGCGATGGCGGTAGTGGCTCGAGCGCTTTCGATGACCGTAACGCATCTAATTGCTTAGTTGAGGATGTTGCTAATAAGTTGCTCAAGCCCAAGCTTTTTACCCCGCTCGAGTCCTTCCTCCCACTCACTCGCGGGTAAGTTAGCCTTAGCTTCCAGACTCAGGCGTTTAGCAAGTCGCCTCGTGCCATTAACGGTTCTAGGGTGCTCGAGTACATGTCCCAAAAGGGACGCGGCATCCTTGAATTTCTCTTGTTGAATGTAAAGTTCGGCAATATAAACCAGGCCATCTAATTGCAGGTACGTGCGCTTGGCTTCTGCTGCTTTGGCAAGGGTTGCGGTGAGTTGCTTCATGGCAGACGTAGCATTTCCTCGAGCCGTTTCAACACGGGCTAGGCCGTACTCAATACCAATGCGGTGCGAGATGTCTGATTGGGCAACCGAGGTTTCTAAGGCTTGTTCAAAATGTTTCTGAGCAGCGTCATAATCCCCCGTTAGCAGCTCGAACTTAGCCGAATAGCGCAGCGAATCCACCAGCAACTTTTGAAACCCCGTTTTTTGAGCGATTGTCAACGCTTCGTCCAAGGCCTGTCTAGCCTCGGGTAAACGGTCTTGCCTCATATAGCTTAGACCCACGCTAATAAGGTTGCCGCCTATGCCTAGCTCATTTTCCAATTCTCGGTTGAGTGCAAGGCTTTTGTGAAGATAGGTTTCAGCCTCTTCAATTTTCCCCACACCCGCAAGGCGCACGGCTAGACCGTTCAAACTGTCAGCTTCGCCCTGCTTATCATCAAGCTTCCTCTGTAATGCTAGAAGTTCCCTGGCGTAGTTCAGTGCTTCATCACCCCTGCCCATTTCCTGAAAAAGAACCGAGCGCAATATTAAAGATGAAATTTTCAATTCGGGGTCGTCAGTAGAGGCTAAAAGGCCATCACTTCGATCAATGGCCGCTAAAGACTTGTCTAACTGTGAGGTTCGCATGTACGGATAGGCTAGGCGAAGAAGGACGTTTCCAAGCGCGAAATGGGCGTTTTGCCCCGCTTGTTCTAAGCTTGGTATCGCCTTTGCAAGAAGGTCAATACAGACTCGCTGTAGCCCTCTGAATTTGTAATAGCTCTCGAGCCCACTGGCAAGCGTAACCAACCCAATATAGTCATGTGTTTCCAAAGCCCATTCCCATGCTGTAAATAAATTGGGCAAGTCGGTCTCTAAAGTGTCAGTGACTTCTTTATGATTTGGACCCTTCGCAGCTTCTTGCCAATCACTAACGAGCTTGGTGTAATAAGCGGCGTGTTTTTGTTTTGTTTCAGTTTCTTCGTCTGAAATTTCCTGAAGTTTAGACGCTGCAAATTGCTGCAATAAAGGGTGCTGCTCAAAGCGGCCTGAACTGTTTTGCTCGAGAAACGATTTATTTCTCAAGAGGAGCAAGAGGGGCAAACTAACCCCAGCAACTGTTTGTGCCGCTTCTTTGCTAAAGCCCCCCTGAAAGATCGATAGCTTCTTGAGGGCGGCTTGCTCGCCTTCACCGAGTTGCTGCCACGATAGGGCGAAAACGACGCGGACACTCTGGTGACGTTCGGGCAAATCTTTGGTGGTTGTCTCGAGAATATCGAAACCTTTCTCGAGTTCACTTGCAATTTCCTCAAGGCTTAAAACGCGTAGCCAGCTCGCTGCGAGTTCAATCGCCAGAGGCATACCGCCGACACGTTCACAAATTTCTGTGACCAAATTTTTATTTTCCTCAATCAAGCTAAAGTTTGCATCTACCTGTTTAGCTGACTGTGCAAAGAGGTCTAAGGCATCAGCTGTCGTTATGTTTTCGCTATTCATTTTTGTTCGCATTCCTTTCAAGTCATAAAGCCACTCGGCGTGAATGTTTAAGTGTTCGCGGGAGGTGGCGAGGATTTTCAGCTTGGGTGCACTGCTAAGAACCTCAACTACAAGGTCCGCGCCCTCAAGTAAGTGCTCTAAATTGTCCATAATAAGCAGCATATTTTTTGTGCTGAGGTACTCGAGGAGTTGTGCCTTAGGGTCTTGCTGTCCCACGAATGTAAACTCGAGCGCGTCGGCAAGAGCGGCAACCATCAATTCAGGTTCGTTTACCGCTATAAAGGGCGCAAAGAAAGCCCCATCTGTAAACTGTGACGTTAAACGTTTGCCTAGCTCGAGGGCCAAACGCGTCTTGCCCATGCCCCCTGGTGCAACGAGTGTTAGGAGACGACATGCTGGGTCCCTAAGTAGCTTAGTGACTGCACCTAAGTCGGTGTCTCGACCTACAAAATGCGTTGCAGGTGTCGGAAGAATCCGCCGGAGGTCTGGAGCTTTTTTTTCATCTGGCACCGTTGCGTTCGTCTCAGCGGGTAAATCACCTGAACGAACTTTCTCAATGAGCGTTTGAGTAAGTTGCTCGGGCATGGCGTCAAATTCAGTTCTCAAGGTCTTTTTAAATTGCTCATACCGTTTGAGCGCATCTCTTCGCTTGCCCGCTAACCCTAAAAGCTCGAGGTAGTGCCTAAAAACCTCTTCATCGAATGTGTCAAAAGTGTGTAAATGTGCAAGAATGTCTGCGGCTTGTTGGAAGCGTTTATCCTCTTGGAGTGCTTCGGCGACCTTAAGGACAGCTTCGCGGTAGCTATTAAAAAGGCTCTGGCGTTCGTACTCGAGCCAGCTCTCAAACTCAGGGATATTGCTACTGCGGTAGCCTTCTAACAAAGAGCCTTTATAGACCTCAACTACTCTATCCCACTGCTCCGCCTTTATCGCCGTTTTGAACGCCTCAACGTCGGTTGCGACTTGCCATAAAAGACTGTCTGCACGAGTCTCGAGGGCGTCCATAAACGGCAGCTTGCGAATCGAATTTAACACCTGTCTCAGGCTCTGCCTCGCCTTGAACTCGTCGCTGTCGGGCCAGAATAAATAGAGCACATCCTCCCGGCTCACCCAGTCATTTTGATAGGCAAGATAATAAAGCAAGGCGGAGGTTTTGCCCCTGGGATAGTCCAGGGGCTTCTCGGCATCTAGAATCGCTGCTGGGCCTAATAACTGAACGCTGAGTTTCATAGCTAAGTTTACTGGTGGGGTAGGGCGCAACGGTTTAATGTCTTGAGGGCTTTCAAGCTGCATGAGGAGGTGTTGGGTGAGGGGTGGGCTCGAGTTTTTCTGCCAAGCCGTAAAGGACGCATGCAATACGCCCACGCCAGTGGCGTCTAGATTGCCTGACTAAACCTGCGTACCTTGTCTGCTCTATTAGCTCGTTTATGTGCTGCTCAGCGGCTGCCTGAATTATGATGGGTGGCTTCATCATTTCAATCTCCTTTTCCTCTTTTGCAAAAGACCTTTACTTTTGCTAAGTGGAGTTTAGGAAAAGGGGTGTTACGCTGGCGTGATGTTGATATAAGGTTTTGCTATCTAGACCCTAAATTCTCCGTTCCATAGCCTTTAAACTAGAGTCATGGATTTAAAAATCAACGGTCAAACCTTTTCATCTGAGGCCGAAGCGGGCGACATGCTGCTCTGGGTCTTACGCGACGATCTCGGTTTAACTGGCACAAAATTCGGTTGCGGTATCGGCATTTGCGGCTCTTGCACCGTAACTATTGACGGTAACGCCATGCGCTCGTGCGTGACCCCTGTCGCCGCTGCCGAAGGCAAAGATATTCGCACTGTCGAAGGGCTAGCGACTTTGGACGCTGACGGCAACGAACAACTGCATCCTATACAAGAGGCTTTTATTGAGGCGCAAGTGCCGCAGTGCGCCTGGTGCATGAACGGTCAAATGATGACGGCGCTGGCCTTTTTGGAAAGGGCCGATAGCCCAACTGAAGAGGACATCGTGAGCGCGATGGGTAATAACTATTGCCGCTGCGGATGTTACGCCAGAATTAAGGTCGCGGTGGCAAATGCAGCTGAAACGGTTCAGGCTGCGAAAACGCAAGAGGTCGGCTAATGGCGCAAAAACGAGAGGATATAACCCTTAAAGATAAAACCAGAGATGCCCACGCCGCCCAAAAGGGCAAACGTCGCTGGCGTGTATCGCGGCGCGGCTTCTTAATTGGTGCGGGCGTTACGGGCGCAGGCCTGGCGCTTGGCTGGCGCTACGGCTTGCCCGAGGCGCGTTTGGCGATTGCCAATAACCTCGAGACTGCCGGAGCCCCAGGCCAGACCGAAGGCCCGGTTACCGCCTGGTTTGAGGTCTTACCAGATAACCAGATGATTCTTTATATGCCCAAGGTCGAAATGGGGCAGGGCGTTCATACCTCGCTGGCGCAGATAGCTGCGGAGGAACTCGAGTACCCCTTTGAGAATCTAAAGGTTGTTTCAGCTAGTACAGACAGGGGTATCAAAGACGGTTTTGGTACAGGGGCTAGCAATACGGTCAGTACCCTGTTTACCCCCCTGCGCGAAGCCGCCGCAACCATGCGTGAGCTGATGCGCTCAAAAGCAGCTGAAACGTGGAACGTAGAACCTACAAGCGTTGTCGCTATGGACGGCACTTTTTTTCAGCAAGCAAATCCAAATGAGGTTATGACCTACGGCGAAGTCGTCGAGGGTGTTAGCGACTGGGATATCCCCAAAGACCCACCCGAACTGAAACCTATAAGTGAGTTTCGCTATATCGGCAAAGCTTTAAAACGTGTTGATTTTGAGGACAAGCTGACTGGACGCGCCGTTTACGGCTACGACGTGCGTGTTCCAGATATGGTCTACGGCGCAGTAGCGCGTCCACCAACGATTGGCGCAACGCTTGCAAGTGCCTCAGAAGGCTCAGCCAGAGAGCAGCCTGGCGTTATAGATGTGGTCATTCAAGAAGGGTTTGCGGGCGTTGTAGCAAAAACGAGGGCGCAGGCTTCCAGAGGCGTTGAGGCGCTCGAGCTGACCTGGACAGCGGCCGACCCCATTCAACAGTCCGATATTGAAGCGCTTGTGCAGGTGAGCGACACGGGTGGCGTGGTTATTCAGCGAGAGGGCCGTACAAGAGCGAATCTTGACAAGGGCAAGCTTATCGAGGGCGAGTACCGTAGCCCGATGGCGGCGCACGCACACTTAGAGCCGCAAGCAGCGATGGTAAACGTTAAAGCGGATAAGGTAACGGCGCAAGTTTCAACCCAATCCCCTGGTCTCGTCCGTGACGAAATTGCCGAGGTGTTGGGCCGTGACAAAGAAGAGGTTGAGGTTACAGCAACTTATCTGGGGGGCGGCTTTGGGCGTAGGCTAAATGTTGAGGTGGCTCTCGAGGCAGCGCGGCTTTCGCAAGCAGTGGGTACGCCTGTTCACGTGGGTTGGAACCGTACCGAAGAATTCCGTGACGGTTACGTGCGACCTCCCACCCATAGCGTGCTGCGGGGTTCTTTAGATGATGCGGGCAATATCTTGGCGATAGAACACGTGCAGTCCAGTGGTGACGTGGCCTTTCCCTTTTTCCCTAACTTTTTAGTGAGCTTATTCGGGGCAGACTTTGGGGCCTGGCGCGGCTCGAGGTTTCACTATGATGGTATAGAAAACCGTCACGTTGTTTCGCAGCGAGCCAAACTGCCCCTCAAAACGGGTTGGTGGCGCGGGCTTGGGCTGCTTTGTAACACCTTTGCGGTTGAAAGTTTTATGGATGAATTAGCCCACGAAGCTGGTGCGGATGCGCTCGAGTTTCGCTTGCGTCACCTCTCTGACTCTGAGCACGGAACGCGTATGAAAGCTGTACTTAGTGCCGCTTCTGAACGGGCCGGTTGGGGCGCACCTGTAGCCGAGGGCCGCGCCCGCGGTATCGCCTGCTCTACCGATGTGCGCACTGTCTGCGCCCAGGTTGCCGAAGTCTCCGTTGAAGATGGCAAGATTCGCGTGCATAAAATGACAGCAGCGATTGACCCTGGTCTCGTCATCAATCCTGATGGGGTGACTGCGCAAACCCAGGGCTCGATTGTTATGGGCCTAAGCTCGACCTTTTTTGAAAAACTCACCGTTAAAGATTCGCAGTTCGAGGCGGCGAACTTTGACCGTTATCCACTTCTAACTATGAAAGAAACCCCCGAAATTGAGGTGGTGATTCTCGAGAGTGGTGACAAGCCCTTTGGCATGGGCGAGCCGCCCCTGGGTCCGGTGGCGGCAGCGGTGGGAAATGCGGTGTTTGCGCTCACGGGTCAACGGCTGCGCGAGTTACCGTTTAAGTTAGCCTGAGTTTTCTGCCGAATTTTCTGCCGAATTTTCTATCGCGCTTTCGGGCACAGGCAAATTAAAGCCCAGTGCCCTGCCGCCCACCCGTAGCGCTACGGCAACAACAACACCCGTGATGAGGGCAAGTTCGGTGTTAAGGCTGTGAAGAAAAAATACGGTAGCCGCACCAAACGCTGCTGCCGAGGCATAAAAATCACCCGAGCGGTAAAGAATCCCTGGTATCTGGCCAGATAAAAGGTCGCGCAACACGCCGCCGCCAACGCCACTTACCGCACCTGCAAAAACCGTACCCCACATGCCCAAACCGAAGTTCAAGCCACGTTCAGCGCCCAACGCTGCAAATATGGCGAGGCCAAGTGTGTCCAGTGCGTAGAGCCATTTGCTTTCAGCTTTTATGCTGCGGTGCATGTAGAAGGTTACGACACCTGTTAGCGCGACAACCCAGAGTAAAGGCTCGTTGGTAAAACTTGCAGGGGGCAATGCGCCGACGATAACGTCACGTATGGCGCCGCCCCCTATGGCGGTTACACTCGCTAAA
>ENA-ORXM01001390-ORXM01001390.1-marine-metagenome-genome-assembly--contig:-NODE-1390-length-34101-cov-3.951711_pt1 | contig 34101 bp, 28 predicted proteins | sample MGYA00237867_ERZ511480 | MGnify/ENA primary metagenome ERZ511480 (study PRJEB26309, sample SAMN06266103) | marine metagenome | isolation source: Algal blade | place: United Kingdom:Sidmouth, United... | reverse complement strand
GCTTTTGGAATAGCCCGAAAACAAGAGTAGAATGGTTGCAAAAAGGTAAACATACCCCTCTCCTATGTAAGTGCAAAAAAGGAAGAAAGTATTCTTAAACTCACTGCGGTTTTGAGCAAACAAGAGAATCGCATCTCCCTTATTAAAAACGCCCATTAAAAAATAACAAGCAAGACCCCATATGATTAAGAAAGTGGCAATATAGGTTCGATTTTCTGCTACAAAATGATCAATTTGAGCTTGTAAATTACGGTCGGCTGTTGTTAATTTAGTGGCAGTAAGTTCTTGTTTTGTAATCATTCTTGGGGCTTATACTTTTTTAATAATTTATGTCTGACCAAACAAGGCTCTTATCCACCGAATTAGATTTAGGATTTTTTCTATACTAATAAATCTAGAATCATAGAGTGCTTTATGTGTTAATAACAATCCAAATGGTAATAAAACTAGATTGGGTAGCCAAGAACCAACCCAGCAAGGAACAGATAAACTGGTTGCCAGACGCTCGCCAACTAAAAATAGCACAAAAAACGACATAAAAAAGATAAATGCCACCAATATTGGCCACCCAAAGCCTCCTTTTCTAATAATTGCGCCCATTGGAGCCCCAATAAACAAGAAAAGTAGACAAGCTAAAGCAAAGGAGAATTTTTGATGAATTTCGTTTTCATGTTCTGTATGAATCCGTTCATTGGTTTTGCAGTACTTTGCTACACCGTTGGCTTGTCCCTTTATATTCTGACAAAAGCCAGAAGCTCTTTGATAAATATAATCTCGCTTGCTTTCAGGAACATAATCATAAAAGTTTTTGATCGAAGTATCAAGGCTTACTTTAGGAGCATTTGCAACAGTAGGGGGATAATAATATTTTGCATACCTAGGCGCTATGATTTCTACGGTATCTACATCTGGTTCTGCCAATCCTTCCCTTCTAAAATGAAACATGGCATCTGCATTTCGTTTAAGCATTTCATAACGCTCTTCTCTTTTTCTGTACAAAGAATCAATTGCTTGTAACAGTTGTCGAGTCGTTAAAAGGCTATAATGTCCTTTAAATAAATCTTCATTGGTTTCATTGAATTCAAACTCACTCATATCAAACAAGGTGGTATAAGAGTCAAAATTCATCTCAATATGTGGATAAGCATTGGGCTTCTGAGGATCTGGTTCCATTTCGTCGTAACGAGTTCCATTTTTTAACTTTACAACTAAAAAGCTTCTTTGAATCGTTGTATCTTTATTAATAGTAGAATCTTGAACCATGACTTTCACGGTTGTCTCCATGGTGTCTCTGGCATAAAACAAGCCTCCTGATGCTGCATTCGTTTGTCCTTTATAACCAACAGTAGTCTGATGGTCGTAAATTTTGAGCCCTTTTAGTATTTTTCCTCCTGGAGCTTTCTTATCTACAAAAATAGAAACTTTCTGAAAGTCATCGTTAAATTGTCCTTCTCGGAAAGATAGTGCTGGTTTTTGTTTTCGAATATCGTATAAGGTAGACTTAAATTTAAGGGCGGTAACGGGAATTAATTGGTCGGAAAATAAAAAAGAAACACCGGCCAAAATAAAGGCAAAAAAGATCAGAGGAGACATGACCCTAAACAAAGACATCCCTGCTGATTTCATGGTGACCAACTCATAATGCTCCGCTAAATTCCCCATCGTCATAACAGAAGCAATCAAGACCCCAAATACCATCGCACGAGGAATCATTGCTAAAGATTGGTAAAACAACAATTCAAAAATAATAGACAAGTCCAAACCCTTGCCAATAATATCATCAATATACTTCCAAAGGAATTGCATATTGAAAATAAACATAGCAACAAACGTCCAAATGACTAAGGGCGGCAAGAAACTTTGTACAATTAATTTATCAATCTTCTTCACATTATAAGGCAATTATTTTTGAGGACTTTACGTTAAAACAAAAGACATTTTTTTATTCTACCAGCATTTATTATTTCGAATTATAAATATAGAAAAAAGCCATTCAAACATCACGTGTTTAAATGGCTTTTGTATTATTTTAGGTATTGTATAAGCTTTTCTTAAGAGAATCAAGCTTTCTTTTTACACCTGTGCTTTTTTCTTTGCCAAAGCAGCATCTACATAATCAAAGGTCGATAAGATGTCTGGTTTGCCATCTACAATAGCTACGTCATGTTCAAAATGTGCAGAAGGTTTGCCATCTCTGGTCAAAATCGTCCAACCATCAGATAATTGCTTAATTTTAGCTGTTCCCATGTTAATCATAGGCTCAATAGCCAAGACCATACCATTTTTTAGCATTTTCCCTTTTCCTCTACGCCCATAATTAGGTACTTGTGGCTCCTCATGCATGGTTCGTCCCAATCCATGCCCAACTAATTCTTTGACAACACCATAACGATGCTTTTCAGCATAGCTTTGTATAGCGTGTCCAATATCCCCAATCCGATTTCCGACACAACATTGTTCAATTCCTAGATAAAGGCTTTGTTTAGTAACTTCCAACAATTGCTCTACTTTAGGGTCAATTTCTCCTACTCCAAAAGTATAAGCATGATCGCCATAAAAACCATTCATTAAAACACCACAATCTACAGATATAATATCTCCATTTTCTAAGGGTTTATCTGTTGGAATTCCATGCACAACTTGCGCATTAGGTGACATACAAAGTGTATTTGGAAAGTCATACAAACCCAAAAAACCAGGAACACCACCATGATCACGAATGAATTCCTCTGCTAATTTATCAAGGTACAAAGTAGTCACTCCAGGTTCAATATGCTCTGCTACAAGTCCCAATGTTTTGGAAACCAATTGAGCACTTTCCCGCATCAACTCTATCTCTTCCCTCGTTTTATATATAATTGGTGAATCAGCCATTTTTTGCTTATTATCTTATTTTTTTAATAATCAGACACAAAAATACGCAAAGCAATAGGAATAGTAAAGATTTTATCTATTATTTTATCAAGTCGCTTAAGTAAACGCATTTTTTATACCTTTTCCTTGTTAATACATTATAACCTAAATTTGATATTTATCATGTTCAACTCCTCCTCTCATCATTTTTCAACAAGCAAAACAAGGGCTTATTTAAAAATCCATCTGGCTGTTTTTCTATTTGGAGGGGCAGGTTTATTTGGAAAATTAATTCACTTATCTTCTGGAGCTATTGTTTTAGGGCGTGCTTTCTTGGGAGCTTTTTTTGTTTTTCTCTTTAGCCAACTAATAGACTCGTATAACTTAAGCAAGACAACTCCGCTAAGTCATAAAACCCTTTCCTTTCAACAATTTAAGCCCAAGTCTATCAAAGACCTATTCGCATTTGCTTTGTTAGGAGCTGTTTTAGCCTTTCATTGGACTGCCTTTTTTAAAGCCATCCAACTTTCTAATGTTACCATTGGGGTATTGACTTTTTCTACATTCCCTATTTTCACCATATTACTAGAACCTTTTTTTGACAAAGAAAAATTACAACTCTCCGATTTATTCTTAGCCTTTGTTGCTTTTTTTGGTGTCGCTTTAGTTTTACCTAATCTTAGTTTTGATAATAACTATACACAAGGTGCTTTTTGGGGCATTGCCTCTGGGGCTTCTTTTGCTGTATTAACTTTATTGAGCAAACGTATGATTGAAGGATATACGAGTAACTGTGTTTCTTTTTATCAAAATGGAATTGCAGCTATATTGTTAATGCCTTTCTTTGCCTTAGAAGTGCTTGCTGGAACGAAAAAAGACTGGATCTATCTTCTTCTATTAGGGCTTATCTTTACAGCCCTAGCTCATACTCTTTTTATTAACAGTATGAAGGCTATCAAAGCTAAGACAGCTAGTTTAATTGTTAGTTTAGAACCACTTTACGCCATCGTATTAGCTTGTTTTTTTTTAGGAGAAATTCCTACCATAAGAATGTATCTTGGGGGCTTTATTATCTTGACGGTTGCGTTTTACGCCATGTCAAAAAACCAGTAAAGAATCCTTTGATTTGAATTCGAAATTCTTATATTTAGGAACGTGGAACCTTAGTTCATACCAAAAAACGCTGAATATGTCAAAATCAATATGGTGGATTGGTTTGTCCAATGAATGGGATGTAATTAGAAGGACTAGCTGGAATGATCCCAGACCAGATCAAATACCTAAAGTACACCTTTGGATAAAAAAAATGGAGTCAGACAATTATGTCCAAAATTCAGGCATGAAAAAAACCGTCCTTTATGACTATACGGTTTGGGATAGTCAATTCAGGCGACGAGAGTTTTTTCCGATCAATAAGTGGTCTTTGGTTGGTTTGAGCTCCCCTAATGAGCTTTCAATTCATAAAAAAGTATACCTCCATCTGCAAGATCCAGAGAAGGAAGTTAAAAAGATTCTAATTGACTCTGATAACAACTGGAATTTGACCAAAGTCTTTACAGATATTGATTACAATATTTCTGTTTTAGATAATTGGGCAACTTATGAGAAACAGAGAATTTAGTCCCTCTTTAGTTTTCTATGACAAATACCTTTTCGTCTAAAAGAAAAGCCTCTAATTCCTTATTAAATAATTCAGAATCATCTAGGTTCATAAAATGTCCAACGCCTTTCAACTCCTTCAATTGAAAATTTCCTCTATTCTGGAAAGTAACAATTGTTTTATTTAGTTCAGCATTAATTTCTTTATCCTTTTCTCCTTTTAGTAATAAGGTAGGCATTGTAGATTTTTTAATATTAGACAAATAATTAAAATTTGCCAAATTAGGGATACAATGTAATACAGCTTCTTTTGAAGCAACAGAAATCATTTCTTGAATTTTAATCTTAGAAGCCGCATTCAGTCCTGCTGAACTAGATAATTTTCCAATCGTTTTCATACTCAGAATCCGATAGATTAACCTCATTAAAAAAATCAATATTTTTGATTTTTTTAACTGCCCTGTAGTTCCAAAAATTGTCAGAGACAATAAACGAGTAGGTTTTTCACATAGGAATTCCAAGCCTATATTCCCTCCCATTGAGTTGCCTACATAATGCACCGTTTCTATTTTCAAAAAATCCAATACATACAGTATATCATTTTTAAATTTAGTTAATCCAAATTTCTCGATCGTCACTTTTGATGGTAAGCTTGAATTTCCGTGCCCACAGAGACTAATTGATACTACTTGATATTTTTTACTAAAATAAGTATGTTGCGCTTCAAATTGACTTCTATTCGCTCCAAGTCCATGTACAAATAGAATTGTTTCTGAATTCTTAGTTCCAGTAAGACGGTACTCTAATTGATAATCATTACACTGAATAAAAGGCATCTATAAAACGATTAATATAACAATGATTAAAAACTAAACTTGATCCTCAAAAAAGCAACCTGTACAGGACTCACATAATACACTCCTTCTTTGTTTAGGGAAATTTGCCCCACAATAGAAATATCCCACTTCTCATTGATGGTATACGCAAAATTCGGTGTTAAAAACAAAGAATGATTCTCACCAGGACTATAAATAGCCGTTAGTCCAACTGAAAAAACCTCTTTGATGGGTTGAGAAAAAGTTGCAAAAATCGAATAGCGATAAGGATAAATATTCTTTGCAGAAGGACGATAAGCAAATAATTCACTAGAATTGGCATTTGTAGAACCATTGCTATTATACATAAATCCTGCTACCAAATAAGTTTTGCTGCTAAACAAATAATCAAAACTTAGGGTTCCTGTAAAACTATGTCGATTCGTAACGCTATCTGCTATATTATAAAAATAAGATAACTCTCCTTTGAAGCCAGCAGCTTTAATATTACCTGCCCAACCACCACCAAGGACAATATCTTGATTTACAATACCTGCCAAAACTTGAAAGTCATATTCCCATTTGTTGGTTTTCCACAAGAAAGCAGCCGTTGCATTTTCCCAATGTGTAAAGGCTTTTGCTGCAAATTCAATACTTGAAGCTACGCCTGTAAAATATTGTATTCTCAAAGCGTCACTTCCTGGGCGTTCTTCGTAATCAAAATCTGTAAACGAATACGTATTAAAAATGTCATTGGGATTCCAAATCGTATTGATGCCCCAATTGATACGCTGACGGCCTAGTCGAATGTCCCAATTCCCTTTAGAATATTGCAAATAAAGTCGATCCAAAGTACTATGAATTACAGCCCCACGTTCATCCAGCAATACCCAAGACAAATAGTCATAATAACCATTCTTTAGACTATCTCCTGTAACAATTGCCTTTCCATAATTAGGCTGTAACTTTGTATATTCTCCAAAAAACACCCGCGTTCTCAAATCAGCTTTAAACGTAAAAGCATCATTAATATACCATTTAAAATTTAGTCGATTGTGAATCAAATTATCCTGCAACATTGCCTTGTTGGGTTGATGCAAAAAATAAACAGAGGTCAAGTATTTCAAGTAACCATTTAGTTCCCACTTTTTAGGTGCATTAGGATCTTTCTTCTTCTTTTTTGGACGCTCCTGTTTTGTAGGCAATTTAGTGGTAGTACTATCTTGCCCAAAGCTCATTATAGGTATTATTACAAGACCTATAAAAACCATCCAGTACTTAAGCAGCACCATTAGGAAGCAATCGTTTCATCTGAAATAATTTGTCCATCTTCCAAAGTAACAATGCGACGTGCGCGATCAATCACTCGTTGATCGTGGGTAGAAAATAAGAAGGTAATATTTTCTTCTTGATTCAACTTTGCCATGATGTCCAACAAGTTAGCAGTTGATTTTGAATCCAAATTAGCCGTAGGTTCATCTGCCAAAACGAACATAGGCTTAGAAGCCAAAGCACGAGCAACCGCAACACGTTGCTGTTGACCTCCAGACAATTGAGCAGGACGTCGATCTATTTGCTCTTCCAAACCAACCGCTTTAAGCAATTCATTGACTCTAGCATCACGCTCTTTCTCTGATTTACCTTGTAACAACATGATAAATTCTACATTCTCTTTAGCTGTTAATACAGGAATTAAGTTGTATGCCTGAAAGACAAAGCCAATGTTTTGCTTACGAAACTCAATCATCTCTCCATCTGATAATTTTGCAATATCTTGACTGCTAATAATAATACTTCCACCTGTTGGAGTATCCAAACCACCAATCGTATTCAATAAAGTCGTTTTTCCTGAACCTGATGGACCTACTAATGCTGTAAATTCACCTGGTTCAATTTCTAAATCCACACCTCTCAAAGCATGAACAGGAATAGTTGTAGGATTGTATATCTTTGTAACACCTTGTACTTTGATTACTTTATTCATTTTTATTTCTTATTAATAGTATATAAAACGTTAGGTTCTTGCTTTCTTTTTTTAGCAGACTCCTTGTTTTATACCTAGATTTATTAGTTTTTTTTTGTAAAACTATGGATGAAGTTGTCTGAAAAGAGATGTCATTTAGAATATTAACTCATTTTTAAACAACTTCAATGCTAGACCGTAGCCATTGCTTCTATAGGTTTTAATTTGGTTGCTTTTAAAGCTGGATATAAGGCTGCCAATACTGCTGTAATAGCTACTGCAATCGTTACCGTTATAAAAGAAGAAGAATCTAAGCTCAAATAAACAAAATCACTAAACCCAAACTTCTCCATCCCTTTTCCATAAGCACTCAAATCAATTCCTTTATTTCCATAATAACTGACGGTCAAATAGCCCAAAAACAAACCAACTGGTGCTGCAATCATTGCCAAAAATACCGTTTCGACGACAATCATTGCAAAAATTTGTACCCGCTTCATACCAATAGCCATCAACATTCCAAGTTCTTTCGTTCGCTCTAAGACTGCCATTAGCATGGTATTAATAATACCAAAAATAAGCGCCAACATTACAATAAAAATAATAGCATAAGTAGACCCTCCCATTTGAGATTCATACAAATTTACATTGGGAGATATTTCCTTATAGTTTTGAACCAAAGTGGCTGGAAAAGCGGCCGCCAAAGTATTTTTTACGCTATCCAATTCTTCCAAATTAGTTAACAACAAAGCGACTTCATGTACACTATTTTCGCCCTCGATCAAACGGTTCAAATCAGTTTGACGAACAAACACATTGGACTCTTCAAAGACCGCATTCCCTAGTTCATAAATTCCAACTACCTTAAAAGCAGCAGAAATAGTACTTCCATTTTCTTTCTGAAAACTTAGAATTGGTTTAGATTTTAATTTAAGTTTCATTTTGTCTGCCAAACGACGGCTTACAAGAATGGCATTTTTGCTTTTAGTCGCATCCAAATAAGCTCCTTCTTGTATTTTTTCATCTAATCGAGTCAAATTTGCTTCTTCTTCCGCTACAATTCCTCTCATTTGAATTCCCCTAGAGCCCCTCGCTGTTGCCAACATACCACTATTAATAGCTCTAGTTGCAAAGGCTTTTATCTTGGGATTACTAGAAAGATTCTCTTTAATCGAAGCAGTATTGGTCAAAGTGTATTGCACCTCTTTCTCGTCCATAAATTTAGGGTTATGAAATTGTATGTGCGAGATTTCATTTTCAATGGCACTATTAATATAAGAATTGATAAATCCAGCCGTAAAAGACAGTACAAAAATCAATGCCCATACCCCTACCAAAACAGAACCCATTACGGTAAAACTTCTAATTTTACTCCGCCAGATATTCCGCCATGCTATTTTAAAAATCATATTATTTATTTTTTATCGATTATTTACACACTAAGCACGCATTGCCTCAATTGGTTTCATCTTCAATATTTGAATACAAGGATATAGCGCTAGTATAGTCGTGATTAACATTACTGTAATTGCTTGGCTATAAAAAATATCCCAATCAACGGATACACACATCTTTGCTTCTATCCCAAAGTCAGCATACGCTTTTGCCATGTCCCCTGTTATTGGTATAGGATTCAAATAAATATAATAGACCAAAGCATAAGAAATTACAATTCCTATCGTAGCTCCTAACAAACCCAAAAACATCGTTTCTATCCAAGTAATAATCGCTAGTTGTTTTCTTTTCATACCAATAGAAAGCAAAACACCAAACTCCCGTTGTCGTTCTTTGGTCATCATCAAAATGACCCCAAAAACCCCAAAAGAAATGATAAAATAAAGAATGAACATCACAATCACGTTACTGCTCTCTTTCATAGACTTCATTTCCATTATCTCAGGCATCATTTCTTGCCAGCCTAATACATCATAAGTCTTTGCTGTATCTAAGGTCGTGTTTAAGCTATTTACAGCTTTTTCAGCAGCATATTTATTGGGAATATCTAAGACTACTGTCGTCACTAGCTCTGTTGCACCATAAAACCATTGAGCCGTTTTTAGAGGCATATAAATAATCTTGGCACTCATATCAGGTGCTCCAAAAGAAACAATTCCTTTTACTGGATATTTCCCTGCGGCATTTACCCCTCGATAACCTTGACTAATCAGTACAATGGTATCTCCAATTCCTAGTTTTAATTTTTCGGCTAGACCTTCCCCTAATACAACGGCATCTTTTTCTTTATTCAAATAAGTACCCGCAACAATTCGTTGACTCAAACCCGTCAAGGCATCTTCTTTTTCAGGGTCCACTCCTACGACCAAAGCACTTTTGGTAATTGTTTCTACAGAAGCCAAGGCATAAGACTCTAACCTTGGTGCAAACCCTTCTACACCAGGGCTAGCTTCAATATTGGATATCAATTCTGGCGACAATTCAAACGACTTTTCCAAGAAGCGTTCTTCCCAATAACCTTCTCCTGTAACTTGAGCATAACCGGTATAAAAATTAACGGAATCATCAATCATTTTATCAAACATTCCACGGTTGATTGCTCCCATTATCACTGAAAAGAACACTGCAAAAAAGATAGACGCTGCGGTAATTGCTGTTCTACGCTTATTTCTCCAAATATTCCGCCACGCAATTTTAAGTATCATTTTTTATCATTTTATAACTAAATTAAATGTGTCATCTAGCGTACACGCTTCATGTTTTGAGTCGAAAAGAATCGAGTGTCAAACGTAGCATCAAACTCTAAGCTAATGTATTCCATGATCGTTTTATGTCCTTCTTCATCAGCTGGAATCAATACCATTTTAGTTGGTAATAATCGACCACCCATTTCTTGGATTTTTTGACCATAATTAGTATCCACCAGTTCATTATCTTCGTCATAATGCTCTGTTTTCAGATTCAAATAATCTTTGGTATCAATCCAAGTAATTACTTTGCCCCAAACTACAGGTGCATCTTCGTTTGGAATCATTTCAATTTTGTAACATTCCCGCCCTTCTATCGTTTCTTTTCCTAATAATTTATGTTTGTAATCCTTCACAACAGAAGATTGTCGAACCAAATCATCGTTCTTAAAATCAGACCCCATCCAAGATTGCATCATCATAGAAGGAGGCATTTTTATGGTACGATCAATAGAAGGTTGAAAGTTCCACATTTCTTTTTCTCGTTTTAGATAAGTAATGCCTTTTTCACGAGCAGGAGCTGTAATCAAAATCAAGGAATAATCCGAGCCATCTGCCCAGCTTTTTAATTCCATTGTACGAGACCATTTAGGGCGCACTATAGTCATTTTCATATTAGATTTTAATCGTCCACCAAAGGCATTGTCATCCATTTTTTGCACAATTTCTTTGGCTGATTGTCCGTAACTAAAAACAACCATTCCCAATAGAAAGAAGCCTACTGATAAGATATTTTTCATTGTATTTTATATTTAGTATATTAATAAATAAGGTTTATTTCCCTTATTTTATCTCTCAAATATTTTAAATTCCCAGCACGCCACTTACAAATCGTATTCATTTTATTATCAAAAACATAGACCCTTATTCATCGGTAATATTAATATACTGATAGTCATATACAATACTCCGTTGAGAAATCGTATTTATTTGATTATCAGCAACATGAATTTTTAGTTGTCAAAATATTAATACACTGATAGTCAAATAAATACAAGATGTTTTTTATTAAAAAACTAAAAAATCCACGGAGTATTAATATATATATTTTATTAAAAAAACTCTACAGCGTATTAATTCTATAACCTTGTCTATAAATTTTCATTTACCAACAAACCATAAAAGAAAAAATTAGTCAGTTCCATCGTCAATTCTTGAGGACTCTTATAAAAACTCAATAAGTCCTCGTCTAAAACCATTTCTCGCATTTTTAGCAACTGATAACGCATAAATTCTCGCTTAATACCAGGGCGGACATAACCATCTTTTTGAGCTTGTTCATAATCGTCTAAAACCAAGTCTAACATTGCTTCTCCTTTGGCATAAACATATTCCAACAAACCTAGATCATTGTTTTTATAAATATCTATAATAAACTCTTGGCTAATATCTTTACTATTTCTAGCTTTTGCCAATAAAGTTTCCTTTACCTTCTGAACGAAAGAAACATCTTGCGCCATAATCGCTTTGTACTCTCTAATTCCTTCATCAAATACTAAGTCTAAAATCGTTTTTGCAAGGTCTATCTTATTATCAAAAAACTTATAAAAAGTCATTTTACTCGTTTTTGCTTCTTTACAAATCTCTTGGATAGACACTCGTTTTACACCATGTTTCCAAAACAATTCTTTTGCTGTTGCTAAAATTGCTTGACACTTCTTATTCTCTAAATCTCTGCTCATAAATCATATTAAGTACTAACAAATACAAAACTTACGTTTTAAGTAAAAAGTTCCACAAATCGTAAATTAATAATACAAACGTAATTATTTTTTTTGATAAATGCTAGTTTTTTCAAAAAAATGCCTAAATATTTTCTTATTCTAAAATTAGGTTACCTCTAAACAAAATCACATCTACTCATTGAATCGTCGCCAGAGAATATTATAAATAAAAAATCCACTCCTAGGCAATTCGAAAAGGGAAGCACTTCATAATAAGTATTATTATAATTCATTCAAAATCATAGCAATTAAACATTTACTCTATGAAGAATACACTAGGAGAAACCATTTTAACTCAAAGATCAATAGATCAGAAAATGCAAATTGATTTTAGTACTTTCTCCAATGAGCTTTACATATTAACCGCCCAACAAAGCACTAGCAAGAAAATCGTTAAGATAAAGTAGTATTCTGATCTTTAAGTTGCTTCCTTCGCTCATGATCATTACGCTTAAGTACTCTTTGTTCATGCTCTTAGATCACCTCATTGCTAGGTTTTAGACCCCATCAAGGGTAATAGGGATTAAAAGAGTGATGCACTCTAATAACTAAAAAGAGGTTAAGTAGATTCTTTATTTTACCCACTAAAAGAGGTTTTAGCTCGTTTTGTTACTTCCTTTACTGCGTGAGCTCCTTTTGGTTGGTTCACTCATGAGTATTCCCCTTTTAAATAAATAGATAGAGAGTTTATAACAAAAAAGAGATGCCCTGGGTAGGACATCTCTCTTCAACCTTTCTAATAATTAAACTTTTATTGGCAACAGATGGTGTAGAAGTTGAATAATTGGTACAAATCTATTTTATTCAACGTTGGTTATGGTCCTATGAAGCAAATTACAATCTCCAACTTCTACTTATCATCTATTATTTTAACTTTCCACACTAGCAAAAGGAATCAATCCGTCTTTAGGTCTTAAATTTTGGGATGATGCTCCTATACATCGTCGCATGGTTATTTTTATAATTGTCTAACTCTATTTTCTTATAAAACTGTCAAAAAAAGAGATAACCTCTGTATTCCTACAAAGGCATCTCTTCAAATTTAAGACAGACAGATAAGACAACTTGCATTGTTTCTTTTTCAAATAGGTTTGGGTTTAGTTTTCCACTCTTTAGGCGATTAGAATCTTCGGTTTTCAGAAAAACTCTAATCGCCCTTGGAGTAAAAGCTAATCAAGCTTTATGGGTTTTATGGCACTTTGGGTGTTTAATTGTATTACAATAACTTAGCTATGAATATTAATTAGGGTCAAACTCTGCATAAATCTTTGTGATTATTTATTTGAGTTTTTATAACAAATTACTGTATAAATAATACTCCGTTGATTTTTTAGTTTTTCTATAAAAAACATAAAAAAGCATCTTGCATTAGTTTAATTATCAACTTTTTAGAATTCTGGTCAATAGGAATACATTGTACTGATAAGCAAACTAATACGATTTTTCAATGAAGTAATGTATAAAAGAACTTAAACTTAAATATTATTAGGAATCATTTCATCCTAACGACAGGTCAAATATAAGGCAGCTTTTTGGTAGTTCCAAATTTTTATGTGATTTTTTTGCTTATTTTTAATAAAATATAATCAAATTAATTCAAATTAATTCAAAAAAACCTCCTATAGACACTATAAACTACTAACAATCAATATTATAATCAAATAACATTCATTCTTAAAAAAATAAATAAAAAAATCATTTTTTTATTCTATCATCAATTTTATGTTGATGCTTAACTCTAAAAAGTCACATTTTTTTATTTTCTTGCAAGACAAACTATAGACAACCTAATTTACATTTAACAAAGCTAGTATATCATGAAAATTATTTGTGTTGGTCGCAACTATGCTGCACACGCTGCGGAGCTTAATAATCCTATCCCTCAAACACCACTTTTATTCCTAAAACCTGATACCGCACAATTACTAGATGGTTATCCATTATTTTATCCAGATTTCACCAAAGATCTGCATTATGAAGTAGAAGTTTTGCTCAAAATTTGTAAAAACGGCAAGCACATCACATCAGAATTTGCATCAGACTACTACAATGAAGTATCGGTAGGCATTGACTTTACCGCTCGTGATGTACAAGATGAATGCAAGAAAAAAGGGCATCCTTGGGAAATTGCAAAAGCATGGAATCATTCTGCGGCTATTGGACGATTCATTCCTATCGAGGAAGCTAAAGATGAAACTGGAAACATTGATTTTTCGCTTACTAAAAATGGAGCATTTGTTCAACAGGGAATTACAAGTGAGATGATCACTAGCTTTGACGACTTGATTGTTTATATCTCTAAGTATTTTATGCTCTTGAGAGGAGACGTTATCTTTACTGGAACGCCCAAAGGAGTTGGTCCCGTTCAGATTGGAGATCAGTTGGAGGGCTTCATTGGCAAACAATCGTTATTAAACTGTTCTATTAAATAAATACGCAATAAAGTGATACTTTAAATAAATTTTAGATTTGATAATTTGAAAACATAAAACCAATTTTCAAATTATCAAATCTTCAATTTTACGCTAGTCCTTAAAGAAAATTGGATTGTTCAAAAACTCATAATCTGTCAAGGTTTCTAAAAAAGCAATAATAGCAGCTTTTTCTTCTGTAGACAATGGAATTCCTAAATCTCCATTTGCTTGCACTAGAGATGGAGCCAAGGAGTTTGAAGGTATTAAACCATTATCATAATGATTCAAAACATCTTCTAGAGTTCTAAATTTAGCATTGTGCATATAAGGTGCTGTTACAGCTATATTCCTTAATGTAGGTACTTTAAACTTTCCAATATCCAAAGGGTTTGCTGAAATAGTAGCCCGTCCCGAATCAGAAAACACACTATCTATTCCATTATTAAAATAGTCTTGATTCGTGAATAAGATTCCAGAATGGCAGCTTTCACATTTTTGATCAAACAATTGTAGACCTTTGAGCTCTTGAGCTGTTAAAGTCTCGGTTCCTTTTAGATAAGCATCGTACTTAGAATTGTCAGAAACCATTAACAGCATAAACTGAGCAAGGGCATCCATCAACAAAGGCATATTAATTTCGGTCGTATTAAACGCAGCTTCAAATAAGGCTGAATACTCAGTATCATTCTTAATTTTTGCAACGACAGTAGCAATATCCTCCCCCATTTCAACAGGGCTTTCTATAGCATTAATCGGGACAAAATCTAAGTGAGTAACTCCTCCATCCCAGAAAAACTCCCTCATAAAGGCTAGATTTGCTAACGAAGGAGCATTTCGTATACCAACCAAACCATCTATCCCTACACTAACTGTATGCAATGGAATATCTGCAAACGCTAAGGATTGATTGTGACAAGAACTACAAGAAACACTCCCATCTATAGACAAAATTGGATCAAAAAATATTTTCTTCCCTAGTTTAAAGCCTTCTTCCGTTACCTTATTATTATAAAAAGTATAGGTTGGCACAGGAAAATTATCTGGCGCGACAAATTCATAGGGATTGTCTTTCTTCCGTAAATTGTCATCTTGACAAGCAGTAAAGTAAATTAACGAAACTAGACTTCCTACAAAAATAGTAAGATGTCTAGTATAGGTTGATTGAAATAGCATCTAATTACTAGTCTTATAAATGAATGTGATCTACCTCAAATGCTGTTTTCAAATTATGCGCAATATCGGTTCCTGCTGCGGGAGTATGAATGGCATACGTTGATGAAAAGTCAATTCCATGATGTCCATCCAATGCTTTTAATAAATCCATCACAATATGTGCTCTAGGATTTCCTCCTGCTGATACATCTGCTGTTGATGGAAAATCTAATGTGATCCGTTGTACATTATTGGTCATCGCTGCATTTCCTGCAATTTCTTTCCAACCTCCAATATGCGCTTTAATAGAATTATCTGGATTAAATGTTCCTGCTACAGCTGGAGATTCAGGAGATCTTCCTTCGTATCCCCAACCAATATATCCAGCATCCCAGTTCCATAACCATCCACCATTTGCAGGATCTAAAACACCTCCTGTAGCTCCTTGTTGTACATAGTCTGCCTCTACTCCTAGTGTGAATGTAACTTGATTATATGTTCCTGTAGGTACCTTTTCCAAAGTAACTAATTGGGTACTGATGTCCGACTCCAACACATGATAAAAACCATTAACTTCATCAGAAGTTGGTCCTGTTGTTACTTCATCTTCATAATATGCTCCATTGGGTCCTGTCAATTCAATTCTAGAAATATAATACCCTAACATTTGGACATTGAAGGTTTGACTCATCTGGTTACTATAAGGAAATGTATGATCTGCCTCTGCTGTTATCACCAACTCATCAGACCCGACCACATTGTCAAAATTCAAACTAAATTGACCATAAGTTGTTTCTACTTCGTCTTTTTTGCAAGCAGAAAAAGTGAATAAAAGAATTATTAGACTGCATAAAATATATTGTAAATTTTTCATTGTTAATCTTTTTCAATACTCTGTTTAGTCTCAGACGCTAACTCATAGAAGTGTTTAGGAGTGTGGCGAACTAATTTACAGCGTATTATTTTAAATAATTGGAGGGAAATCCTAATGGGTTGAAAGCTTAAGTCTAGACATAAAAATCCTTGGTCACTTAAAACTGAATTTTTAAGGACTTGAAAACGTTGAGGGTAGAGAATTGTTTAAAACAATCTTCTACCCTCTTTATAAAGTAAGGGTCAAATTATTTAGAATGAATACCGTGGATCATAAATGCTTCCTCTAAACTATGCGCAAAATCAGCACCAGCAGCAGGACTCATTACAGCATTTGTTGTAGAAAAATCTACTGCATGATGTCCGTCCAATACTTCTAATAAGTTCATTATGATATGCGCTTCTAAATCAGAACTTGTTGTAACCTCAGCAGACGAAGGAAAATCCAAAGTAATGCGCTTTACATTATTAGTCAAGGCAGCATTTCCTGCAATTTCTTTCCAACCTCCAATATGAAATCTAAAAGTATTATCTGATCTTGTAGAAGCAGGAGAAGTTCCTTCAAACTTATAGAAGATATATCCAGAATCCCAGTTCCATAACCAACCACCGTTAGCTGGATCTAAAACACCACCAGTTGCACCATCTTGTACATAATCAGCTTCAATTCCCAAAGTGAATGTTATCTTATTATATGTTCCTACAGGTACATTTTCTAAGTTAATAGTTTGAGAGCTCGCATTTGATTCTAGTACTTGATAAAAGCCTTTCACTTCCGCAGAAGTTGCTCCTGTACTTACTTCATCTGTATACAATTCTCCATTAGGTCCTTTTAATTCAATTCTAGAGATATAGTATCCCAAAGTTTGGATATTAAAATTTTGGCTCATTTGAGTAGTAAAAGGATAATCTGCACTTCCACTTGCATTTAGAGCGACCTCTTCTGTACCTATCTTATTGTCAAATTCCAAACTAAACTGACCATATTCTGTTGTTGCTTCTTTGGTACAAGCAGAGAATGTAACTAAAAGAACGCTTAAGCCAAATAGGATATATTGTAAATTTTTCATTGTTTTTAATTTTAAGTTTTATACTAATAATAATCAACTCTATTATCCTATAAATAACTATAGAATAAGAGCTTAAAATCAAGCAGGTCTATTTTCTTGAAATAAATCTACTATAATTGTAATAAGACAAAACTACAAGCATTATAATATAATGCACGAGCAATACTCCCTTGCTACAAAACAAGGCTATATTATCGAATATAGGTTTATGGTCTATACTCAGATTTGAATATAGAAATGTCTTAAATACAGATGTAAAAATTTAATAATTAAAAACAGGTGGGCGGTCGCAAAATCTTAGTCACCAATAGACGAGCATACCATTCTAAATCTTCAAAAAAGATTGTCTTTGCTACTCTAAGTGCTTTTATTGGTATTTGAAAAGAGGAGAAAGAAAGTGTTTTACTTTCTTGTTGGATAAAGAAATCGAAAAATTGTCCTTTTTCAGATGATAAAGGGCTGTCTTCTGACTCTTGTTGTTTTTCAATTTGTTTCTTAAGGTAACACTTACCATCACATTCTAATGCTGGCTTCTGTTTGTTTTCACAATGTTTTGCGGCAATATATTCTTGATTCCATTTGAAACTAACAAATGTAACAATAGTTTTGGTGGTATGAGATACCATCAATAATAACAATAATATATTAACAACGTATTTCAAAAAAAGGGGGTTAAACAAACAAAAAAATGAATTATCACCTAGTTGATGAACAAATTTGTGCTACAAATGTAGTTTAAAAAAATAACTCGTGCAATAAAGTAGCCTACTTTAACAACACAATACTTAGTTGCATAACTAAGTATTAGACATCAGTGAGGTCTCTTTTTTTGTAAAAAAAGTACTCCTAATACCTTTTGACATTTTCTTTAAAAAATCGAAAAAAAAATGTTATTTTTGTGTGCCTTAAGAAGGTAGCTAGTTGTTAAAAAACAACTGATTGAAGAATATTAATTTTGTCCGTACCATAAAAATTGATTGTAATGAATACAGATTATATGACTCCAGATACGTCTGAAGACCTACAAATGATTCGCGAAAGTGCTAGTAACTTTGCAGAAAAACACATCCGTCCACATGTAATGGAATGGGATGAAGCGCAACACTTTCCAAAAGACCTGTTCCACAAGATGGGAGAGCAAGGTTTCATGGGAATTTTGGTTCCAGAAGAATATGGTGGTTCTGGTTTAGGTTATCAAGAATACATTACAATTATAGAAGAAACGACAAAAGTTTGTAGTTCTATAGGTTTGTCTCTTGCCGCTCATAATTCTTTGGGTACCAATCACATTTTAACTTTTGGCACCGATGAGCAAAAGAAAAAATACTTGCCTAAACTAGCTTCTGGGGAGCATATTGCTTTTTGGGGATTAACAGAAGCCAATACAGGTTCTGATGCTGGTAGAATGCAATGTGTTGCAAAAAAAGATGGTGATTATTACGTAATTAATGGTACCAAAAACTGGATCACACATGGTCGTTCTGGCGATGTAGGTGTTGTTATTATTCGTACAGGAGAGCCTTTGGATAGCCATGGTATGAGTGCGTTTATTATTGAGCGTGACATGGATGGTTTTTCTGGTGGCAAAAAAGAGAATAAATTGGGAATGCGTGCTTCTGAAACCGCAGAACTAATTTTTGACAACTGCCGTGTACACAAAAGCCAACTCTTAGGAAAAGAAGGCGAAGGCTTTATTCAATCTATGAAAATTTTAGATGGTGGACGTATCTCTATTGGTGCTTTGTCTTTAGGAATTGCAAAAGGTTCTTATGATGCTGCTCTAAAATATTCTAAGGAACGGGAGCAATTTGGTAAGCCAATTTCTAGCTTCCAAGCAATTTCTTTCAAATTAGCTGATATGGCAACAGAAATTGAGGCATCTGAATTGTTGATTCGTAAAGCGGGTTACCTAAAAGACAATCATTTGCCTGTGACCAAAATCTCTGCCATGGCAAAATACTATGCATCTGAAGCTTGTGTAAGAGCAGCAACAGAGGCGGTACAAATCCACGGTGGGTATGGTTTTACAAAAGATTTTCCTGTAGAAAAATTCTTCCGTGACTGTAAACTATGTACCATTGGAGAAGGAACTTCTGAGATTCAAAAACTCGTTATTTCTAGAAAAATTCTAAAGGACTAAACGTCAACTTTTAGTTAAAAAATACAATCTATCGAGAACCTGTTAAATATTAGCAGGTTCTTTTTTTATTTTAGGGCAATCCTGCTTATTTTGATTTCTAATTTTATCAAAAAATCATCCAATCAATGAAAAAATATTTTTATACTATAACTGCACTCTTCTTATTTTGCTCCTTTACTCAAGCTCAACAAATGGGCTTTGGTGTTAAAGGAGGTTTATTAGTTGGCACCCAACAGAGCAAACGTGCCTTGATGTCTTACCATGCCGATTTTGTCTTTGAATCTATGGGCAAATGGCAAGGGGAAAATACTCCTCGGCGTTTGGGATTTGTTGCTCAATTAGGTTATCATAGAAGAGGCGCTTCTTACAACTCTGGCTTTTTTGGTACCAATACTTTTGTTGTGAACGATCTTTTTCACAATATCTCTTTGGCAACTTTATTAAAAGGTAATTTTAAAGTTAGTAAAAGTGTTCTACCTTATTATGCTGCGGGTATTCGACTAGATGTCACGGTTGCAAATGAGGTGGTTAACAATTTGGATGCACAAGGGGTTACGCCACTTAATTTTGGATTTTGGTTAGGAGCTGGTATCGATTGGGAACCACCTAAACTTCCTTTTGGGTTGTTTTTTGAGCTTAATGTTAGTCCAGATGTTACTCCTCAAGTCTTTTTCATGCGAGGTACCAAAGTACAGTATGTAGATCCTTTTCGATCCACTACATCTGTTCGAACATTTAGTGAAGATTATCGAATCATCAACTTGAGTATTGAAGTTACTTTTGGTGTTAAATTTATTGTTAGAAAAGAGATTGAGCCAGAGGATATGTAGGTACCTATTCCTCTTTTTTTCTTCTCGATTTTTTTGATAATTGGGAACTACCTTATTCTCAACTATGTTACTTATAGACAAGCATTACATATACATCCTATTCCCCTAGAGGCATTTTCATTAATTAACCTGTTTTCTTTAGGCTTACTTTTTTTCTTTAGAAACATCTTAAATCATTGATCTATGAGTTTAATTGTTGTGCAATATTTTTATGATTTACCTGCCCTATCGTTAGCAAAAAGACAATTGGAAGCAGAGGGAATTAAAGCCATAGCTAGAGATGAATTTACTATGCAAATTGGAGGTGCTGAAGCAGGAGCTGCTGCTGGTGCCAGGTTGCTAGTTCACAAAAAAAATTATGCAAAAGCCTCTCAAGTTTTAATCAAAGGTGGTTTTATTAATCCCAATGATAACCCTCAAGGTTTTTGGATTGTAGACTTTTTAGATACTTTGGCTCAACCTCTTCCTTTTGTAAATAAATTATCTAAAGAACTACGACTTGTCATCGTATCTTTCATCTTAATTTCTATTCCTTTTGGGTTGGCACTCTTGCTATCCTTATAAATAACCAAACAGGTCATTCTTTCAACTAGAATGACTTGTTTCTTACATGGAATACGTACGTGTCATATAATAATAATACACGAAGAATGAATGTATCTGTTTTCGTTAGAGATAGAGACATTAGTGCAAAAAAACGCTTTATCAGCCCAAAGAATCCAAATAAGCGATCAATTTTTCTCGCTTTCTAGTAGAGACAGGAAGACTTTGGTTCTCAGTTGTCACCAAATATTGCTTCTCTTTTTTGTCGTATCGGACAACATAATTAAGGTTCACCAAATAGGACCGATGAATACGCATAAAAATAGTAGAAGGTAGAAGCTCTTCATACTCACCCAATAATTTAGCATTGACGACCTTTTGGTTATTAATCAAATGAAAAGTCGTATACCCTCCATCTGATTGACAATAAATGATATGATGGATATTAATCAAATGAATACTATCTACGGTTTTGATAGCAATTTTTTGAATCCCTTTATCTTCATGGCTAAGGTTATGAAGTAAAGTATCAATCTGATCGTACAACTGATAATGTTTTAGGTGTTTTTTTACCTTACCAACAGCAGCAATCAACTCACTTGGTTTAACTGGTTTTAATAAATAATCAATTGCGGAAGCTTTCAGTGCTTTTAAAGCATATTGATTGTGTGCTGTCACAAAAATCACTTGTATATTCTTTTCTTTTATCTCTTGAAGCAAATCAAACCCATCTCCATCTCCTAAATCAATATCTAAAAATAAGAGATCAGGTTTTTGATTGACAATAGCAATGATTCCCGATTGTACACTATCTGCTTCTGCAAAAGACAGAATATCAGGACAACACAGTTCAGCCAATTCTCTTATAGATGCTCTTGCATTCTCTTCATCATCAACAATTAATGCCTTCATAAATTTTATTGGGATAAATTAGTATTGGGAAATAAATGGAATCATAAAGGATACTTTTGTTCCTTTTCCTTCATTAGGTTCAATTCTAAGGTTGATCTTCTGAACCTGTTTTGCATTTAAAAAGTTCAGACGATCTTGGGTTATTTTTGTTGCTTTGGATTCGTATGTTTTGTTCTCATTGTTTTTTTTACTTGCTTCTAGACCAATTCCATTATCCAAGATATCAACCTCCAGTAAATTATCTTGAACATTAATATTAATATCCAAATGCCCTTTGTAATCAATATCTTTTAAGCCATGCTCCAAAGCATTCTCAATAAATGGCTGAGTCAACATGGGAGGTATCATAGTATCTTCAAGATCAATTTCGGGATCTAATCTAAGTGTATAATCAAACTGATTACCAAAGCGTAATAATTGCAGTTTTAAGTAATTTTCTAACCATTGAATTTCTTTATTTAGAGAAACATATTCTTCCTGAGAATTGTCCAAAATGGCGCGCATCAATTCTGCAAAAGAAGCGATATACTCTCCTGCTTCAACAGGTTTCTTTTTGTATACAAAACTTTGAATCGCTGTTAAAGCATTAAAGATAAAATGTGGATTCATTTGATTACGCAACAATTGATACTGCAATTTTTGGGTCAAAAAGAACGCTTTGTTTCTAAATTGAAGGATTAACAGGATAGAAATTATTATTATAAAGAATAATAAAACAGCTCCTGCGTAAATCCATTGTTGTTGTTTTTCGGCTTTTAGTTGATTTTGCTCTGCTTTTAGTTCTTGAATATCTCGTTCCTTAGCTAAAAGAATATTTTGTTGCTGGACTTGCTCTGTTTCGTATTTTGTTTCAAAATCAAGTAATGTTTTTTGACGTTTTACTTCTTGTTGTTCTTTATACAAAGTATTTATTTTCACTTCATAATCATAAGCCTTTTTATAATCCCCTTTTGCAAGATATAAATCTCTTTGAAGTTCCCTTATTTGTATTAAGAATGTAGTTGTATCTGCTGTTAAAGTTAGAGTAATTAGTTCTGCTTTATCTAAACAAATCTGTGCCTTATCATATTGTTCTCTTTTTGTATAAATTCCTCCTTGATTAGAATAAATATGATATTGCACAATCTCCCAATCTTCTTGGTTAGAATAAATATGATATTGCACAGTCCCTTCATCAATATATCGAGGGCTTATATTCTGAGCTTTTTCTAAAGAATCTAGTGCAGCAGCATAGTCTTCATCTGCAATATATGCAGCTATATTTATCAAACCACTAGCTATCTGTAAAGTATCCTTTTCCTTATAGTTGATCTGAAGTGCTTTTTGTTGATAAAGAATGGTACTATCTCTATAATAATTAGTCTCATTTTCATAATCTATCTTGAAGTAAGCACTAGCAAGAGTTTGATAGAAAGTTCCCATTGGAATTCTTGTGCCTACAACATCATTAGTTATATAAACACTACTCCTATTATAAATATCTTCTATTATCTCTACGGATTTGAGATGCCATTCTAATGCTTTATAGTACCTTTTTAAGATAGAATTGAGAAGCCCCAATTCATGATATGCTCCAGCTACATATAAAGTATCTTTCAACTCCTTAGCCAGTTTCAAGGTGCTATCTATATAGAAAATAGCCTTATCATAATCTTCTGCATCTTGATATGCATATCCCAACATACGGAGATTATTAAGCAGCATTGGTTTTGCACCTAGTTCTTTGGCACAAGTAGCATTATTTTCTATCCAAGAAATAACTTCTTTAGGTTCGCTAACACCCTGTAAATATTTGGCAACAGTAATTTTTCCTAATATTGTAGATTCATCACAAGGAAAATTTAAGATTATATCCTTATATTTCTGAACAGAATCTTGTTTATTGTGCATAGAAAAAAGTAGAAATAAGTCTGCATATAACTGTCCTTTATAAGTACCTTTATAGTCATCTTTATTGACAATTTTAGATGCTTGAATATAACATTCATAAGCTTTTAAGAACACATTCTTGCTCATATACGCTTCTCCTTTTAACATCAACCCATAAACTACTCCTCTCTGATAATTTATTTTTTTTGCTACAAGATACATCGTATCTGCATAAACAATTGCTTTGTCCCAATCAAAAGCTATACGAGCCTGGTAATTCAAAGCATAAGATTTATTAAAATGATCTTTATCAACTTGGTCTATAGAATCCGTTGATTGACTCAATAGTAAACAAGAATTTAAGATAGCAAACAGGAATAGAAATAGAAATTTCATCAGGAAAATGATCTTTAATGGTGGTGATATAATTTTTAATGGTGGGGAACCAGTGAGTTGCTAGAGTTAAATATAGAGAAGTATTATGAGCTTTCTACTACTTCTTGATACAATTCAGGGGCAGCATCTTTGATACGTTCATAATCTTTGATCAGCCAATAATAAACAATTGTAGCAACCCCATACATCACAACAGTCATCATAAATATATTAACGTAAGTAACCTCCCAAGCACGTAAAACTCCAAAAATAACGGAACTAAAAAACCAAGCTCCTGACCAAATTGAGGCATTCAAAGCCCCCATCATTTCTTGGTTGCGCTCCCCTACATAATACATGGTCATTTCTGTAATCGCAGGGGAAGCAACTTGCATGAGTGGTTGACGAGCCAAAAATGCAATGACGGCTATCGTTGCAGCCCATTCCCAGTTCGCATACCATTCCGTAGTAGCCATTACAAACAAAGCAAAAACAGCTAAGATTTGAAAGCCATTAACCACTATATTGTAGCCCCATCGACGACGGATCGCAGGTACAAATAGCATGATGATAGTAACCAAAACAAAACTCAAAGAACCAAATAAGGAAAATGCTTTGGATTCAATCCCATGTACCCCTAGGAAAAATAAATTGATGAATGGAATCGTTAATCCTGCCCCTGTGGCAATCAAAATTGTTGGGAATACAGCTATACCTATTTTTTTCCATTCATAAGCCTGTATAAACGTTCGAATGGGAACTCGATTGGAAATATTTTCTTCTACCCTAATTTTAGAAACAAACCAAGCACTCGTAAATCCCAATAAACCAAAAACTTTCAAAACTACTCCTTCTGTAAAAAAATCAGGGGCAATAGAATTTAAAATATAATTCAACATCCCAGAGACAAAAGCAGTAGCACTAAAGACTTGAAAATAAAGGGTCACGGCTTCAGAATGTTGTTCTTTGGGTGTATTCAAAATAATAAAAGGCATCGCTGTCACACTAATACAGATAGCGCCCATCCCAAACAAAAAAACGAATCCATACACCCAGGTGGTATAACCATATTCTAAGGCAAACAATACCAATAAGATCAAACTTGGCGTTACAATAGAGGCAACTCGAAAGAATTGAACCAATTTTCTCCCTTTTATAAACAAACCTAAAGGGAAAGCAAACAACACCACTGCTGCATATTTGTAGGAGATTAAATGTGCAATTTCACTATCTGCGTAGCCCATTTTTTTTAGATGAAAATTGAACAATATGAACAAAGATGCGTCTATCAATTGTATAAAGAACACCGCTCCCAACAAATAAAGAATATGAGCAGGTACTTTAGCAAAATCACTAAGTATTCTTTTTATCATAACAATTGTATATTGTTCTACTTTTCTAAGCAAATGCTTCTAATAATATAGGACAAACGAACACCTACATCTTTTTAGATGCAACTCGATTTATTCTTGGTGGGTTTGTTTGATAATTGTATTTTAATTTCTGTAATACTTAATCTAAATAAATGATAAGCTATTGACTATTTAAGACAATCTCAAATATTGGGTGCGAAGGTACAGTCTTTTAGTTAAATAAGGTATCTTTTTTCGTCCATCTATTGTCATAAAACGAATGCACTATGCTACTTGAATCTATTCTCACAGTCGTAATTATTAACGCAATTGGTCTAATTTGGGGATACACTCAACAAAGTGATAAAGCAACGGACCTTTTTTACAGTCTTAGTTTTGCTACTCTAACGAGTGTTCTGTGGTTCGCAGGTGCTGATAGTTTGATCCATCACTTTCTATTGGGAATGATTTTACTTTGGAGTTTTCGCTTAGGGGCTTATTTATTTAAGCGGATTCATGCAATGGGTGAGGATACTCGTTTTAATGAGATGCGCAAGCAGCTGATTCGATTTGCTGGTTTTTGGATGCTTCAAGCGGTTAGTGTTCTAATTTTATCTATTCCTATTATTATAACCTACCAAAAATCAGATATTCAGATCGGTTCCATCCATATTCTTGGAATTGTAATTTGGGCTTTAGGATTATTGATAGAAACCATTGCCGATCAGCAGAAATTCACCTTTCGTCAAAACGCTACTAATGATGGAGCATTTATACAGACAGGGCTATGGAAACACCTACAACATCCAAACTATCTAGGCGAAATTCTTTGTTGGATAGGTGTTTTTATTAGTGCTATTCCCTCTTTGGTAAATTGGGAATGGTTGGCAATTATTAGCCCAATTTGGATTATATTTCTATTGGTTTTTGTTAGTGGTATTCCTTTGTTACAAAAGGCTTCCAAAAAAAAATATGGTCATCTAAAAAGTTATCAAACCTATCAAAAGAATACTCCTTTATTAATTCCCTTTTTGTACTAAATTTAGTATCTTTCGTTATAAGAAAAATTAATGAGAATACACTTCTCAACATCATTCAAAACCATAACGATGGATAAAGTGCAACTGATTGAAGCCTTAGAAGGGGCTCTAATAAATTACCAATACGAAACCTTTGAAGAACTCGCCAAACAAGCAGTTTTAGAATATCCAACAGAGGATTTTGGGTACTATTATTTATCTGAATCACTTTTATTGGAATCTATTCCACGTTACGACGAAGCAGAAGTTTGTTTAGCCAAAGCGCTCGAATTTGAGCCTAGTAACTTAAAATACTTAGTTAAATTTGGTCAGTTGAAACAACTATTGGGACGCTTTGATGATGCTCAAATTATTTGGGGCAAAGTGCTTAAGTTAGATCCTAAAAATAGCACCGCTCTAATCGCCAAGGCTAGTTTCTTAATCACGCAATATCAAGAGTATGAACAAGGTTTGGACTTAATTAATCAAGCAATTTTAATTAGCCCAGAAGAACTATCTGCTTACTTATATCGTGCAGATGCATTGAGTGGATTGGGACAGCATGAAACTGCTTTGGTGGATGTAGAATTGTTCTTAGCCGCTCAAAAAGAATTTAGTGAAGTTGGAACACTTTCTAAAATAAATATTCTCAAAGAACTAGGACGTACTGAAGAGACCTTTCCTTTGTATGAGCAGATCATCGAATTTGCTCCTAACAACCACATTCATCAATTTAACTATGGACAAAATTTATTGAACCAGAAATTATTTGCCAAAGCAGCAGAACATTTAGGGATTGCCGCAGAATTAGTAGAAGAAAAACATCCCATGTTTTATAGAACTTTAGGGCAAGCCTGCTTGTATGCGTTGCAATTGGACAAAGCTTTGGTTGCTTTAGAAACTTGTATTGAGTTAGATCCAAAAGAAACAGAAGCATTTTTAATGCTAATTCAAACAAAGCTCGAACTCGAACAATTTCAAGAAGCCCTAGAAAGTTCAGAGGAATTACTTCCTCAAATAAGCGAAGATCAAAATTTAACAGAACGTGTTTTGCTCTTAAAAGGCGCTGCTCTACTAGGTCTAAAAAAATATCAAGCCGCAGAAGATACCTATACACCATTGGCAAAAGCCAAAGGGCTACGTCAAAAAGAGGCACTTTATGGTTTAGGAACTGTTTTCTATCAAAAAGGAGATTCCAATAAAGCCTATCGTTTTATGAAAGCTGCCAAGGCTGGTCACCACAACTTGGCGCATGAATACATCAAAGCCTATTTACAAGAGTTCTTAGAAGATATCAAGATACGTTCGCTCAAAGCAAATGAAGCAGAATTTTCTAAAAATGAAGCATCTCCTCTACTTCAACAGTTATTTGGTCAATTATGGAAATTTTCAGATTTAGAAAGTAAAAAATTAGAGGACTGGCCAGAAGATCAAATTCAAAAAGTCAAAGAATCTTTGTCTAGTTTTTCTATGGTGTTAACAGAAAAAGGAGCCGTTTTGGTTTCTGATGATAAAGAAGAAATGTTAACGTATCGAATTAAAAAAGAAGTAAAAACAGGTGCTTTAGTTGAGTTTTTACCCTTGGATAATTTCCCAGGTTTTGTTGCTAAATTAAAACTTAATCAAGATGGGTTTACATTTAGCAAAGAGGACCATGAAATTATGCACCTTGAAGCGCAAAACTTGGCAGTCGTTCCTGTTCAACTAATCGCCAATTATCAAAAATATCTTAGAAAAGAATCTGTTGCTTATTTGGGAGATAAGGCAGAGCCTATTATAAATATTTTATTATAATAATCTTTAACACACCAAATCAGATAAAAAAATAAAACTCATCCCGCTTTGGAATGAGTTTTATTTTTTTTGATTCTATATCCTGCCCTAAAACAAGCTTCCAATCCACCCTTCATCATCAAAAGGATTCAAATCCCAATTAGTTGGATTTGCAGCATCTAAAACAGATTGAGCTGCTTCTTCAATTGCTTCTTTAACATCCTTTAAATAAGCTTTCACTTTAGGATTTACTTCTATATTATATTTCCCAGAAGATCCAATGTAGGCGTATTTTTCATTAACCATATCAAATGTAAGCGTGTATCCAGGAGTTGTAGCAGTCAATATATTAAGACGTCCAAGCGGGTAATAAATCGTTTGCTCTATTACAGAAGTACTTGCCAAATACGCAGGTACATATTTTAGAATTCGATTTGGAATTGGTGTTTCTAAATACAACCGTGCTGCCATATCAATATCAATCGTTGCAGGAACAACTTTTGCATGAATAACAGCATTTTTAAAACTAAAGCTGAGACTTGCTAAGGCATTAATTTCGGGACCTCCCTGCACTCCTCCTTCTATAGAAACATCTCCAACTAAAGGAATATCAAAACCAATAGAGATTCCAACACCTGCAAACACTTTTCCTGACAATCCACCTTTACCAATCGCCCCCAATCCTTTTCTTTCAGCGGTCAATTTAGCCGTCAAATCAGCTTGAACACTTAAAGCTAAATTTACACAGCCCCACAGAGGTCCTATTTTTACAGTTTGTTTTCCTGTTTTTAATAGCGTACCAGCCCAAGGAGAATGCACCCGCAAAAAAGCATCAACCACAGGACCAACTGTTTTCTCTACCTCCTCTTCTGCTACACGAATAAACATGATTAACATCTTACGTTTGAAATCTTTGATGATTTTTTTAAACTCAGGATGTTGTGCAATTTGTTGTACTAATTCTTTGAGAATGTCCTTAATTTTTCTTCCTGCTAAACCACTTCTTAAAGTAGCAATTAAAGCATCTTTAGCAATTTCAGTAAGTATTTTTAAGCCATCTTCAGATGTCAAGCGTTTGATTTCCGCTTTAATAATCTTTGCCGTTTCTTTGACCAAACGAATGGTCAAGTTCTTAGCTAACTCAACACTCCAATGAGGTCCTGTTTTTTTCTTCGTTTCTTGCAGTGCTTTAGGAATAAGCGACTTCGCCTCTTCCTTCATATCAAACTCAATTTTAATTTGAATTTGAGCATCAAATAGTTCCAATAATTTATTGATGAACTCCTCTAACTTACCTTCTGCAATATCAACAACACCATCTTTGACAACATCTAATAACGTATCCCATTCTCCATCAACAGCACCATCAACGACATCTTTTAATACTTCGGCTATCTTTTCATTCTTGACATGCTCGTCAATAACCTCACCAGCTTTATCTTTAGCACCACCTTTAATAACACCTACCACAGCATCAAAATTACCATCCATAGTGCGGTCAATAACATCCTTAGCTGTTCTAGCAATAGTTTTATCTTTGATTTTCTCCTCAATGATTTCATCTGCCTTATCCTGTGCTATATCTTTTACTCGTTCAATTGCTTCGTCGGTTCTTCCTTCTATAACATCTTCTAAAATACCTCCAAATTTCCCAAGACCTTTCAAGTTTACCATATCAGTAGGCTTTGTTGCTTCGTGAAGCTCGACTTCTGTTATGGCAATTTTGTCATCTAGCCCCTTTGATTGAACCTCCAAGAGTCCAATCAGTTCTTTCGTTTCTAAAGTTCTTTTTTTAGGCTTTTCATTCTCGATTTTCTGTTTCAAAGCTCTTAGACTACTGAGGTTGCTTTGTATATCTTTGAGTAATTTAAATTTTTCTGCTGGCATAATGTTATAATTTATAATATCTAGACAAGAACATCTAGTATACTAGGTTTGGGGCTAATTAAATAATGCTTTTAACAATTGATCTCCACCTTTGATGGCTTGCGAAGACGCCTTTGAAACTTCATCTTTGGTTTTATTAAAACTTGCCCAAATTGCATCCGTTTCTTTAGTCGCATAAGCTAATAGTTTTTTCAACTGTTTAACTTCTTCTGAATCACTAGTATCCTCTTTTGTTACGTCATTATTATCTTCAGAAATACCTAACAAATTATTTAGAGCAGCTTTTACCTTTTCTAGTTTTGGCACTTGATTCATAATTGAATCGTAGTGTTTTCCAATTTTTTGTTGAATATCAGAGCCAGCCGTTTCATAGACTGCCTTTAATTCATCTAACTTGGTAAACAAATCATTGGTTATATCTGCATCTTTTTGGCTAACCTTCTTCGCTTTTATATTTGGAACAATCGCTTTAGGCAATTCTTCTTTTAAAACTCCAGTAATCCCTAGAACCAATTCTTTTATTTGTACAGCAATTGATTTAGAATCAAGGTCTGCTGTAGGCTCATTTTCTTCCTCTTCTGTTGTACCAATTACCTTTAATCCTTTTTCGACAAGATCAAACAACGGTCTTGCAGCTGCTTCAATTTTTTTGGGATTTTTAAATCCTTTTACAATATCCAAAACAACTTCTACAGTCCCCTCCTCTCCCTTTTGGGTAGATACCTTTACCAAAGCTACCTTATTAGCTGACTTTTTTAAATTTGTATCTTTAATAGCTTTCCAAGCTTTGAATGCATTTTCAGCATCCTTGTATTTATTAAAGGGCACAAACGCACACGTTTTCTTTTCGGCTCCTATATCAAAGATTGTCAATACTAAACCACCTTTGGCTTTGTTCAATACTGCATTCTTAAAGTATTGTTTTTTGTAGGCATTGAATTTTAATGCTCTCAACGCTTTGAAATCAAAATCTTCCGTCATTTGTGCGATTAGTTTTTTAATTAAACAAATTTAGACGGGTTAATGATACAACTTTTAAAGCAAAAAAACAAGTAATTTTTTCAATTAAAGCCCTGTTAAAGATTATTGTTTTTGGAGCTTGCTTTATTCCTTTTTTTTCCTTAGCTTTATAAGTTTTCTCCGAACTTTCCGTATAGTTTCAGACACTTTTGAAGTGTCTGAAACTATACTTGACGTCACCCAAACATAAAAAAAGCATTTAGGAAATTTCCTAAATGCTTTCTAAGTTTTTTTATTGTTCTTAAGACTTAATAGTCTCCTATAGAAGATTCTATACTTTCTATCTCTCCTTCTACTTCTGAAGCTCCTGGACAGTTCGTACAAGGGTTCGTTTTAATATCTTTTGGACGTCTCGATTTAGCATCATAACCTTGAGGCACATATTCTATAATAATAAATTCTGTACGACGATTTTCTTGATGCAACTCTTCGTTACATTCTACTCCATCATAACATTCATTAATCATAACTTCCTCTCCCATTCCTTTTGCTTGTAATCGATTTTTAGGAATTCCTTTATCCATCAGATAACGAATAGCTGATTCAGCCCGTCGTTTAGATAAACGTTTATTATACCCTCGTTTTCCTCTAGCATCAGTATGGGAGGTCAACTTAATCTTCATTTCAGGATAAGCATTCAATAGCGTAACTAAATCATTTAAACCTGCTTTTGCGTCAGCGCGGATTCTAGCATCATCAAAATCATAATAAATATTGACAATATCTAAATCTCCTGGTTTTGGTATAACTGTTTCATTTCCTTTGTCATCAATTATTACCTCTGTACCATCTGGCTTAATTGTTTTCTCAAAACCATCTGCATACACAACTGTAATAGAACCATCAGGATTCATAATACTATCTACAACAGCTGTAGGGTCACTCGTTAAAGTATCATTATCACAATTAGGTCCATAACAATATAATGGAATAGACTGCACAATAGTACCATTAGTATCTATTTCACCATTAGCTACTGCACTCTCTCCACATTCAGTTCCAGTTTTAAACGTAACAGAACCCTTTGTAAAACCAGGTTTTTCAACCGTCACACGAATATCACAATCTTCCCGCACATCTCTAAACAAGTATTTCCCTTCTGCATCAGTGTACATAGAAAGTTCATCTTCTTCGCCACCACAGAACGAGCGCATACGCACCAAAGCACTATCAACAGGCTCATTGGTCAAACCATCTACAATTGATCCAGAAACACTAAAGATACACTCTAATTTCAAAGGAATTTGTACATACAAGGTTTTCCCTGGAGGTTCGTTCTTTGAAGACAGACGGACAGAATTCGGTTGATAGCCTAGTTTTTCTGCGGCAAAATCACAAGCTTGGTTCAAAGGCAATTCCATGATTACTTTACCATCTTGATTCGTCAAAAAGTTTTGTACCTCTGAACAAGGTGTAAATACATCTGCGGCTTCAATTGGCATTTTTGTTTCCTCATCAAAAACATTAATTTCAACCGTAACAGATAATTTTGTAAAGGTATAAATATCGTCTCCTCCTTTGCCTTTTCGGTTAGAAGAGAAGTAACCATGTGTTTGTTCGCTATTAATAATAAAACCAAAATCGTCATCTACGGTATTGATTGGAAAACCTAAATTGATAGGATCTGACCAAGCACCATAACTGTCTTTTGATTTGTAAATATCCAAACCACCCAAACCAGGTAAGGCATCAGAGGCAAAGTAGAGTGTTCCTTCATCGGTAATAAAAGGGAACATTTCACGCCCTTCGGTATTGATTTCAGGTCCTAAGTTTACTGGGCTTCCCCAAGAGTCACCTTCCTTATAAACCACATAAATGTCTTCTTCTCCATATCCGCCTGGCATATCAGAGACGAAGTACAGTTCAGATCCATCGGCAGTAAGGGTTGGGTGACCAACAGAATAGTTATCGCTGTTAAAAGGCAGCTCTTTGATTTCACCCCAAGTTTCCCCTTCTCTTTCAGAAGAATATACTTTTAGACGAATGGTCTTATTGCTGTCCATTCCTTTTTTACCATTCATAAAATTATTCCTAGTAAAATACATGGTGTTTTGATCACGAGAAAAAGTGACCGTTCCTTCATGCAGCCAAGTATTGGGTTTTCCTTTAAACAATTTGGCATTTTTCAAAACGGGTTTTTCAGAACCAGCTTCCCCCTCGCTATAGAATAAATCAAGATACGGAGAATCGGTCCAAGAGTAGGTACGATCTTGGTATTTGCCTCCACGAGCAGAAGCAAAGACAATGCCCTCCTCAAAGAAAGCAGGACCAAAATCCGATTCTACAGAGTTGATTTTCAGAAAGTCCAGTTGGTATACCCCAGGATCTTGAAGAAAGTATTCTTCTTTGTCGCAAGACTCGACCAAACGAAGTCCACGAGTATCGGCAGGAACCTTTTGAGCGTATTGAAGGAACACATCTCTTGCCAAATCACATTTGCCATTCATTTTGAGCATCATGCCATAATGAAGCAAGTCGCTTTCGGTGGATTCGTCTAATTCGGCAATTTGTTCATACCAAAATTCTGCTTCTATGGGCTGGCTCATTAGCCGATAACAATCGGCCAGTTTCCTTTTAGCCTCCACATTGTCGGCATCACTCAGAATTTTCTTGTACAGTTCGGCAGCTTTGGGATAATTATACTCTTCAAAAAGCTCATTGGCTTTTTTGAGTTGTTTTCCATCTTGAGCTGAAGCTGTTGTATCGCAGGTCATCAATAAAAACCCACTGATCATCAGTAATGTAAAAAACCTTTTCATTGGTTTCTATTTATAGTAGTTACTTGTTCTTACATAAAAATACATAGGAATGTTTGGGTAAACATTTTTAGCCTTGAGATGAACCATCAAAAACAATTTGAATTATTGTTGATATCTCATTAATAAAATTCCTACATTAAACAAACTTGATAAATAATAAATTGGCGCGAGCTGATTAGCCTACAAACATTAGTATCCAAAAACAATACCAACTTTTACTAAATAAGTAATAATTCGCATTGATCTCCTTTATTTTTCACCCAAAATTAACCGATTTACGCCATTTCTTTGGTAAAAACTAGGACTTTAATAAAATTTGAACTTGATTTTAGTGTGTAACAAATTATTTGCCTCATAGGTTACCCGTCTAAAGTGTTGTAAAGACTAAGGAATCAGTAAATAATAACTTTCCAATTTCACCGATAATCTTTTTGATGCATTCGTCGTTATTTTTTTC
>ENA-ORXM01001388-ORXM01001388.1-marine-metagenome-genome-assembly--contig:-NODE-1388-length-34136-cov-5.614081_pt1 | contig 34136 bp, 27 predicted proteins | sample MGYA00237867_ERZ511480 | MGnify/ENA primary metagenome ERZ511480 (study PRJEB26309, sample SAMN06266103) | marine metagenome | isolation source: Algal blade | place: United Kingdom:Sidmouth, United... | reverse complement strand
AGCCCCGACACCCGATTAACAGGTTGGGATGGATGTTCAGGTTATCATTATACCGATAGTTTGGTTTATGGATTCAGTCACACCCATCTAAGTGGAACGGGTGTTTCTGATTATGGCGATTTACTACTGATGCCCACTATAGGAAAAGTCCTTTACAACAATGGAACAGATGAACAGGAAGGCTATCGTTCTTCTTTTGCCAAAGACAAAAACAAATCTCTTTTAGCCTTCTTTGTAAATCCCAAATCCAGTATAACCTCACTCCCACTTTTTGATATTTGCTTTGTTGTGGACCAGATTAATTTTTCACACCGCTCTACCCTTTCCATTATCCATTTTAAATTCATAGATTTTGGCATGTCTTCTCCATATAAGTTCCACATCCAATCATCTATTGACATGTGGATCCCATTTAATTGTTCCGTTATTTTTTTAGAATACGTAGATTTACCCGCACCCTGTGGACCAAAAACTATATGTACTTTACTCATTTGAAAACTTGTATTTAATGGTATTGCAAACTTAAGAAAACGATCCACAACACCCCGTCCTTCTCTTCGCTCAAGATGACAATCTGGTTGTTCAAAAACTGAATGAACCCTTTACACCTTTACTCCTTGATACCTTGATACCTTGATACCAGTTACCTCGATACTGATACCTTGACCTATACCTTTTCTTAGATTTCTCCACTACGGTCGAAATTATTCCAAAACAATCATCATCGATCTTTCCTTCGCTCAAGATGACAATCTAGTTTATAACTCATTAATCGAATTAAGATTGCCAGTGCCCAAAGGGTACTTCAAACATCAAGCGATTCAAAAAAATGATTGTCGAAAAAAAATCGTTGGTCGAGGTATACACCTCGATCTATTAAACTTAATTATTGAATCTTGATTCATCAACCTCATTCAATACTACCAAAGTTGTAACCCCCAATTCTTTAAAGATGACTATCCTTTTTGTTTGTGAACGAATTACTCCTTCAACACCTTGACACGTTTAACCCCTGACACATTTTCTTAGATTTCTCCACTGCGGTCGAAATTATTTCAAAACATACATATCCGATCTTTCACTGCGCTCAAGATGACAATCTATTTTCAACTAATTATTCGAATTAAGACTGCCAGTGCCCAAGGGGTACTTCAAACATCAAGCGATACAAACAAATGATTGTTGAAAAGAAATCGTTGGTCAAGGCATACACCTCGATCTATTAAACTTAATTATTGAATATTGATTCATCAAACTCATCAATGCTACCAAAGTTGTAAACCCAAATTCTTTAAAGATGACTATCTTTTTTGTTTGTGAAAGAAGTACAGCTTCAACACCTTAACACGTTGATCCCCTGACACATTTTCTTAGATTTCTCCACTGCGGTCGAAATTATTCCAAAACATACATCATCGATCTTTCACCACCGTTGGTCGAGGTATACACCTCGATCTATTAAACTTAATTATTATTCAAAAACGATACATCCCCTTGACTCCCTGATACCTCGGCACCATGATACCTGAACTCGTGATACCCTGACATCTCGATACCCCTGATACCTCAATACACTGACACCTGATACTTGATACCTGACACCTGATACCTGTTCCTTGGTTCCTGGTTTCTCTAGCCCAATTATTTTTAAAAATCCGCCATATAGAAGAATTTAATTTACTAGATTTGTGCTTATGTAGATTTAATCTAAATACAGATAACGAACTTCAATGAACCTTAAACCACTAATACTACTAGCATTTTCAGGCATTTTATGGGCTTCTTGCTCCGACAATGATCCCATTAATGAGATAAATAACCCTGTAGATTACACATTTACAAGAGATGGCGCCTCCACTGTATCGTTTTCTGGTCAAACCACGAGAATAGGCATGGCAACAGAGTTAATTAATGCGATGACCGATTTTGGAGTTAGTGATGTAGAATTGTTGGAAATGTATACCAATGAGACAGCATCTGGTGCTGACGCAAATCCTTTTACTGATGCCACCTTGAATGCATCCACAAAAAGTATAAAATCTAAAGTAGCGGCCTCAAATGACTTCTTCTCAAGCAATACCTTAGAATCCGCAAAAATTAAAGCCGATTTTGAAACATGGTTGAATGCACAAGTATCCGAAGTATTTCCTAATCAAAATACATTGGCGTCTGCAGGTGTTGCAGGCCAAATCGCAGATGGCACAACAGTCAGATACGTCAATGCCGCTGGACTCGAATATAATCAAGCGGTTAATAAATCTTTGATCGGTGCGTTGATGGTTGATCAAATGCTAAATAATTATTTAAGCCCATCTGTATTAGACGAAGCCAATAATATCGACAACAACACTAACAACATCCTTGTTGAAGGCGAATCCTATACTGAGATGGAGCACAAATGGGATGAAGCTTTTGGCTATCTTTTCGGAGCAGCAGGAACTAATTTTTCTGATCCATTATCTACCCTTGGAGAAGACAGTTTCTTAAATAAATACTTAAGTAGAGTCAATGACGATTCTGATTTCAGCGGCATTGCTAATAGTATTTATGAAGCATTTAAATTGGGACGTGCAGCTATTGTAGCTAAGGATTACGATCTCAGAGATGCTCAAGCCAATATTATCAAAGAAGATATATCAGAAGTGATCGCCATAAGAGCAGTTTATTATTTACAACAAGGAAAAATAAATATTGCAAACGGTGATTTAGGCACTGCTTTTCATGCACTGTCAGAAGGCTTTGGATTTGTTTACAGTTTGCGATTTTTAAGACAAGCCAATAGTCAAGAAGCTTATTTTACACAAACAGAAGTGGATGGTTTTATCAATCAATTAACAGCAGGCAATGGATTCTGGGATATTGAATCCAACACCTTGGATCAAATGTCTTCAGCCATAGCTGACAAATTTAGTTTTACTATAGATCAAGCTGGATCTTAAAAAAATACAATGATTAAAAAGACAAGCATATTTATTTTCGTAATTGCTATTGCGTTTTCTTGTAGTGATGATTCTTCTCCAATGCCAATATCGACTGATAATTTTGATCGATCTGAAATGCTCCGATTTTGGGCAAATGAAATTATCATTCCTGCTTATGTAGAATACAATGCTGCGGTTAATGAATTGGAAATAGCTGCCGCTGAGTTTTTCTCAGATCCCACGCAAGTGAGGCTACAAAATTTTAGAGAAACCTGGCTTAAGGCTTACTTGTCTTGGCAATCAGTATCTATGTTTGAAATAGGCAAAGCAGAAGAAATTGGCTTACGCAATTACACAAATATTTATCCTGCAAATACAGAATTGATTCATTCAAATATTACCAATCAATCTTACAATCTTGAACTGCCATCAAACTTTGCAGCACAAGGGTTTCCCGCTTTAGATTATCTTTTATTTGGTATTGAAAATACTGATGAGGATATTATAATTGCTTTAACTTCATCTAAAACTGCTTCATATGTCAACGCTGTAATAAGTAGAATGAATCAATTAAGCAGTGATGTTTTAGAAGACTGGAACAACAATTTTAAAGTAGTTTTCATCGCTAACAACGGTTCATCTGCCACAGCATCTACTGACAAAATGGTCAATGATTTTCTTCTCTATTATGAGAAGTTTTTACGCGCCGCAAAAATAGGAATGCCCGCAGGTATCTTTTCAGGTTCGCCCAATGTAAATATAGTTGAAGCCCAATATTCAAACATATACTCAAAGGCCTTGTTTGAAAAGGGATTTTTAACCGTTCGAAATTTCTTTAATGGTATTTCATTTGACGAGCAGAATCAGGGTCCAAGTCTTAAACAGTATTTGGATGATATACACAAAGACAATGATGCTGATTATGATTTCGCCACAAGCATTAACACGCAATGGCAAACTGCAGAAAATAGATTAACTGAAATAAAGCCAAATTTCAAAGCGCAAATTTTAGAAGACAATACAAAAATGCTTGCACTTTATGATGAACTACAAAAAGCAGTAGTGACTCTTAAAGTTGACATGATGCAAGCGCTCAACATACAAATAGATTTTGTTGATGCAGATGGTGATTGATGATTACTGCATTCAACACATACCTTAACAAATATACAAGAGCTGCCCCTTTGGCAGCTTTTCGTATTTTATTTGGCTTGCTTATGCTGATCAGCCTATTGCGTTTTGGGTTCTATGGCTGGATTGAAAAACTATATATTTTACCCAAACTGCATTTTCATTATTACGGATTTGAATGGGTCAAAGTTCCAGGAAACTGGACTTATCTTTTGTTTATAATATGCGGAATCTCTGCCGTATTTTTTACACTCGGTTTTAAATACAGATTGGCTATCATCACTTTTTTTCTGAGCTTTACTTACATCGAGCTCATGGATAAAACCACTTATCTTAATCATTATTATTTTGTTTCTATCATAGCTTTCATGCTCATTTGGCTTCCTGCACACGTGCATTTTTCTATCGATGCTTTTAAAAATAAATCTTTAAGAAGCGCGTTTATTCACCAGTGGAATATTGACGCCTTAAAGATCATGATTGCAATTGTGTACATATATGCTGGTGCAGCCAAACTTAATCATGATTGGATGGCAGAAGCATTGCCGCTCAGCATTTGGTTAAGAGACAAAGTTAACCTTCCGCTGATTGGCCCATTTATGGATGAACGGTGGTTGCATTATTTATTTAGTTGGGGAGGTGCTTTCTATGATCTCTTTATCGTCTTATTTTTAATGTGGAAGCGGACGAGAGTTTTTGCATTTATCATTGTTATAATATTTCATATTTTGACAAAAATGCTTTTTCCTATTGGTATGTTTCCGTACATCATGATCGTGGCGACATTGCTTTTTTTTAGCGATACATTCCACAGTAAATTACTAGCATTGATTTCAAAGATAATTGCAGTACCCTATTCTACTTTTTGTAACGGCGTCTCATTTCATTCGCGAAAATTGACTTACAGAATAGCACCTTATGTTCTATCGATTTTTTTTATTATTCAAATATTGTTTCCACTGCGAAGTCATTTGTATCCCGGAAATATTTTTTGGACTGAGCAAGGGTACAGATTTTCTTGGCGTGTCATGTTAATGGAAAAAACAGCTTACGCCAATTTTAAAGTTGTTGACAGTTTGAGCGGTAAAAGATTCTATGTTCAAAATGAAGATTTCTTAACAGCCTTCCAACAAAAGCAAATGGCTACGCAAGCTGACTGCATCGTTGAATACGCCCATCAACTTGGTGCACATTTTAAAGCGCAGGGCCACAACAATATGCAAATCTTTGTAGAAAGTTATGCCTCTTTAAATGGAAGAAAAAGTCAGGCTTATATCGATCCGAATATTGATCTTCTAACGTTAGAAAATAATTTTAAAAACAAAACTTATATCCTCCCTCTCGATGAGCATTAAAAATTTCACCATATACCTGCTTATCTTTTGCAGCTTTCCAAGCTTAGCGCAAATTGAAGGGACCATAATAGACAGCCAATCTGAAGAAAGAATAGCTGATGTAGAAATCCTTGAAATAAAATCTGGCGAAAGCACGCGATCCGATACTGAAGGCTATTTTAAACTTGAGCTAAATAACAGTAAAATTGCGGAGCTAATATTCTACAAAGATGGATATCAAATTAAAGAGGCCACCCTCGATTCATTTGAAACGTATTATAACTTTGTATTGGAAAAGCTGCAAGTGAAATTATCAGAGATTGAATTGATCAGAAGAAGAAAAGAAATCTTTGCTACTAGAAAACTAAAAGACATCGAGGGCACATCTATCTATGCCGGTAAAAAATCAGAAGTCATTGTGCTGGATTTAATCAATGCTAATACGGCCGCCAATATAAGTCGAGAAATATATGCACAAATAAGCGGTTTAAATATTTACGAAGGATCTGATGGCGGCTTGCAATTAAACATTGGTGGACGCGGCTTGGATCCCAATAGAACTTCAAACTTTAATACAAGACAAAACGGATATGATATCAGTGCAGATGTATTGGGCTATCCTGAAAACTATTACACACCTCCAACAGACGCCTTAGATGAAATTAGAATTTTAAGAGGGGCGAGCTCATTACAATACGGTACGCAATTTGGAGGCTTAATTGACTTTCGTATTCGCAAAATAGATAGATTTCGTCGATGGGATATCAGAAGCAAACAAACCTATGGCTCATTCAACTTTTACAACAGCTTTAACTCAATAGCCTACAATGGAAAAAAATGGGCAATTGACGCATTCTATAATTACAAAGATGGAGATGGTTATCGAAATAATAGTGCGTTCAAAGCACATAACTTTTTTATAGCGTCAAGGTATTATTTTTCAGATAAAACAAAGGTCGAATTCGAATTCACCTACTTTAATTATTTAGCCAAGCAGGCAGGTGGACTCACTGACTTACAATTTGAACAAACACCTCGATTGAGTACAAGAGACAGAAACTGGTTTGCCGTAGATTGGAAACTTTACAACGTAAAGCTCAATCACAGTTTTACACAGAATAGTCAAATTGAACTCAGCCTATTCGCACTAGATGCACAAAGGAAATCTGTAGGCTACAGAGGTAACCCAATCTCGTTAAATGAAAATCCAATTACCTCTATAGACGAACAAGACAACGCAGGCAATTATCTCAATCCCAGAGATCTCATCTTTGGAGAATTTAAAAATGTTGGCGCCGAATTAAGGTATCTAAACAAATACAAATTGAATGCTCTCCAAGGGACCTATTTAATCGGTGCCAAATATTACAATTCAAACAACAGCTCTATGCAAGGTCCAGGTTCAACTGGCACAGATGCTGATTTTAATTTTTTTAACACAGCTTTTTCTGATTACGCCAATCAATCTGATTTTCTTTTTCCAAATCTGAATTTTGCTGCATTTGTTGAAAATATATTTTACGTCAAAGAAAAACTATCTGTAACACCTGGCCTCCGCTTCGAATATATCAATACACAAAGCGATGGCAATTACAAACAATTGGTTTTTGATTTAGCAGGTAATCCTATTGCTAATAATGAATTTGAAGAGTCTAAAAATTTGTCTAGAAAATTTCTATTAGCTGGGATCGGTATTGACTACACTATTTCAGAAAAACTAAAGTATTCTATTAATCTTTCTCAAAACTATAGATCAGTCACCTTCAGTGATATCCGTGTTGTAAACCCAGGATTCATTGTTGATGAAAACATTTCTGATGAAAATGGCTATTCCTTCAACATGGGTGTGACAGGAATTATTAAATCCAAATTTTCTTACGACTTCAACTTTTTCTCATTGTTGTACAATGACAGGATCGGAATAATTTTAGACAACCGCGCGAATAGGGTCAGAACAAATATTGGCGACGCGTTAATCTCAGGTGTCGAATCACTTGTAAATTACATTCCACTAACAGTGGTTAACGCAGATCAAAAAATATTTCAATTAAAAACTTTCGTCAATGCATCGTATACATATTCTCGATACTTGGATGCCCTATCAAATAATGTAACAGGCAATACCGTAGAATTTATTCCTACATTAAATATCAAAACAGGATTATCATGCATCTATAAAAACTTTAGCGTCTCACTGCAACATTCTTATCTTTCTAGCCAATTTACCGATGCTCAAAACAGCTTGGCTGCTGTTAATGGTGATTTCAGAAGTGGCATTATTGGTGAAATTCCTGCTTATCATATTTTCGATTTATCTGCTCAATTTGCTTGGAAAAAATTCAACTTAAGTACAGGTGTCAACAACTTAAGCAATGAGACTTATTTTACACGAAGAGCTACGGGTTATCCAGGTCCTGGGATTATTCCTTCAGATGGACGCTCTTTTTATGTGACCTTAGCTTATATATTTCAACAATAAAGTCAATTGTCAATTCGAGTATATTTATAAATCATTGTTCCAGATAAAAAGGTACTCAAACTCCATAATAAAAGTCCCCCAATGAGCAACTGTGTTCCAGAAAAGTTCTGGGTTTGAAGTTCAATAAACGCAGAGCACAAAGCGCCAAGAAAAAATAGATTTAACAATAAAAACACACCTCCCACAATAAGGCCAAATCGTTTATGCTTAAAAATAATTTGGAAAACTAAAACAGCCGCTACAGCTATCGAAAGAAAATTAAAGTTAAATGGTGGCGTGTAGCCGACTAGAATGATTATAATAGACAAATAGATTTCTTGCCAATCTATTATTAGCTTTTTGATTTTATATTAAACAGCTGAGAGCAATGAATCACTAATTTAAATTATTACTTTATAAAATGCTTCAACATTATTACCTCACGCTTTTTCAAAAATCGGCTCCACCCTCTTGGCAAATCTTTTTTGGTTAAACCTGCAAAATAGACACGATCCAAAGTTACAACCTCATATTTAAGGTGCTCAAAAATGCGTCGAATAATTCTGTTCTTCCCACTATGTAACTGTATACCGATATGCGTAGGCGGCAATTCTTGAATGTAAGATATTTCATCAACTTCTGCTTTACCATCTTCTAAAATGAGCCCTTTATCAATAGCTAAAATATCTTCCTCAGTCAAAGGTTTATTAAGTACGACCTGATATATTTTTTTGACTTTAGTTTTTGGATGTGACAAATTGTAAGCCAAATCACCATCATTTGTCATTAAAAGCAATCCTGTCGTATTTCGATCTAATCGACCCACAGGAAACAATTTGGTTTTTACTTTTGACTCAACAATATCCCAAACTGTTTTGCGACCTCTATCGTCAGACATCGCAGTGATAACATTTTTGGGTTTATTTAAAAGCAGATAGACCTGATTAAGAACAGGCTTTACCACTTTGCCTTGATATTCTACTTTGTCTTCTCTTCCGATTTCAATAGCAGGATTAATTTCAATTTTACCATTGACCATCACTTTACCCTCCTTTACCAAGTCCCCGGCTTTACGTCTGGAACAAATTCCAGCATGAGCAATAAATTTATTAAGCCGCATTGTCATATTGAACTTTTATTATCAAGAAAAGATATCTTCATTGTCTGCATTTAGCCTGGATGGTCGGGTTATAAAACTACTCGCCCCATCGCTAAATATATCGCCTTCCATGCCTGGAATATTTTTAAATCCTGAAGAATCATCATCAACAAATTTGACATACTCTTTCAAGAATCTCAAATTTACCGATCCTAAAGAACCGTTTCTGTGTTTAGAAATGATAATTTCTGCGAGATTATCAGGTGTTTCGTTCCCATCCGCAAGCTCATAGTAATCTGGCCTATAAATAAATGTTACAATATCCGCATCTTGCTCGATCGCACCTGATTCCCTCAAATCCGATAATTGCGGTCGCTTATCTCCTCCTCTCGTTTCCACGGCTCTACTTAATTGAGATAGTGCAATCACTGGCACTTTCAATTCTTTGGCCATCCCTTTTAGAGCTCTTGAAATACTTGAAATTTCTTGTTCTCTGTTTCCCCTTTTCGTTTTATCGCCAGCACTCATCAATTGCAAGTAATCGATAACAACTAAACTGATATTGTGATTTTGTTTGAGTCGTCTACACTTTGCACGCAATTCGAAAATATTTATAGCAGGTGTATCATCGATATAGATTGGCATTTCAGATAACTTTTCCACCGCTTCATGCAGCAGTTTAAATTCATCTTGATCTAAGTTCCCTTCTCTCAATTTACTGGCGCGCACCATGGATTCCATGGCAATCAGTCTCTGTACCAATTGCGTATCCCCCATCTCCAGTGAGAATATACCGACACCTTTTCCAGCAGCGGCAGCATTAGCAGCCAGTGAAAGTGTAAAAGCTGTTTTCCCCATACCTGGACGCGCGGCAATAATAATAAGATCAGATGATTGCCATCCATTCGTCATTTTATCCAACTCAGTAAATCCAGTTGTTACCCCTGTCAATCCATCTTCCCGTTGACTTAATAGCTCAATTTCCTTTGCCACTTTCGCAGCAACAGCACTTACTTTTTGAAAACCTGTATTTAAATTTTTATCTGTAATATCAAAAAGACTTTGCTCCGCAGAGTCCAACATTTCCAAAACATCTTTGGAGTCTTCATAAGCATCTTTGATTGTAGATGTCGAAACAGTAATTAGTTCTCTTTGAATATATTTTTGAATAATTATCTGCGCATGGTATTCAATATTGGCTGCAGAGGCTACCTTATTGGTCATGTCCATAAGATAGTTTACACCACCGATTTCACTTAATTTTCCATTCTTTCTCAGTTCTTCATGTACTGTGAGAATATCGATGGGTTTGTTGGCTGCAAAAAGAGTCATCATCACATCGAATATTTCATTATGCGCAGGGAGGTAAAAACTCTCAGGTCTTAATTTTTCTACAATTACTGAGAAAGCGCCTTTGTCTAACATTGCGGCTCCTAAAACTGCCTCTTCTAGGTCGACGGCTTGTGGCATTACCCTTCCAAAAACCAATTGACTCATATCATCACTAGTCTCCTCATTTTTATACTTCTTAGCCATTATGTTGTTGGTGTTTGCACAAATTTAGTATTAAGAAAGGTAATCAGATAATGAAATTAAACAGGAACATTTTAATAATGTTAGTTTACAACATTTGTTATGTTGATAAGTTCCACAAAATGTTTATTAAATAATTGATTGGCCTACCGTACCCTAAATCAATGATTTTATTGAGCAATTATGATAAAATATAATAGTGGATTATGTTAATAACTTGTTGGTTTAAGCCTATATAGCAAATCTATCATAAATTACAATTGCATTTCTTATCATTTGTATATTAAGATGGCAAATAATTCAATTTATAAACGGGACTGCTTTTGTTATAAAATAAAAAAAAGCCGAAAATGACTTTTCGGCTTCTTAATTTGTATAAAAAACAAATTTAATTTCTCCCAACAGAGTTTAAAGCATCTGTAACTTTCTCTACAATCCTCTTTTGCTTTTCAATCTCCATTTTCTTATCTTCTTGCTCTTGAAGATTCTTAACAATATCATTCTCCGCCTCACTTATTTTTTTCTTGTAATCCTCAATATCATTATGAAGGTCTTCATTCTTGTCTACAAGCTTAGACAAGTCTTTTTCAACAGATTTTAAGTTTTTCTCTTCGTCTTTTAATTCCTCTTCAATGACCATACGCTGTACATCGTACTTAATAGACATATTGATATTATCAATAGCTTTTGCGGCGTCAGAATCATTTTCAGAACTTATAAATTTGGTACCATCATCAAAAAAGATGTAAGAAGTCATTTGTCCTTTGCCTTCTTCTATCTTGTAGTAAATGTTCAGGGGGGATGAACTTACTGCAGGTGCCTGACATTGCAAGCAATTCCATTCGTCTGCTTTTCTGTTTCTTTTGACTTTACCGTAATTTTTGATTGCTTCATCAATTGCTTTTTCAACCATTTTCTTTTCTGCGTCCTTATAATCCATAGAGAAGGCATTTTGTTCTCCCAGGCTTAAGGCGACTTTTCGTTCAGTAACCTGGCCAATTCCTTGACTTAAGAAAAAAGTAGCACATAATAGTGTAATTAATAATTTCATAGCATTTAATTGTTTAGGTTGCAATTTAAGGGAAATCAAAGTGCCTATTACATAAAATTATGTTAAGCCAATGAAGATAGGATCGAAACTATGACCTTATTCATAGCAGAATTTATTAATCTTGTCGAAATGCTGTGCTTTTAGTCTAAAATCAGTATAAATTGATCAAAGAATAATCAACTATATGTCAATTCTATCTCTTAAAAATGTTGTGAAACAGTATCACAACCATCGGGCTGTCGATGGCGTTTCCTTTGAAGTGGAAAAACAAAAGATTTTTGGATTACTGGGACCAAATGGTGCTGGTAAAACTTCACTCATTAGAATTATAACAACCATAACTGGTGCAGATTCTGGTGAAATCTATATCGATGGCGAAAAACTGAGCACCCACCATCCCAAAGACATCGGCTATATGCCAGAAGAAAGGGGTCTTTATAAAAAAATGAAAGTCGGCGAACAACTGCTCTATCTTTCTCAACTAAAAGGTCTTTCTACCAAAGAAGCCAAAGAGAATATTATGCACTGGCTCAACAAATTTGAAATTACTGACTGGTGGAACAAAAAGATAGAAGAGCTGTCCAAAGGCATGCAACAGAAAATCCAATTTGTGGCCACTGTTGTGCATAATCCAAAACTCATAATCCTAGATGAACCTTTCACAGGTTTGGATCCAATAAATACAAATCTAATCAAAGATGAAATTGCTCAGCTTAAAGCCAATGGCGCCAGTATAATTTTTTCTACACATAGGATGGAGCAGGTTGAAGAAATTTGTGAAGATATTGTTTTAATTAATGCCGGTAAAGTTGTTTTAGAAGGTAGCGTATCTGAAGTGAAACAAAAATTTAAAGAAAACCAGTTCAGGATTGAATTTAAAGGAGATCGTATTCCAGATTTTAGCGGATATAACATTATTAGCAAAGATAAAAATAGTGTAACAATAAAGTTAAATCCAAACACAAGTGGCAACGAGATATTAAAATATGCCGTTCAACAAGGCACTCTCATCACAGCCTTCAATGAGATTTTACCTTCATTAAATGACATCTTTATAAAACAAGCCAGATCATGAGCATGGATAAATTATGGTTAATCGCTAAAAGAGAATATTTAGTTCGTGTTAAAAGAAAAGCTTTTATTATAGCTACTTTACTGACACCTATCGGTTTAGGTCTGCTTATGTTCGTCTCAGGATATCTTGCTGCTAAAGGTGGCTCTTCAAGTAAAAAAATATTAGTCAAGGATGACTCAGGTGTTTTTGAAAATGCCAAAAAAACATCAAAGCTATACACCTTTGATTTTAGCGAGGCGCCTGTAGATCGTCTCATTGAAGATTATAAAACACAGGGTTATGATTTATTCTTACATATCCCTGAATTCAAAGACAATAAGCTGACACGTCAACAAGTAGATTACTTCACTACTGAAAAATTAGGTATAACTGCTATTGAAGGGATCGAGCGTAATATCGAAAATGCCTTTAAAGAATATAAAATTTCTGTTTCAGGAATTGATAGGGGACTCTATGATAGTTTTAAAATGACTGTCGCTTTAGAAAATGGTGCCAAGGATGAAGATGGAGGACAAGAAGATACATCAGGAAAACTATCCATAATAATAGGTACAGTTTTGGGTGGTGCTATGGGCTTTGTAATGTATATGGTAATATTCATTTACGGCGGCATGGTTATGAGATCCGTTATGGAGGAAAAAATTAATAGAATCGTAGAAGTCGTTATTTCTTCTGTAAAGCCTACAACCTTAATGTTGGGTAAAATCTTAGGTGTTGGCGGTGTGGGTTTGACCCAATTAGCGATTTGGCTTATACTCATTCCTCTGGTTACCATCGGCGTGACTTCTGTCATGGGTATTCAACAAGACCCTGCTCAATTGCAAGAATTGGCAGCACAGGCTAATGGCTTGCCCCAAGATCTTGATGATTTCAATTTAGCACAAATATTGGATGAGGTTAAAAAATTAAATTGGTGGCTTATCATTCCTTCATTTGTAGTGTTCTTTTTTGGTGGCTATTTTATATACTCATCAATGTTCGCTGCTATTGGCTCTGCCATCGGAGACGACATGGGAGAAGGTCAGCAATTAATGTTTCCAATTATCATTCCTGTCATCTTAGCTTTTGTAATGATGCAAGGGACCATTCAAAATCCAAACGGAGGTATGGCCATCTTTGGCTCTTTGTTTCCATTAACTTCACCTATTATAATGCCTTCTCGCTTAGCATTTGATCCACCATTATGGCAAGTGTTTTTATCAATAGCTATCCTTGTTTTATCCTGTTGGTTTTTTGCTTGGTTAGCTGGAAGAATTTATCGTGTCGGAATTTTAATGTACGGTAAAAAAATAAGCTTTAAGGAATTAGGAAAATGGTTGTTCTATAAGGCATAGTTTTTTCAAATGGATTTTAATTTTTACACGATCAATCGTAAAGGATTCTTATTCCAGTTCTATGAGATACTCCAAGACGACCAATTGATTTATCGTGTCAATAGGAAAGGCATCTTTAATCCAAGGTACCTCATGCTTGACATGCTTGGGCAAGAAATTTTATTGATTAAAAGAGAATTTGCTTTTTTCAAAATGAGATTTCAAATCATCAGAGATGATATTAACATCGCCTTTATCGAAAAGTTAAATAAAATCTCTTTTGGACATAAACTGATTGTTGATTCCGTAGATGGTCCATTAGATATCAATGGAAATTTTAACCGCACTCAATATACAATCTCAAGATCAGGCAATGAAGTTGCAAAAATTTCAAGGCATAGAATCAGAAGAAAAAAACACTATGGGGTTGCAGTGAGAAGTGACGAGGATCCTGTTTTATTTTTAGGGATTATTATGGCGATTGAATTTAAAATTCAGTTGCAAAAAACGGCGTCGGGGTGAGAGGGGATTTATTTAAATAGATGTAGCCGACCTCGCACTTTGCTTTGCTGCAGCCTACGCCGAAAGAAGGCATTATATCTAAGATGAAAACATCAAGATACAATCATGATTCTTATGGCATCGATGTTGCAAACATTGACGAGCGGCAGGCGGCAAGTAAATTATACGTAGGCGGCTTTGCGCTTTGCTTTGCTGCAGCCTTCGCCGAGAGAAAGCATTATATCTAAGATGAAAACATCAAGATACAATCATGATTCTTATGGCATCGATGTTGCAAACATCGACGAGCGGCAGGTGCCAAAGGCACTTTTGAGATAAGTTTTATTTTGAAATTATCATTTATTCCAACATCAAGCGGGTGGTTTTAACCACCCAGCAAATTCTAGTATAGGAGCATTGCTTTTTCAGAAAAATCAAGATATTAAATCTTGCAAACATCGACCAATGGCATCGTCCTACTGAAAAAAAACTAGGCTAACATGAAACCAATTTATCTAGAGACAAAGAAAATTGTCCCATAGCAAGCCACCCCATTTATAATTTATAACTATCTCACTCCTCTCCTAAGCATCATAATTTATCTTAATCGTCGGTGTCTGCACTCTAGCCTGACAAGTCAAAATAAATCCATCTTCTACTTCTTCATCATCCAATGCAAAACACGCATCCATCTCCACTGAACCATCAGAGATTTTGGCAACGCATGTCGAACAAGCACCACTAGTGCAAGAGTAAGGTGCATCTTTACCCTCGTCTAAGATAGCTTCTAAAACTGTTTTATCCGAAGGTATCTTAAGTGAAAATGTTTCACCATTTAATTGAACCTCTGCTTGAGCGTCACCGCCAGAACTTGCGCCTTCTCCTGCATTAGGACCTGCAGATGAGAAAACTTCTTTTTTGATATTGACTTTATCTACACCAGCATTATTTAGATATGCAGTAACCACTTCCATAAATCCTCCCGGACCACACATGTAATACAAGTTATGATTTGTCTTAGAAGGATGTTCATCCATAAAGCGTAACATCACTCTGTTGTTAACCATACCCTTCAAGCCGCGCCATGATGTTTCTTTTTTAGCACCAAACAATCCTTTAAGTCCTCCCGCTTTTTCTGATTTAATATCTAGAATATGAACCACATGAAACTGGTTGGCGTACTTCTCAGCAAGTGCATCGATATCTTTTCTAAATATTATGCTTTGTTCGTCGCGGTTGGCATAAAGCAAATAACAAGCGCTCAAAGGTTCATTTTCTAAAATGCTTAATATCATTGAGCGAATCGGTGTCACGCCTGAACCTCCTGCAAAAAAGTAATGGTCTCTTTTATGTGTTGGATCTGTTTCGACAATAAATTTTCCATCAGGTTGCATGATAGACAAGCTGTCCCCTTTATTAACTGTATCAATTAAGAAGTTGGAAACACGACCGTCTTTCACTCTCTTGACTGTAAAGCCAAATTTATTTTCGTAAGGAGCCGTAAATATAGAATAGGCCCTTCTAAGGTCTTCGCCATTGACATTGACATCAACAGTTAAATATTGACCTGGGATATATTTATAAGCATCTGTTAGTGTTTCAGGTATATCAAACAGAAACGAACAACTATCTGGCGTTTCCTGAATTTTTTCACTAACGATCAATGCATTAAACTTCGACATTATCTACATTTTTAATTGAACTACAAATGTAATTGTAATTGTGGATTGACGTAATAAAAAAAGAGGCTTTACTTTCGTAAAGCCTCTTTTCAATATATTTTTTAAAGATTATTTTCCAGCTAAAGCCTTAATCTTTTCTTCGAGTTCAAATTCATCACCAGGATTGTAACCTGTGTGTGTATAAACAACCTCGCCTTCTGCATTAATTAACAAAGTCTGAGGGACTGTTTGAAAATTCAATGCCTTTTTCAAATCTCCTTTTACATCAGATAAAACTGTATATTCCCAGCCTTTCGTCTCGATTAAAGCCGGCACTTTGGCTAATGATCGCGCATCATCTATAGTTACTGCTAATAATTCAACACCATATTCTTCTTGCCAATCTGGATAATATTCGGCAATAGCATCTAATTCTCTTTTACAAGGACTACACCAAGTTGCCCAAAAACTCATCACCGTAATGTTCCCTTTACCAACATAGTCTTTGATATTCACTGTATGACCATCTAAGGTTTTTACATCGATCGAAGGTATTGTGGAGAATGGAGTTGTAAAAGCAGATCCAATGAGCAATGTAATTGTCAGGACCAAAGTTGAAAGTATTTTCATTTTTTATCTGTTTTCTTATTGAAATTAACCCAATCTATTATTAATAACAAAGGTAGTAAAGAAATAGTGCCTTGTTTAACCTCTCTTTAACGCCTGTCGGCGAATAGGCCTTTTAATCTTTATGAAGTCTTAATTTTATGCATATTTCATATTTTAGGGCTTATTTATTTTCATAAATTGCCTCCTTTACTTAATTAAATAGAGGAGTCAACATTGTCAAGGTATTCAGTTAAAATGGAAAACACTTGCGATAATCCAGATTTTCATTCTCTATACCATAGGTTCTTAATTCTTAATTTCCCCTCGTTCATTCTTAAATCAAAAATTGTAACTCGTAAATTCTAAAGAAAAGAGCATTGTAAAGTGCTGAGCACGCAAATGATTATTGTTTCACTAAAATCTCAATTAGATAACTCTAAGTATCTTTCTCATGACAAAGCAACTCCTTCATGAACCAATCACAAAACATTCTTAATTCTTAATTCTTAATTCTTAATTCTTCTATTTTACATTCTTAATTTCCTCTCTGTAAATAAGGTTTGTTGTGTTAATTCAAATATAGTTGTTAACTTTATTCATGAACCTAACACTAAAATAATTGTCCAGTTTCATGGGGGTCAGTACAGTAAAATCTCAAATTTAAAATCGTAATTCGTAAATCCTAATGCGCTTCTAGCCAATTTTCCCCAGTTCCTGGTTCTACTAGAATGGGTACTTTCAAATCAGGTAATGCATTTCGCATTTTATCTACAACCATTGCCGATAATTTATCGAGCTCAGGTTTGTACACATCAAACACCAATTCATCATGAACCTGCATGATCATTTTCGATTTGTATTTTTCTTCTTTTAAAGTCTTATGAATTTCTATCATAGCCAGTTTGATCATATCAGCTGCTGATCCTTGAATAGGAGTATTAATAGCCATCCGCTCAGCATTGCTTCTAGCCAATCCATTGCGTGAATTTATATCTCTCAGTATTCTTTTTCTTCCAGCTAGTGTTTTTACATATCCATGTTCTCTTGCATATTCTACCGTCTCATTCATATAATCACGCAAGCCTGAAAACTGTGTGAAGTAATTGTCTATTAGGTCTTTGGCTTCTGCTCTTTTGATTCCCAATTGACGAGACAAGTTGGTTGCACCTGCACCGTAAATAATAGAGAAATTTACGGTCTTTGCATTTCTTCTTTGTTCCGCTGTGACTTCATCAAAAGGAACATCATATACTTTTGCAGCTGTTGCCTTGTGAAAGTCTTTTCCTTCTTTAAATGCCTCCATCATAAATTTATCCTTTGATATTTCAGCAATCAATCTTAATTCTATTTGAGAATAATCCGCCGCTAATAATATATGGTTTTTATCTCTTGGGATAAATGCTTTCCTAATTTCTCTTCCCGCTTCGTCTTTGATGGGGATGTTTTGCAAGTTTGGATTTTCGGAACTCAAACGACCTGTCGCAGCTCTGGCTTGATTAAAATTACTATGTACCCTACCCGTCCTCTTATTGATTAATAAAGGCAAAGCATCTACATAAGTAGATTTTAGTTTTGAAAATTTTCTAAACTTTAATATTTGGCTCACAATTTCATGATTTACTGAAAGCTCAGTTAGTTTCTCAACATCAGTTGAATATTTTCCAGTACTGGTTTTTCTCCATCTGTAAGGAATTTCTAATTTTTCAAAAAGAATATTACCTACCTGTGTAGGGCTGGCAACATTAAACTCTTCTCCCGCCATTTCAAAGATTTTCTTTTGTTCTTCTGCAATTCTTTTTTCAAGCACTTTAGAATAATCATTAAGAAAATCTCCATTAATGCGTACACCTTCAAATTCAATTTGCGCTAAGACATCTATCAACGGTTCTTCGACCTTAAAATATAAATCAGTGAGTTCTTCTTTTGCTAAACCTTCCTCCAAATAAGTTTTTACTTGTAGGGTTATGTCTGCATCTTCTGCCGCATAGTCTACCACTTTTGCAATATCAATATCCCGCATACTCAATTGATTCTTTCCTTTCTTACCTATCAATTCTTCTATGGGTACCATTTTATAATTCAGTAATGCTGAGGCTATAAAATCTAATTTGTGCCTAAGGTCCGGCTCTAATAAGTAATGGGCAATCATGGTATCAAAGTAGTTGCCTTGAAATTCTACATCATACCATTTCATCATCAAAATATCATACTTAATGTTCTGACCTATCTTGTCGATCTTTGGGTTTTCCAAAACGTCTCTAAAAAAAGCTACCCTTCTTAAGGCCTCCTCTTTATCTTCAGGAATCGGAACATAATATCCAGTATGGGCTTTTATAGAAAAAGCTAGCCCGACCAACTCAGCTACATTGGCATCGATCCCTGTTGTCTCTGTATCAAAGCTTATGATTTTTTGCTTAGATAACTTTTTGGCTAGAGCTTGCATGTCCTTATCCGACTCTACCAATTTGTAATCATGTTTAACATTAGCCAAATTGTTATCAGAAACTGAATACAATGTGGCTTGATTTGATTGTGCCTCTCTTGTAGAGATTTGAGTAGGATCACCAAACAAACTTCCTTGTACATTTTGGGATGATGAAGAAGATGATTTTGTTGAGGTTTTAGCTTGATGCGTATCCTTTGCAGTTCCCGGCATAGCTTGTCTTAAAATATTATCAGCTAAAGATCTAAATTCAAGTTCTTTAAATACTTCAGTTAACTTTTCTACATTATAATCTTCAACAATATATTTTTCGGCATCAAATTGAATGGGAACATCTAATTTTATCTTGGCCAATTTTTTTGAAAGCAATCCTTGTTCAGCAAAGTTAATTACATTTTCTTTTTGCTTACCTTTTAGATCTTCAACATTCTCAATTATACCTTCAACAGAGTTATAAATTTTCAGCAATTTTACTGCTGTCTTAGCACCAATTCCAGGTATCCCAGGAATGTTATCCACACTATCGCCTTGTAAACCTAGGATATCGATAACTTGCAAAACATTGGCAATATCCCATTTTTCTAAAACTTCTGGAACACCTAATATATCAACACCATTACCTTGACGTGAAGGCTTATACATAAAAATGTTTTCAGAAACCAATTGCGCATAATCTTTATCTGGTGTGACCATGTACACTTTAAATCCCTCTTTCTCTGCTTGTTTGGCTAAGGTGCCAATGGTATCATCGGCCTCGTAATTATCTACCACAACTATGGGAATATTAAATCCTTCAACAATGTCATGGATGTAGGGAAGTGCAATAGATATATCTTCGGGCTGGGCATCTCTGTTGGCTTTGTAAGGCTCATATTCTTCATGCCTGAATGTTTTTCCTTTAGGGTCAAAGGCAACAGCAATATGTGTAGGTCTCTGTTTTTGAAGGATATCCCACAACGCTCTCACAAAACCCGTGATTGCTGACGTGTTAATACCCTTAGAGTTTATTAGGGGTCTATTGATAAAAGCATAGTGTGCCCTATAGACTAAAGCATGGCCATCAAGAAGAAATAATTTTTTATCCATGCCTAAAAATAAAAAAGCCCATTCAATAAAGAATGAGCTTTGATTTTATTTTATAGATAATCTTTAGAAACCGTATGATATTCCAAATGAAGAGTAAGATTGAAGGCTAGAAGATTCAAAATTTGATTTTCTAATTCCAAAACCAAATCCCAGACCAATGCCTTTCCATACTTCTATTGAGAAGCTATTTATCCATGTATACTCAAATAAACCTGCTACTCTTTCTTCCGCAATCACCTGGCCACTGATATCAAATAATGGGGGCACAGTTACTTTGTTCTCAGTGTATGGAACAAATGAAGTCAATGTACTTGACCAAGATGCATTCTTACCCGCTATGTTAAATTTCTCAGCGTAGTCCACTCTAATTTTTGCTCCTATTGTACCCTGCGAGCTTAAACCTAAAGCATTATCTCTATCTGATGGCCACGCAATATGGTAGTTAAAAGGATGAATGGCAACAGTCATGTTTTTTGACGGCAACCAAGTCGCACCAATACCAAAATCTAAAGTCCCTGGAGATAAGAAATTTCCTATTGAAGTATTTAATTCAGCCAAAGCTGAAATTGCAAAAGTCTCTGACAATTTGTATCCACCTAAAGATGAAATATTAAGGATATCAACTGTTCCATTATTAAATAAACCATCATTTAACGGATTACCCTCCTCATCTAAGATTTGATTGCCGTTAATGTCTCTTCTTATGTTATCTGCATCAGTTAAGTCAACATCATTCCATGCTTTTTGAATAATTCCTTTATTGTGCCAAAATGTTTTTTCTTTATCATTCATCAAGAATCCAGTCAAACCTATATTTAAAGAACTTGATTTTGCATCGGGATTAGGACTAGCTATCCATCCATTAGAGTTATTAAAATCAAAACCAACTAAACCTGATAATCCTTTTCGCCATCCAGATAATTGATCAATTGTACCTTGTAGATCATTTATTTCAGCTTGAGCAGCATCAATTTGTGCTTGATAATCAGCAATTGCTCCAATCTTCTCTGATTTGAGAGTCAATAACTCATCAATAGTCTGAGCCTGAGAAATCCCAAAAGAAAAAAGAAAAACACCAAGTACTATTTGAAAATGCTTCATTGTGTATTTTTTATAATTTATAAAATCAAACCAATCAACTTGTTGATTTTGAGCCACAAATATATATTTTATTATATGGACAGTGATTGTATTTAAGGATACTTTAAGATGTGCAAAAGTGTCTATATGATTTAAACGAAGGCTCAATAACGCAATAAACTCAGATGAAAGACAACGGATACTTAAGGTTTCATGATGTCTACGCGTTTTTTTCGGTATGATATACCCAAAGAAGGTATTATTTTAATAAAATTGCATAAGCCAGAATGAAGATATTCCCAACATAAATAAGAAAATATTTTGACCTGAAAGAATCATAGAAACATGTTATGTCACCGATTTTTGAGTTTTTGACCTCAGCGTTCCTTGATCTTCTTTTTCAGAATTCTCTTTATCAAAATTCACTTTCACCCTGAGTGCTTTCAATCCGATAACACCCTCTAAGTCCTCAACATCAATTAATTCGGGCTCACCTAAAAAGTATCCCTCATAAGTAAGAAATGAAACATAATTAAGATAATCATCTAAGACGGTAGCCTGCGCATAGATAATAACAATCTTGCCAGCTTGCGTAATTCTTTCTTTTGTATTCTTTATGTGGGCTTTATCGATCCGCTTTTTGATAATTTCGTAGCGGGCATTATAAGCACCATCAACATCAAATTGTTTTTCATCCATTCTATATTTAATGGCTAAGGCATTAGAGTAAACCATTATCAATGAGGCAATTTCTAACTGCATGGGGTAATTATGCATCCGTTGCTTGTGTTCAATTTCTAGTTGACATATGGTTTTTAATTGCCATAGTCTTAGATTATCTAAGTAAAGTTTGTTGAATGTAATTTTCGGCGCTATTTGTTGACCGATATACATGTTGTGTTCTACCCCATCCGTTTTGTAGCGTTCGAAGAAATGCGGATATATTTCTTGAGCCTCCTTTTGTTCAGCGTCCATCCGACTTGACAAATGGAGATTAATTAAATTAACAGTTTCGTCATAGTCTTTTCTTTTATCATATATGACCTCCATGTTTTCTCCGATCTTATTGAAGTATTCATGTATATCATTGGCTAAGTTAATGTCTCTCTGTTTCATCTCATGAAACAGAGGATTAATCTTTGTTCTTAAAAACTCTAGTACTTCTTGTTCCATTCCTGCAGCAAGGTCACTATTTATTTTTTCATTAAGGATCGTTATCTGGTAATTGATATTATCTAAAAGTGGCATTGATAAATGCAACTTTAGTTTTTTTACAATGCGATGCACAATAATCATCTGTTGGGCGAGGTCTAACTCTACGGCCTTATTTCGAGCAGTTGAAGAACCCGCTATATCACTCTGCCCATACAGAGCCGTTAGGTCCTTAAACGAAATATCATGAAAGTCATAACTTTTTAAAGACTTAGCCTGCTGCAATGCCAATTTGGCTTCTTCTCTAAAACGCCATGCGACAGAGGGATGTATAGAAGTGAATTCACTCTGAATGACGGAAGCCAATTGGTTTTCACTCTCATCTTGGATACGCTTAACTGAATTTAAAAATAAATCTTTGACTTCATTGATTACCATACAAGCTGTTGGATCCAATGAGTTAGGATTAAAACTTGCAATTTCTAATAGACCCAATAATTCATCTTGATTAAACAATGGTACCATGATATAACTCTTGACACCTTTCCCTTTAAGTGTTTTGTGAAGCGAGTTTAAATTGTTGTCATCAGGTATACTATCTAAATCAGGTATCACAACATCCCCTTTTTGCTCAAAAATTATTTTTAAGTTTTTATGACATAGTAAATCCCCTCTACTACAATGAAGGTTGGCTTCGAGAGCGAAGCTATCCGCTTGCTCTTCTAGCATATGAAACGACTCATTAATAGTATCATAAAAAAGAAAGCCACCCCTAATACCTGGTGTATCCAATAATGTACTCATCATCGAATTCACATTGTCTTTAGATTGTCTGCTATCTTTATCAATACCCTGATTGAGTAGGATAGATTTTATTTGACCAATAGCTTCCTCATGACTTACATCTGTAAAACTTTTGATGCCAAATCCACTGACTTCCCAACTTAAAGGCGGAAAATATTCTTTCCACAAGTCGACATCTTTATCATTTGCCTTTAAGGCAGCAATGTCTTTTTGCTCCAGCTTGGGTGGATCAGATAATGGCTTTAATGACATAAAGTCTGCGTTATAGGTAGACTTATAAAACTTGGTAATTCCTCTGTTGTCTTTTACCTCGTAAACGGTTTTTACGTCAACTCTAAAAGAAATATTATAGTATAGTTTACAGATCAGCTTACACATAAGTATATACATATTATCTGCATTAAATGCCATGACCTCTTTGGCCTCCATTTGGTCGATCTCACCAAAAACAGATTTAAACCTTGCTGTCGCAAATAGGACATTTGGACTGAAGGGCGGAAGGGCTACTTTAATTTCATTGTTTGATAAGGCCTTTGGAAATACAGCGGATAATAATTGATTAATATCATCTTCATTAGCTTGCCACCCCAAAGAATTTAGAAAGCCTTCTTTGAGTTTGTCGATGTCTTTAAGACTTGAAAATATACTTTTAATATATACAACATTACATTTATTAGCTTGACAATCAAGACTTTCTAACTCTGTAATCAATTTTTCAAAACCTAATCTTAGGACAAAAGGTTTTTCTAAACTTATAAAATTCATCTTATCCTTCATGGTAATAATATTATAATCAGAGTTCTTTTTAAACTTGGTAATATCATAATCTGTTAATTATTTATCTGAAAAATTGTTCGCCATTATAAAAAATACAAATAATACACCATATTGTCTAAATGATAGAAGAAGCTCAATCTTACGTTAAACAGTTTTTTGTTGATAAGCGCTACGCTTATCATTCTTTGAATCATACCATGTCCGTTTTGCAGACTGCTGTGCAACTTGCAGAAAAAGAAAACATAAGCGCCCATGATCTAAAATTATTGCAATTGGCGGCAATTTTTCACGATACAGGTTTTTCTGAATACCCCGCTAAACATGAGGATATAAGTGCTAAAATTGCAGAAAATTTTTTATCAGATAAATCACTTTCAAATCAGGAAATTTTAACTGTCAAAAATATAATTTTATCCACAGGACTAAATGTAGAACCCACAAATAAAATGCAGTCTATCATTAAAGATGCAGATCTGGCACATCTCGGTCAAAAATGCTTTAGTGAAAACTCATTAAAATTAAAAGCAGAAAAAGAGACAATTACAAAAAAAAAGATAGGAATAGAAGAGTGGATAAGTACAAATATAAAATTTTTAAAAAACCACGAATGGCATACCAAGTCAGCTAAAAAATTGTTTAACAAGCGAAAGCAAAAAAATCTAAAGGTTGAAAAAGAGAAATTAAAATCCATCCATAAGAGCAAAGTGAAAAAAACTCCTGAAAAGGGTATCGAAACTATGTATCGCGTAGCGCTTAGAAATCACAATCAACTCAGCAAGATTGCAGATAACAAGGCCAATATTTTACTATCCATTACAGCTATTATGTTGTCGCTTGTTATATCAAACTTGGCTACAAAAATTGATAGCAATCCAGAATTTTTATTGCCTACGATTTTAATCATTGTCGTGAATATTGTAACAATGTTCTTTTCCATTTTAGCCACAAGACCTAAGGTTAGTACCTCTCCTTATTCACGGGATTCTTTCTTAAACAACAAAGTTAATATACTCTTTTTTGGAAATTTTTATAAAATGACATTAGACGAGTTTGAGTGGGGCATGAATCATCTTCAGGGAGACCGAGAGTTATTGTATAATTCATTATCAAAAGACCTTTACTACTTAGGCAGTGTCTTAGCCAAAAAATACAAATACCTTCAAATTGCGTACGCCGTTTTTATGGTTGGATTATCGATTTCAGCCCTTGCCTTTGTCTGGACAATACTGAAGTAACAAAGGTATAATGATGAATGACAAAAGATGAATGAAACTATATGCTCCCCAACATATAAGTGATAAAATTGCTTCACCATTTTTTATTCTTAATCTCTTTATAGTTATCGAAAGGTTTCAGAGGGCATGAGAGGAGTTGAAAGAAATTATTAGTGATGAGTAAGCTCTTTATTTTCAATACAGCATTTTGAATTGTCATTAATCCTGCCTATAATACTCAGTATAATAGATATTCTCAATTTACAATTAATGAATCTATTAAATTTTAAATCATGAATAAGATATATATTTCAATTGTATTTGTAGCAGCTGTAATTATGGGCTGTGGTGATAAAAAACAAAACTTGAATGCAGAATAGGCAACACTTATAACTCAAAGTGAAGAACTGCGTATAAATCATAAAAAATTTGAAGCTAAACATAAAAAAATGATGGCTGAACACGACGGATAAAAAAAAAGACTCAATTCTATAGAAGTCAAAGATCCTAACTTATTTAAAGACCTAGCCGAACATGAAGAGATTTTGAAAAGACATGGTGACATTATAGGTAGTCATGCAGAATTTGTGGCATCTCATGGTTCACTAAAAGCCAAGTTTGAAAAATTAAATGATGTAGAAAAAGAAGCTGAGATAAAAGAATTGGAAAAAGATCATGCATTGATGAAAATACAACATGCTGAAATGGAAAAGGATCATATGACGATGAAGAAGCAATTCGGCTATATGAAAAAGGAAATCGTAAAGGAAGTAGAGGCGCAAAGAAGAAATCAGTAATTATCATACACCGAAGTTCTTCATCATAGGAACATAGCATTAGTAAGTTCAATACTATTTCTTTATTCTTAGTAACTAAGAAATAAGAAAAGTCTTTGGATGAAACTCCTTTGACAGTTTTTTATTCATACCTAGACATAAAAAGAGGCAAGCACTTTTTAAAGTACCTGCCTTATTAAATCTAAATAATCGTTTCTTACAAAGTATAAGAAAGTCCTATGCTATATCTTGTCTGAGTTTCTAGAATCTCAGAATCTGCTCTTCTTAAACCGTAAGTAATACCTACACCAATTCCTTTCCATACAGAGAAAGCAAAAGTGTTTGTCCACTCGTACCAAGAAGCACTAGGTAATTCAACACCTGCATCATTAGTAGGAGTTGAATAAGCAAAGAATCCTTCTAATCCAGATATCCAAGAAACGCCTTTAATTAATTCTCTAGCATATCCTGCTTTTATTTTAGCTCCTGCTGCACTGGCGAAATTTGGATTATCTCCAAACTTAAAGTGATAATTTAACGGATGAACCATCAAGTAAAAATCATCAAATGGTGTCCAAGTAACACCCGCACCGATATCTAAATCACCTGGGTTGTTAAATAAGCTGCTACCATTTGCATTACTACCAAGAATACCAGTGTTGTACTGTAGACCTGCAGATAAAGCCAATTTTGGCATCAACTTGTAACCATACAAACTTGATAAATTTAGTTTGTTAGGTACAGTTGTTGTAACATCCGGAGCTTGATCCACACCTGTATTGGTTGTCAATCTTCCAAGAGATAAGATGAGATCATTGTATAAGAATGATTTTTCACCATCATATCTTGCTGATGCAAATAAATCAAATACAAAAGAATTTGAGGTAGAATTTTGGTCTGGTGCTGCAAACCAATTGCTGAAACCATTCAAGTTTCCACCTAATGTTCCAATCATTTTAGTTTTCCATCCAGGATACTTATCGATTGCGCCATTGATTGCATCAAGTTCAGCTTGGATTGCACCAATACTTGCTTCTTTTTCGCCTTTCATTGTTTTAAGCTGATCAAGAGGCATGTCTGTTAAGTCTTGAGCATTCAAACCAAAAGAGGCAAGAAATACAAAAAATAATAATTTAAAAGTTCTCATTGTGTTAGTAGTTTAATAAGTTTTAGTTATGAATTTCTATTTTCGAATTGCTTATATGGTTAAGTGGAAATATTACTTTATTGCCATTTTCTGATATCAGTATTAATGAGGATTTATCAATTTCTACAATTTTTCCTGTTTCTCCATCCACTGTAATTGTATCGCCTACATCAAATTTTCCTCTTGAATAATAGGATGCTAAAAAGTTTTGCATTGATCCTTTAGATGCCAATCCATATCCTATTGCAAATGCTAATACAACACCACCTATGACCAGCGAAATATTTTGTGCCAAGAAATCTGTATTGATTTGAGCTTGTGTTAATGCACTTATAATAATATTAATAAATAAGAAGTAAAACACAAAATTCGATAACAACCTTGCTGAAGGAATGCCTAGTGATTCCAATGTAGTTTGGGCAACAGCCCTCAACATATCCGCTACAAGTGTCCCTAATACAAGAATTATCCCGGCTACAATTATATTGGGTATAAGATTAAAAATGCTAAGAACAAGATCTGAAACAGCAGGCATATCTAAGATGTCCGTTGTTATCACAAGAATAAAAAGCAGTAAAAAATAGTAGACCACTTTACTCAGAATCGAACTGACCTTAATTTTAACATTTGTCTTCTCAATTATCTCAATCTCATTAAGCTTCTCCCCTAATTTATCAATATTGACTCCTATCAAAATCTTTTTAACGAATTTTGCGACAATCTTAGCTATGAATAATCCGACAAGGAATAGCACTATAGCCATAATGAATTTGGGAACTCCAGATAGGAAACTGTTCAGTAATTGTTGTGTTGCAGACGAATTTAAGATAGAATTCAGATTAAACATTATTATTGGATAATTTATAAGGGGAAAACAAATATCACGTAAAACTAATATGTTTTCTAATCTTTTTTATCAATTAGCTTTTCTTCTGAACCTCCAGACAAAGAAACCACATAGTTAATAACCTTCGAAAAGTAAACATCCACTATCTCAGTGAAAACACTAATCGTTTTCATATTACTATCTAAGTTGTTTTTAATATTATTCAGAGAGTTTTGATATTGCTCAGTCTGCATCTTCTCTAATTCCTTAAAATTATTCATATAGTATCCTCTTTATATGTCGCTTTATAAGTCTTTTTAAATTTCTGCTTCGCCCTTTTAATTTTCATTTTAATGGCGCTTTCTGATTTATCTAGTATACCTCCTATTTCTTTAATAGACATTTCATCCTGATATTTCATCAATAAGATGGTCTTATCTCCAGAAGGAATCTCATCTAATATTTTCTTTAATCGTCTCACATTTACTTCCAAAAGAAACGTATCTTCTACTTCTTCCTCAACATCTAAATTTTCTAAGAAATCATCTACATAAACACTTGGATCTTTCTTTTTTCTTCTCAAAAAATCTATGCAATAATTATATGTAATTGAATAAATCCATGTTGAAAATCTACTCTTTCCACTAAATTTTGCCAAATTCATCAAAATCTTCATCATTATATCTTGTGTAGCATCTTCTGCTTCACTTTCGCTCTTCAATAATGAAAGACTTTTACCAAAAATTTTACCTGAGTAACGCTTGTAAAGTATCGTAAAATAGGCTACATTTTGCGACTCTAAATATAATTTTACAAGCTCCTCATCTGATATTTTCTTCGAAATATCAGTTGCCATCATTGGATGCAATAGATTGATCAAATTAAATTAATTTAAATTGGATTGTTTAAAGAGGTCATTTGTCTATTTAGACGTTAATTTTTCATAAAGTTACTACATAGGATCAAATAAATTGAGGCAATCCGATGCATCACCTCATCCCTAACCAAATGAAACCAAATTGAATTAATTAAAATTCAATAAAAGATAAGTATTTATTGGAATTTAACTATAATGGAAGTAGATTTTCTAATTAATATTCGAAAAAATCAAAATTAACTAATGATTAGAGCTCGATATTTGATATTATTCACTTTTGTAATATGTTCCACATTTTCATGGTCGCAAGAGGACAAAACAGCCTTTTTCATAAAAGATATTTATAACTATACATTAGAAAATGGTCAATGTGATCAGTGGTTATCCTATCTATCTGATACCATTGGTGGGAGGTTGACGGGCTCTAAAAATGCCACTAAAGCCGTTGATTATACCTTTAGCGAGTTAGAAAAAATTCCTATTGTTGATAGAGCATGGCAACAAGCTTGTATGGTGCCAAAATGGGAAAGAGGAGACAAGGAAATCGTAAAAGTAGAGTATAAAAACAAGGACAATCAACTCTTTACAGAGGAATTGGCATCTTTGGCTCTTGGCAATACAATTGGTTCTGGCCCTAATGGTGTTCGAGGGCAAATTGTTGAAGTATTTGGTTTAGACACTTTGGATAAATTAGGTAGAGAAAATATAGAAGGAAAAATTGTATTCTACAATAGACCTATGAATCCGCAAAGAATAAACACTGGTCATGCTTATGGAGAAGCGGTAGACCAGCGAGTGCATGGCGCGTCTAGAGCTTCAAAATATGGAGCTAAAGGATCCTTGATTAGATCTGTCACTACTTTAAATGACGATCTGCCACATACGGGTGTACAAACTTATGCTGCCGATATTAAGCCGATTCCTTCCTTAGCGATTAGCACAAATGATGCAAATAAATTAAGTGCGCTTCTCAAAGAAACAACTGTCTCTGCATTTATAAAAAACAATTCGCAAATGAAGGACTCTGTAATTTCGCATAACGTTATTGCAGAAATAAAAGGGTCAGAATTTCCTGATGAGATAATTTTGGTAGGCGGACATCTTGATTCTTGGGATGTTGGTGGTGGAGCACATGATGATGGCGCTGGATGTGTGCACGCCATGCAAGTTATTGCAACCCTCAATGCATTGAGATACAAACCTAAAAGAACAATAAGGTGTGTCCTCTTTATGAATGAAGAAAATGGTCTTGGTGGTGGTAAAGCTTACGCAAAAGCCTCTAATGCCAATGGTGAATTTCATTTAGCTGCTATAGAATCTGATTCAGGAGGTTTTACACCAAGAGGATTCGCTTGCTCGGCACATCCAGATGTTTTCAAACCCTTTCTAAGTAATCTTCAAAAATTTGATGAATTCCTCGATCCTTACGATCTTTACTTGAAAGCTGGAGGTGGTGGTGCAGACATAGGTCCACTTAAATCTCAAAAAGGATTATTAATTGGATTTAAGCCTGATGGACAAAGATATTTTGATTTTCACCATACATCAGCAGATGTCTTTGAAAATGTCAACGTTAGAGAATTAAGGTTAGGGGCTGCCGCCATAACAAGTCTTATTTATTTAATAGATCAAAATGGATTGTAATTGAAAAGTGTAGAATTACAAAATAAAACTTTTGAATTGTTTATTGACCAAGAACGGATCAATACAGCAGTCAAAAAAATCGCTTCAGAAATAGATGCGTATTACAAAAACAAACCTGAACCTATTGTTTTAATTAGCATTTTAGATGGTTCTTTTATATTTATGGCTGATCTCGTTCGATATATCCAAAAAGATTTAGAAATCGAATTTGTAAAATTAAAGTCTTACGAGGGCACCAATAGCAGAGGTGAAATTGCACATCTTCTAAAACTTTCCAAGTCTTTAAAAGGAAAACATGCCATAGTCGTGGAGGATATTATTGATACAGGACTAACTATTGATGTTTTTTTAGAAGAACTGGAGAAAAAAGATAGCCTGAGTATCAAAGTATGTACACTTTTAAGCAAGCCGGATATACACAACGACATCGTTAATATAGATTTTCTAGGCCTAGAAATTCCGCCAGATTTTGTGATTGGCTATGGATTAGATATAGATGGCTTAGGTCGTAATTTGCCAGATATATATAAACTCAAAGTTTAATATAAATTTTAACCCATCCGTGGTTTCCTAAAAGCTATAAATGTCTTAGCTTTGCACGCAAATTGATCCATGGTGTAATTGGCAACACATCGGTTTTTGGTACCGACATTCAAGGTTCGAGTCCTTGTGGATCAACTTTAAAAGCTCTGAAACCTCTGTATTTACAGGGGTTTCGGTATTTATAGCCACTCTTTGCAGTCGACTTTGTATTCGATTTTTACATAGTCAGTAAAACTTTTGATTAATCTAATAGGGGGGTGAAGGAAAAAAAACACCTCTAACACCCCCATTAATTACACTTATATATTTACTTACTTACCTTCTTAGGTATTCAGTATTGCCAAAGCCACTATCAATAACTAATTGATCATCAGTCACACTTATAACTGTATACTCTTCTGTTTTTTGACCTATGAACGTACATCTATGAATATAATACATGACCCAGATGTAGCAAAAATTATAGATTGGTTGAAGCCTACAATGTAAGTTTCATTATGAAGCATTTCCAATTTCATTTATTTTAAATAAGGATGAAGACAATATTAGTCTAATTGAAATTGATGGTGAATATGATGAAAAAGTTATTCCTTTTCTAATCAAGAAATTCAAAAAAGAACTTAAAGGAATAGCTTACTTTAAAGCCTCATTCTTTGCTGAAGGAGATAAATATGAAAATGGTGATTTTAATATTCATTACAAAGAAGAGGAAACAGACCATGCCTACAATATTGTAAAAGGGAATGGTATTGATTTTTTTGAATCTGTAGAAATTGATGAACTTTCTGAAAAAGAAATAGAAGGTCTTAGCAAAGCATTAGAAATGACCACTGAAGAGTTCAATAAATTTCTAACAATAATAGAGATAGAAGATGAATAGTCAATTTATAAATGTTATAACTGAAGAGACTCCTATAAATGAGAAATACCTGTATATGGAGTCACAGGGGCTATGGTTCATCATCACACTATTGTCAAGAAAGGAACTTTCGGATCGGATTATGTTTGAAGCAAAAATCGAAGATATTCTTTGGAGGCAAGGCAGATATGGGATAGGTGACACATTCTCATTTGGGGTAAGTAACAAAGGTGGATATGGCACATGGAAATTAAATATATTAGACAAGGGACTGAATCTCTTCTTGAAAGATTATGGTGGGTTAGATAAGTTACAAGCAGAATACCCTGACCTTGACTTAGGTGCTCATGCAGGTATTATATCACTGATTAAGAAACTGAAAAAAGAGAAGTGGGATGAAAAAATGAGAAGACGAAGAAAACGCTAAGTGAATCAAAATGAGTAAGAGATTTAAAATATACATAGTCATTTTCCTTTCTCCATTCCTAACAATGGTTATAGTTAATGAGAGTTTTGAGACACCTAAAAGAACTCATAAATATGTAAAGTAATATTGTACATGGTATTGTCATGATGTTAACTGCCCACATTGGAAAGCATCATACAAATCGAAGCCAACAAAGCTGAAAAAGTTGCATAAGCATATTTTTGATTGGTATGTAAGCAGTCTGCACAATAATCCACTTAAACTTAACTACGGAATTATCAATTTACTTGTCTTTATTATAGGGTATCCTTCAGTTGGAGGACTGCTTGTTTGGAATCTTATCAAAAGAATAAAATGATAGGAATCGTGGATATTGTAGAATTAGGCATTTTGGTATATAGTTACTGCACAGATTTTTGTATCAACCTCAGTTACCTCTTAGGTATTGACTACGTTACATTTGGAAGTATCTTCTTCGGGTTTTTTATGAATGGAGTCATAGTAGTTCTAGTGTTCATGAATTTGGTTATGTATTATAAAAGAAGACTAAGGACAAATAAATAGCATTGGAGAAAGCATTTATAAACTTATTAGATAGGATATGTTATAAGAATGGAGGTACATTGACTGTAAACTCCTCAGCAAGTCAAGGTGGTCTTGATATTAGCGTGTACACATCGAGTAATGACAAAATGGAGTTTCTTGAGACTGATGATTATTATGATTTTATAATTGAAAGATTACTGCCACATGCTATAGACTTAGGTGCAACTGGTTCTTCTCTAAGTTGGTCCTTACAGAGAGATGAAATAAGAATAGAAAGTTTTGATGATGGTTGGAATGGTGAAGATGACAATCCCAAAGAAATAGTCTTGAACACAGATGTGAGAGCGTTAACAATGCAACTAAAAGCGAAATAAGCCCTCTATTTTAATTCTAAGACACTCAATATGCTAAATAGGCGTATAGCACTAAATGAAAAAGACCTTCTCAAATCGACCGAAAACAAACTTAAAGCCAAATTATATTTTGTTTAAGTCAGTTTTTTTAACACTTTTCTTGGATATATGACTGTTTTTGTATATCTTTGCTGAGTTCGCAGTCCAAGTTAGATTAAATTGAGTCTTCAGCACCTTTTCAATGTCTAACATTCTGAAAGTAAGTTGCGAATACTGCACAAACTCAAATTGAGAAGACAGGTGCGCTTCTCAAATCAAACATTAATAACAAACAAATCATCTGCTTAGGTAGGCAATCTGGGCTTTGCTTCTGATTGTGGATTGGATTCCATGTCTACCTCAATTTATTATTAACTGTCAATCACATTGGTTGACCTAAAATTGTTATGCATGGTGCAGAATTTATTTAATTCAGATTTTGAAAATGCACTTAGAACTTTTATTGAGGAACAAGTACTAAGTGTAATGAAAACTATTCTCTCCAAAGTATTGGAAGAAATTAATAAACCAGATTATGTGCATTGGGGTAGATACCTAACCCCTGAGCAAGCATGGTTGTATTGTGGGTATTCTTCAGAGAAGGGACTTAAGTCTATGTGCAGAAATAAGTATACTCCAAGAAAGATTAACTCTAAGAATGTCAGGTATGACAGAGAGGCATTAGATGCTATCATGGCTGAGAATCCTATTGATAACTATATAAAGCAATTGAGATGATAGACTATGTAAAGTTCGCTCTGCCACTTAGTAAATATGAACAACAGTTCTTTGATAATCCAGTCTATGATTTCAAAGGTAAGCTAATAAAGAACACACAAGAGGCTGTCAAGCCTTAT
>ENA-ORXM01001387-ORXM01001387.1-marine-metagenome-genome-assembly--contig:-NODE-1387-length-34162-cov-3.513246_pt1 | contig 34162 bp, 26 predicted proteins | sample MGYA00237867_ERZ511480 | MGnify/ENA primary metagenome ERZ511480 (study PRJEB26309, sample SAMN06266103) | marine metagenome | isolation source: Algal blade | place: United Kingdom:Sidmouth, United... | reverse complement strand
CGTGAGATTTCAAGGCGGAAACAATGCCGGTCACACAATATATGTAGAGGGAAAGAAAACTGTCTTACATCTTATTCCTTCTGGAATTTTAAACCCAGAATGTATCTCAGTCATTGGCCATGGTGTTGTCTTGGATCCTGAAGTCTTTCAAATTGAAGTCGAGGCCTTGAGAGAAAACGGGGTGTCTGTAACCAGTAAAAATCTAATCGTTGCTCAACACTGCAATATCATCACAAGTTATCATAGATTATTAGATCAAATGAGAGATTCTCAAGGGTCTCAAAAACTTGGAACAACAGGAAAAGGAATAGGCCCAACTTATGAAGACAGATGTGCACGAAAGGGAATTAAGCTTTTAGACTTATTTAACAAAGATGCTCTCAAGACAAAACTTGAAAGACTTTTAAAAGAAAAAGAAGTGCTTTTCAAACAACTCTATAATGTAGAGTATCCAACAATAGATGAAGAGGTAGAAAAACTTTTTGAATTAGGGAAGTATCTATTCCAATTCTCTGGTGATACTTTCTCAGTTTTAGATATTGCTTTAAGTAAAAATAAAAAGGTTCTTTACGAGGGTGCTCAGGGTGTCTTATTAGACCTAGATTATGGAACTTATCCATTTGTGACCTCTTCTAATACTTCTGTTGGAGGAATCTATACGGGAGCGGGTATCCCAGGTCGTCACCTTGATGAAGTTTTAGGTATCTTTAAGGCCTATACAACAAGAGTTGGGGAAGGTCCGTTTCCTACAGAGCTTCATAATCAATTAGGAGTGGATATACAGACAAAAGGTCATGAGTTTGGAGCGACCACTGGAAGAACAAGAAGAGTTGGTTGGCTAGATTTACCTCTGCTTAGATACGTTAAACGAAGCTCAAATTTAACGGCTATAGCTCTAACTAAACTAGATGTATTAGAAGAAATGGGAGCTTTAAAGGTATGTACTCATTATGAATTTGAAGGGAAGAAAATTGAAGTTTCTCATCCAGGTCTTGATTTATCTAGGGTCACTCCAATTTATAAGGAAGTATCAGGATTTACGACTGTCTTTAAAGACGGTGAGATCTCCCCTGAGGTACAGAGCTATCTTGATATGATCGAATCTGAAGCCGGAATTGCTGTCAAAATGATTGCTTATGGTCCAAATAGATCTGAGTTGAAAATACTGAGTCATTAAAGCCAAATTTACAATAATTTCCTCTATAATGAGTGTATCTTTTTCAAATCTCAGAGATTGTGTTGAATATATTTTTATATTTCGCTAAATAGAGTTATGAAAACGATTATACTCCTGTCTCTTATTTTTCTGAATATTCAAGCTCAAGCCTTAACTCAAAAAGAGTCAATTCAACTTCTGAATAAGTCTTTTGGTTACGTTAACTTAGAACTTTTCAATAAACTTAAAAGTTTAAATAAGTCGCAAACTGCGCAGTTTATTTTAAATTATTCAGAACAAGAACTAGAAATCGGTTATCAATGGATGGACAGAACAAATTTTCTGATGAGTACAGGGTTTAATTGCTTCATGAGAAGAAAATATATTTGTGATAAAAAGAATAAAGAAATCCTTTTAAAGAAAAATTTTGATAACTTTAAAGCTTTAATGATTGAGAATAATTTACAATTTCGTGGTGTACCAAATGCTCAAGAAATTCAACTAGAAGATTTTAGATCTCAACTAGTAAGGGGAAGTGGCTTAACGGGCAGAACTCAATCTAAACTTTATAGACTATTTCAAAACTCCACATTAAATACATTCATTAAAAATAAGAATGGATTTGTAGATAAAATGTCTCTGTTCTTTCAAAACCATTTTGTTTCAACACTTAGAGAGTCGCGTTCTGTGACAATGATGAATGATCAATTTAATTTGATTAGAAAATATTCAGTGGGAAATCTTAAGGATTTGGTAAAAGAAATTACTCTTGATCCTGCCATGTTAAAGTACCTTGATGGTGATGGAAATAAATGTATTAAAGTAGATGGTAGTTGTGTCGCTCCTAATGAAAATTATGCACGAGAGTTAATGGAACTATTTACTCTAGGAGTAAATGGTGAAAATGGCGCAGGAAATTGTTATACTGAAAAAGATATAAAAAATGCCGCCCAAGCACTTACTGGCTATAGTGTTGATCAATTTACAAAGGTAGTTACATTTAAAAAAAGATGGAGTGACTTTGATGGTAATATTAAAGCTCACCCTAAAAAACCAATTTTCACCCAGAGCTGTCAAGTCAAAGGTTTTGATGTCATTGAACAAGCAGATTCATTCGTCACAGATTCTCACAGTTTAGTAGATGTATTATTTGCAAGACGAGGCAAACAAATTGCAAGATATATTACTCATAAAGTTTTAAAAGAATTTATCGATCCCAAACACCCAAGCTTTCAACAACTCTTAGAAACAACACAAAGCAAGTTCTTTGAAAGTAATTTTGAATTAAAGGTCATCTATCAAGAGATTTTTAAAAGCAAGTCATTTTATTCTGATCAAAACCACCTCACTCACATTCGATCTCCCCTAGAAGTATTTTTAAGTATTTATAAATCTTTTAGTTCTCAGGAATTAGCTAAAATTAAGATCAATAGCATTACTAACCTCTTAAAAAGATCCAAGCAAGATCTCTTCAATCAACCAGATGTAAAAGGTTGGAGAACTGGCTATGATTGGATAGATACAAGCTCATATACATATAGATTAGAAATAGTAAATTACACATTTTCTAAAATTTTACCAGAAATCTGTACAGCTAATCTCAAACTCTTTAAGAAAAAAGTCAATCTATTTAGAAAAGTTAATAATATTCCTCAAGACTTTAAATTTAAAAATTGTAATAGTTTGAATAAATTGAAAAACTTAATTATAGGTACAGATTTTGTACAAAAAAGGTAATTTACTATGAATATATCAAGAAGAGATTTCTTACAATTAAGCTCTGCTGGCCTGATTACTCTTGGCTGTCCTTTCACAGGTTTATCTTTTACTAACTCATCAAAAAAGAAGTATCTATTTCTTATCGAACTAGGTGGTGGAAATGATGGAATCAATACCTTAATTCCTTTAAATCAATTTAATGAAATCAAGAAGATGCGACCTAATAGTTTTATGGATGAGAGTTTATTAAAAAATACGATTTACTCAAATTCAGGTCAAGAGATCGCCTTTAACCCCTATCTCAAAGACCTTTATAATCTGCAAACAGCAGGTAACCTTATACCTATTTTAGGATTAGGAGTGAAAGACTCCGTAAGTTCACTTTCTCACTTTCATCAAATCAAGACTTGGGAGAAAGGCTCAAGTATACACTCTCATCAAGGTTGGATCTCTGAAGTACATAACCATTATAAACTCAACCATAAGGGTCCACTCGGAACGATACTAGGATCTAATCAACACGGTGTCTTTAATGGTCAGGAAAATAAAACATTAGTTATCAATCAATTGGCAAAGTTTTTGAAATATCAAAAACAAATTAAAGACTTACCTCCTCAACATAATGATCCGAAACTAAGGGAGCTTAATAAATTTATTGCAAATCTCGACCTAAGCTTAAATAGCTCAAGTGAATTAAATTCAATTAACTTCTCTGAAGATAGATTTAGCCAGGACATATTGACTGCTCTTACTTTAATCTCAAATAAAAAGTCACATATTCCAGTCTTTAAAATAAAGCTTGGTGGTTTTGATACTCACAAGGAATTATTGACTAGACATAAAACTTTAATGACGAATCTTAATAATGGAATCAAGTCATTAGTAGATGGTTTAAAAGCTTTGGGTCTCTTTAATGACTCTTTGATTATGACTTATTCTGAGTTTGGGAGAAGGGCCTATGAAAATAATAGTAATGGAAATGATCATGGAACTTCAGGTGTTCAATTCTTAATTGGTGGATCGATTGCTAGTCATAAGGTATTTGGGGAGTATCCTGATATCACAAAATGGAATAAAAGAAAGAACATTGAAACTTCTCTAGATTTTAGAAAAATTTATGCCAGTATATTAAATGATTTTCTAGAAGTTGAACTCTTAGATACCCCAGATGGTCTTGGAGATCGTTATTACTTATTAAAAGAGTACTATGATCCAACTTATTCACTAAAGTAAATAATTTTAATTTCTAGATATTCTAAAACCTTACATCTTTTTACTACATCTTAGTAGTCGGGTAATTTAATCTATTAATATTTTTTTAATATATTGAGGAGATCAAATGTCTAGATTACTAATTATGGCCATTATTATGGCATTCATTTCATGTGCACCAGGACCCAGAAGACAATTAAGCCAATCTGAAAGAGTAGCTGATATGTTTTGGTTATATTCAAAGTTTGATCAAAACTATGCCCCTAGAAACCTAAAAGAGAAAACTCATTCTTTTGATTATAAAGAACTACAAAAAAAATATATGAAAAATGCGATGCTTGATCAAAGTAACGAGCAGTTTTATCAATTAATGATGAGCTTTATTGCAGAGTTCAAAGATGCTCACACATCTGGAGATATTCCAATCTCAACTCTACCAGGAAGAACTAAGATTGCTTATCTTGGCTTTAAAGGAAAGAGACTTAAAGATTCTTATAAGATTACAGAATTATTACCTACGATAAAAAAAGATTCTAACTATCCTATTAAAATTGGTGATAAAATTGAGAAGATCGATGGAATAGATTTACTTACATTTATTAATACTCATCTTACCAAGACAAGAAACCTTGGACATGCTCAAGCAAATTACACAGCACTAATGGGAAAGATTTTCACAAGAAGGTCATTCTTTGATGCTTTTGCAAAAAATGAAGATACTATCTTGACTGTCAAAAGAGGAGAAGAAACTCTCGAGATTACTCTTCCTTGGGTTATTAAAGATTTTGTAACTTTTAGAAAGGAGCAAACTAAAGCTCAAGAACAAAAGAAAAAGGCAGAACTTGGTGATGATTACAACCTGACAATCCGTGATATTGATTATAAGCAATTAGAAACTTTAACTCAATTTGTTGCTCTAAAATCAATTTCCTTGGAACAAATAAAATCTATAATTTCTAAGACGAAAAACTTCGAAGAAATCAACTCTATTGCTTTTAAACAATTTCAAATACAAAAACTTGAGCAATCTTTTCAAAGACAAATGGATCTTGATATTTGGACATTCATTGACTTGATGAAAACATATTTAGAGCCAGTAACTCAAGACAATGGTGTAGAAGATGTCATTAAAGAAATGAAAAAAGATAGATATCTTCCAACTATCGTTCATCACGTTCCTCATACCAAAGTTTATAAAGCTTATACAACTTATCAAAGTGTAAAAGGGGTAAAGACAAGAATAGGTGTGATTAGATTACATTCTTTTTCTCCAGGAGCGCAGGAAAAACTAGTCATAGCTGAATTTAAGAAAACGTTGAAATACTTTATGGATTTTGATGTTAAAAATGTTGTCATTGATATGCTTAATAATGGTGGTGGATCTTTAACATTAGGAGCAAAGCTTGCTCAGGCCATGACATCTAAAAAGTTGGAACTACCTACAGTTGAATTGAAAATCAATGAGACTTGGTTAGATAATTTTGAAACAAAATCGCTTGAAGCTGGATCTGATTCAGAAAAAGAAATTGCAAGGCGAACTTTTCAAATATTAATGGATAAGAAAGCAAATAATGAGATCTTATCTCAAAGTTTACCTATTACAGCTCTTTTCCCACTACAGATGTCACCAAATAAGAAGCTCATCGTCGATAAGAAAGCCTATCCATTTAAATTTGTCTTATTAGTCAATGAAATGTGTGCTTCAATGTGTGATATCTTCTCAGCAATTATTCAAGATAATAAATTAGGGACCATTGTAGGATCTCAAACAATGGGAGCTGGTGGAAATGTTACACAACATATTCAGGCACCCAATAGTAATTTAATAATAAGACAAACTGAATCTTTAATTGTCAGGTCAAGAGATCAAAAAGATTATATTGAAAACAATGGAATTATACCTGATGTAAAGATTAAGGCCTATGAAATGCAGGAAAATAAATTCCAAAAAATCATTGAAAAAGCATTTGAACAGTTTGTGGTTCCAGAAAAAAAGAAGACCGAAAAAGTGATCGTTACTAAAAATTAATTAAACTTAACTATTCTCCCAAGTATTGCCGATCGTATTGATCTTGGGAGAATTCCTAAAAATCTCGTCACAATAGCGAATGGAAAAGGAAAATAAAAATTTTTCTTATTTTTGTTCATCGCATGAATAATTTTAGTAGCAGCTTCGTCTGAGCTCATCAAAAATGGCATAGCATGATTATTTTTTGAAGTAAGAGGTGTTTTGATATATCCAGGGTAGATACAAGTGACGTCGATATTCTTCTTACTTAAGTCATAAGTTAATGAATCACAAAATGTCATCACAAAGGACTTGGACGCACAATAGGCACCATTGCCAGGAAGACCAAATATGGCTCCTAATGAAGAAATAGCAGCAATATGCCCACTTCCCTGTTCTTCAAAATGCTTGATAGCCTCTTCTAAGGAGTTTAAAAAGCCAAGAACATTTATTTTTGTAATATTCCTATCTAATTCTGAATTATATTTAGCAGACTTTTGTGATTTACCTATCCCTGCATTTGCGAAAAAAACATCTAATCCATAATTATTAATATACTCAGACATATGTTTTTTAATTTCCTCATAGTTACAAACGTCTGCTTCATAAAAAATGACATTTTCTAAACTTGAAACTCTAGAAGTGAGAAATTTTTCTTTTGATCGCCCGCAAATTCCTACTTTATAACCTTGTTGTTGATAGTTTAAAGCAAGAGCTTCACCAATCCCGCTGGAGCCACCTGTGATAAACACTGACTTCATTCGTTTAACCAGGCCCCTACATGAGCGATAGGATATAAAGGGAAGTATTTATTATACTTTTTCCCCATATATTTTAAAACTTTTTTAGAAAACGCGCTCATACTTCTCGTGAACTTAAGTCTTTCCCCAGAAACAATGATTTCTTTCACACGACGTATTTCCCATAAGTCTTCATAGATAGCTTTAATAAAACTATCAGGTACAATTTTAAAAAGTTTGGTTGGAATACTTTGCCAACGAGATTCTAATAAAGCTTCAAAGGCCATATCGCCTATAGATTGGCTTGTTAATAATTCCTCTAGGATTTCTGTCGTTTCATCACCTTGAGCTTTCAGAAACTTTTCCCATAGCTTTAAAGCTTCATCTGTATTTGTAATCTTTCCAGAATATAAATCATTTGCAAGTTTACTTTGATAGCTCTTTAAGTCCGTCAATTTTGCTAAAGTCTCTAAGCTTTTCTCATCTTGAATTGCCTTAACCTTATCAGCTGTTCTCACATATTTGGTACCTGGAAGTACATCACTCACTTCATCTAACTTGGAATAATATTTGAATAAAACATCAAAATATTTTTCGCTAAGATCTGTACCAGTACCATTTAGATCAAACTTTGGTAAAGTTTTTCGTACCTCAGTTGGAAGTGCAAATTTTTCTAAATCATCAATTGATTTTGCAAGTTGATTTAATAGATCCATCTCTTCTTTACTGAAGCCGCTCTTTCCGATTGAGTTTTTAAAATCTTTTGCATACTCAGAGACTGTCTTTAATCTTTCACCAAATCTCCTGGACATATTTCTTCTCGTTAAATCCTTAACTAACTTTGCATCTATCACTTGATTTAGCTCTGTAAAAAAGTGAACTGCATTTTGACTAGAGACAGAAAGGTGTTTTAAATTACGTGCAACCTTAAAATTTTTAATTGAGTTTCGTATTGCATACACTACCCCATCAACAAAAACGGTTTTAAGTTGTTGGGGATCAACTGGAATTTTAAATGTGTTTGTTAACTTAAATACTTCCCTTGTATCTTCCCACAGGATCTTTGCTCTAGATGTGTTGAGTCTTCTTATTTTTTTATTTTTAATATAGGCTTGTATTTCTTTTGACCTTGATATTTTCTTAAGATATTTTAACGGTCCAATACCTAAAGCATCTCTAACAGTTCTAGCCATATATTTAACCCAAGCAATATCGGTAATTAAAAATACTAATGCCATATTAGCATCAAAGTTTGCTTCACTTTCTTCGGTATTTATTCTTTCAATTGAATCAATATTTAAAAACGTTTGCGGTTTAAACTTCAATGTATATTTTAAATTATTTGCCGCAACGAGATTTTTTTGAGTATCTAATTCTGTCGGGATAGTGTGCCATGCATAACGTAACTCATAAACAGTCAAACTTGCAAAGAAGAGCCCTAGTCCCCCCATGAAAATTCCACTCATCATAAAACCACTTATTGCAGTTGCGTGAACTGTGAAGGCAGCAGAAGCTGTAGCACTTACTAGGCCAATCCCAGCTCCGATTATTGAGACAAGAACTGATGAACCAATAATCAGGATAAAAGCTAAACCAGCAAAGACCATTCCACGTTGCCAAAAGTGCCTGTACGTATCAACATGCCTGCAAAAAACCTTACTCAAAGATGCAAGTTTTTCGTTTTTTTCTAAAATTTGTTCTCTAATATGCTTGGTTCTAAAATAGATATTTTCAAAATCCTTATCATCTTTCCAGTTTCGATAATTTGCCTGCATAAAACTTTTGATCATGCTTGGATACTCTTGTTTACTAGCTTGTTTAATGACAATATCGTAGTACTTCTTAACTGAAGATTTCTCTATTTTTCCTTTTCGTAAAATCTCTTTTGCTAATTTATCAAAAAATGTCACTTGTATAGTCTTAGAAGTATTGACCATGAGACCACCATGACCAGCAATAGCGCTCTTTAATTCATCAAATCGACTATTAAAAAATGGTTCTAGTTCAATCAATGAATCTACATAGGATCTCGCAATTATTTTAATTAGTCTCGTAGATTCATGAAACATATTCCTCTTACTTATATTAAAATCTAAGAGTTCAAATTTTGCTGCTAAATGTGATACAGCGAAATTACTATCTAACTTATTTAGATCCCAATCTGTTACAAAGCCATAGCGCTGACCTGTTCTATAATTAATTCTTGGCTTATTATCAACTTTACTAAGGTCTTGGGTAACCTTTCTCCCCATCCTCTTTAATTCTCCAAGTCTTTCATAGGCTATCTCTAATTGCTTTTCATAGTGATCATTATTTGCATTATATTTATTCTTTAATTCTACTAAAGAACTTTTTACAATTTCCCACATTTGATCAGAAAGTGCATTTTGATCAATGTTTTCAAAACCATCTTTTGCGGCCTCTGTAATAAAAATATTCTCGGCATGATATTTCGTTATCAACCCGTAAAACTCAGATAAAATTTTAAACTGTGAACCACCATTTTCAGTAAATAAATGTTTATCTATTGCTTGAGATTTCCAACGATTTCTACTTATATCAGATGGGTGGGACGTTATCGCTTTAAGTGTTTTATCACTTGTTACAGGGACCATGAGGGTCTTGTCTTTATTCTTTTTATCTAACACTTGTATGGCGACTTTCATATTAGGAGTGTTGACCATGTTATAGAGTTTCTCAAGCTTATTAGTATAGTTGTTTTTCTCAATATCTACAAAGTAATCACAAATACGATCATAGACTAACTTTTGATAAAAATGTAAGTACTCTAGTCCAAACTTCTTATCAATTTTATTAGAAAAATATTTTGAAATTCGGTATTTATCCAAAGCCGTAATTTCTTTTCCTTTTCGAGCTGAATATTTCTTCACTAAAAATAGATTGTGAGAGAACTTATCCATTAAAAAACTAAGAAGAGCATATTTTTTCTTAGAATAAATTCTATGAACTAGCATAGCAGTAATGTATTCCTTAGAAAGTTTATTTTTTCCATAAATATGGATGTTATTTAATGAGATTTCATTAATTCTTAAATCTTCTTCATTTTCTAATAATTTTTCACTTCCATATCTCTCTTCATAAATACTCTGAAAAGTTTCACCACTCTTTACTCTATCTCTCATTTCTTCTATAGAGTCTTCCCACCTACGAGAGGTCATGATTTCAGTCAATTTACGAGGCATGTTTTTTTCTTCATCATAATAAAGAATTACCTCCTCCATCATTTTTAGATATCTTGCTGTAGAGCTGATTTTTTTTTCTTCAATAGACTTACTCTTTAAATCTTCTCCTAAATAAGTATCTAATAATGGCTCCATGGCATGAGAAACTATTTTAGGTAAATGATTAAGATAAAAGTCTGTTTTCCATAAATTTCTAGAATATTCTAATTCACCAATCTCTTGTTTGTATTTACCAGTAGATTTAAAAGTTAAAAAGTTCTCATTTATGGGTGCCTGTAAATCTGCCAATCCCTTTGTCCCTTTTAAATTTAATATTTTTTTGTACCCACTAGCTCCAGGTGTATCTTTTAATCTATTAATGGCCCAATTATTTACAAGTGCTTCTCTAATTGCCGTTAATTGATTTAATTTTGCAACTCCCTCAGCATCTGTTGGATTTCGTAAGGCAATATATTCAAAGGTAAATTTATTTTCTGGAGACATTGTATAAGCAATAAGATTTGGCTTTTTATAATAAGAATCTAATTTTTCAACACCAATTTTATCAATAGCTTCATCTAAAGCAGACTTAGGAAGATCAAATTGTTTGTAGTGATTTTTAAATACGTGGAAATCATTTTCCATAGTATCGAAGTTTGCTCCGAAATGTCTCTCTAGCTCTAAATCTAAGGTAGGATGATTTTCAAGGGTAACTTTGTTAAAAAACTGTGGCGGTGTCATTCGTCTTTGAGAAACACCGGTATTAGAATCCACATGATTTGTAAAAGGTTCAGGGATAATGAGATCTAACCCTTTTAGAGTATAGAAAGAAAAGTATTTAGACTTTGAAGGATCAATTTCAGAGTTTAAATGAGTAACCAAAGTATAGTAATAATATAAACTTCCAAGGGCCATCAGATATCCGTTTTGATACTTTGTGATATCATACTTTGATATTTCTCTATTTATTCCTGATTCTAGATTACGATTTATAAACCCTTCTATAAATTCTTTATCTAAACGGTAAATAGATCCCGCCAAAATGGCATACCTAATGATGAACATTTTTTTTATTAAACTGTTCAGATGATTATTCATTTCATTTATGTCTAATTTTTTTAATTGCTCAGGAGTGAAGTCACCAATATTTTTAACATTGGAGTTTTGATCATCGATTAATAATCCCCCACCGCCTTCTTTTGTTATTCTTTGATTTACTTCATTAAGAACATGCTCAATCTTTTCTCGAGTAGCCAAAGAAACAAAACTCGCGTCTTTATCATTTGAAATTTTTCTGAAATTATATTTAGCATAGGTTAATAGATGCGGAGGAAGCCTAAGGTCTTGAGTTTGAAATACAGCACAGCCAATGAGAAAAAAAATAATGAAATAGACTATTTTTTTCCTCATTGGATTAGTTACCTAGTACTTAGTTTATTTTAACGTTTTGTCCACCATTACAATGGAACTTCCTTACTAAGTCTTCTTCCGCAGGAGTTCTTTTAACAGCTTTTTTAGCTCTGGCCTTCATCAATGCTTCATGCGTTTCTGTATCTAATTTCCCAAGAGCTAAAAGAGCATCCTTTGCTGCTTGAAGAGTAGTTTCATTTACTTCTCCTTCACTTATTGATGCGATATGGGAGTTATAATATTGATCTTTAATCGGAATATTTGGATCAAAGTTTGCCTTAATAAATAAGTTCATTTCATCCATTTTATCAATTTTTGATATAATCCCCTCACAACCTGCACCGATAGCTGAAAGTTCATTATTTGTAGCAATTCTTGTTTCCAAGTCAGTTAACCATGCAATCTGCACAGCCTCTCTTTGCTTAGGTGTAATATCTGCATTACGAAGAGATTTCTTTAAATAATATACTTCAGTTTCAAACTCATCTAAAGACTTGGTAGATTTTTTCATCAAATTTGCAATAAGATTTTCTGCTAAAGCTGCTTCCATTTTATTAGCAGGATTTAGTAACTCCTCTCCTAACTGACTCGCGACTTTAGATTCACTTCTTATTAATGCATTTTTCAATGCCGTCTCTGCTTCACTACTCATAACATAATTTTTTAGTGCTTTTCTTAAGTTTAGAGACCTAATACTTTTTTCATTATTTAAAATTTTATAAAAAATTTCATTTTGTTTATGTGGAGTCATATCTGAAATTGACTCATATGTCTTTCCATCTAAGGTCTCACTGGCTTTTAATATTGATTTAGTTACGCCCGTAGGATCATCACTAGCCTTAACAACTTTAGCTAATCTTCCAAAGAAAATATCTGATTTACCACTAGCAATAGTTCTTGCTCGCTCAGCATAATTTGAATTCGTAGCACAATTTGTTAAAAGAAATGAAAGGGAAAGTATAAATAACATATTTTTCATTAATTACCTCGTAGTTAATAGTTATATCTATACTATACCAAGGATTAAAAAAATTTAAATATAGAAAATTGCTGCCTTAGTTAGTCGATAGCGACGCTCAAGATTAGTTTTAAACTGTAGAATCATTAAACTTATTCAATAATAAATATGAGATTAAAAGTGTCCCAATAACACTATAATAGACATTTAATTGCCACGGTCCATTAAGCACATAGACATTCAAGCTCACATTAACAAGGTTACAAACTATTATAAGAACGACATTTCTTAAGTTTAGTGAAAATTTAAAAAAACCAGATACTTGTGTAATAAAGGCTACTAATATTGCCCCGCTTATCCAACTAGCAATTTTTAGTCCTAATTCTAAAATCCCACTGGATTGACTAGCTCCAAAAGCAACTAATAATAAAAGAGTGATCGTAAGGGTTGTATCTTGAATAATCATTGATTTATTAGACACATTTTCTCTGTTCCAAATATCTATGCTCAAGCAACTCCCTACAGCATTAATTGTAGAATCAAGCGTACTCATTGTCGCTGCTAACACTCCTGCTAACATCAATCCTCTCAAGCCGATAGGAAACTCATTTGTAATAAAATAAGCAAAGATTTTATCAATTTTCACACTAGGATCCAACCCGACATTTTGGTAATGACTCCATAGAAGGGCACCAATAGATAGGAACAAGAGGCCAATAAAGATAGAAAAAATCGAAGATAATTGAATAGATCTTTGAGCAGTTTTTAAATCTTTACACGCTAATAATCTTTGTACAAAATCTTGATCCATCCCATGAGTACAAATATCAAATAATATCCCACCAACTACTCCAATAAATAAATCTCTATATAAATTAGAGAAATCAATAATTTTTCCATTTACGTAAGCATTATTCATGAGCTCCAACCAACTATATTCACTAATATTAGCAATTAAAAAATGAGCAAAAATTCCACCTATAACAAAGATTAAAAACTGATAAAAATCGGTTTTAACGACAACCTTTAATCCGCCAATGAGAGTGTATACATAAGTAATCAGGGCACTGATTCCAATTGCAGTATATATATTTATTCCAAAAAACTGTGCAACTAAAATAGATCCGGCATATAACCTGACTCCAACCCCTAAAACTCTCCCGATAATATAAAAAAGACTAAGAGCTATATGGGCCGCTCGACTAGATTTTCTGAAACCTACTATAATCTCATAAAGTGTAATTCCTTTACCATAGATCTTAGGAAGAATATAAGCTGAAATTATTAATCTCCCTATCGTTGCACCTAAATATATATAAATAAAACTAAAATTCTTACCATAAGCAAACGCTGGTATCCCAATGAATGTTAAAGCTGAAACTTCAGTTGCAATAATTGAAAATATTGAATCTCTGAGGCTCAGTGAATTATCGGCCAGATAAAAGTTTGCTAAATTAATTTTTGTGTTTTTTTTATCGTAATTTTTTGTTCTGTTTTTTAAAGCAAGAAAAAATATAAATACGATATAGAGTACAACAACTGATAGATCGATCATTTGAGAGATTTTATAAGATCAACTTCTCCATTTCTGATCACCAGAGCTAGATTGGGAAGTGAATTAAATCTTGGAATATTACTAATATTTTTATGTAACGATAGTAAGCAATACTCTTCACTAATTGAGCACAAAGATTTTATTCCCTTAAAATACTTATTGAGCTCTTTATCAATTTCGATAGTATTAAGTTCTTTAAATAGCTTCGTCCCTTCAAAGCATTTCTGAGTTTTTCGGCAGGTATGAGCTTTTTTAATCAAGACATCTCTAGCATCCATTAATCTTTTCACTTTTAATTCAAGGGCTTGATGTTGCATTCTAGGACCACGGGCCCATCTCAGTTCAATTGGATCTCTTGGGTCATACGAAAGAAAAGAACCTCTAAACAACTCTTCAATATCTAACATGTTCAAGCCTACTTGAGCATATTGTAAGTCAACAAAAGTACTTAATTGAAGTTCTAGGTAAAAATCTTTGATACCAGGATCCTTATTTAGATTTTCTTCAATTACAAAATTAATCTTATCAAAAAACTCTACCGCTCTTTTATCTCGAGATGGTGTACTCCAATCATCATAGGTTACTGTCCCAACCTCACAGTCTTTATCTAAACAATATTGATAACCTTCAGCTACGATGCCATCTCTTTGAAAGACAAACTCTTTAATTGCTCCAAGCATAGATGAAACTGTTGCTCTAGCATTCATTTTAATATCTAGTTTGTTCATTAAATATTTCGTGAAATTTACACTACCGTCTAAGAAAAATTCTTTATATTGTTCTTTAGAAAACCATTTCATTTTCTTAGCTTCAACTAATTTCCATTTTTTCTTTGATTTTTGGGGCCATCGAAATTTAACAAATCCCCCGTCAACTTCTGCAATGGAAGTAAAATTTAGCATCACCTCTTGGGCCATCTGTCTTATACCAGTTGGTCTCGTTGAATATTGCTTTAAGATAGGAACTCCAGAGCCATCATAATTGATTTGAGAAATTACTCTAACGTGAGTTGGGTTTAATTGAATCACTCCTTCTCTAAAAGCACTCTTAGATAATTCAACAGGATAAGTATCTTTTTTTAAGGTTTTTGAGTAGGTAGTATCTTTTAAGTAATCAATAGCAGCTAGAAAGACTTCATCTTTATACCAAAGCTCGTCTCTTTTCAAACGTTTCCATTTTCTAATGAAGTGATCTTGAGATAAAATTTTTCCAGATCCGGCCATCGTGTTAGCAGCAGGTAAATAGTTCATTCGAGCAAAGATCCAACGTAGTACAAAAGCTACATCAGCACAATCTGTAGAGATATGATGCTTTAAAAAAAAATCTTGAGTAAACTCTTCTTTGATCCACTCTGAATATTTAGCTTCCCATTTGAGGTTCCATTGATTTTTTACTTCCCAAACTTTACGACCTATTACAAGATCATAATCAAGATCTACAAATAAAGAATTTCCTGAAGAGAGATTTTCATTTCTATTTTTTAAATACTTAGATCTTTCTTGAATGTTTTTAAATTCAAGATGAGTAATTCTTTGAGGAAGTGCACCCTCTCGGATTAAAAATTCATCAACAACAAATTGTCCATTTTCTTGATATGTCTCTGTGATAATTTCATGAACATTAAGGGAATTTTTTGAAATTGGACTTTGGGAACTTCCACAAGAAATAAAAATTAAAGCCGAAGTAATAAGTATGATTAATTTTTTCATCACGCCTCTCCCATAAGTGAATCTTTTAATAAGCTCAAAGTACTTCTGAACTCTTAAAATAACTATAATCATAAAACAGAGGTGAAATAATTACACAATAATGCATCGCAAGAATCACTTGATCACTTGTCAAAACCTTCACTCAAAACTAATCTGCAAAAACAAATTAAATTAATAAGGATAATAGAGATGGAATTAGTAAAAAAATCAGGTGAATTTTCAATTTTTAAGAAAAAAAATAGTCGTTTTTGTATTCAAGATAAAAACAAGAAGTTTATTAATGGTGACAAAAAGCAAGAGGTTCTTTTAGCTGAAGGTCTTATTACCATCGCTAAAGCAAAAGCTAAGCCAGGTGAAGAAGCTGCTGTAGAAGAAGTCGTAGCGCAGGCCGCACCAGAGGCTGCTGCTGATGACACGCCAGCTGCTGAATAGTTAAACAAGTAACGATTCAGTTCCATATATAATTTTATGCTGTTGAGGGATAATTCTAAATGTCCCTCCTTCGTCATTATTCCACTCATACGTATCTTTTATAAGATCTCTATTAAAAGATGTTCCTGGAACAAAACTAGGAGTAATCACCCATACAGGATGAATTGATAATTGCTTGAATATTCTCTGATATGCTTTTGAAATATACTGATAATCCTCGCTATGCTCAACTACAGACTTGATTTGATATTTTCCGGGGTAAGTGGTGATTAAGTGTATTAAGTGAGCTATTGGAGTCTTTACGCCTGTAGATGGGGTCTTATAATCAAAACTAATAAAACTCACTAGTTCAAAAAGCTCATCATCAACTCTTGTCCCAGAGGCCTCAATATTTACCTGATACCCATCAGCTACTAAGGCTTTAGTTAACTCTTTAACTTTAGGAAGATGCATCGGATGCATTGGGTCACCACCAGTGATAGAGACTCTTTTAAGTTTCTTGGCCTGCTTGTGAATTAAATCTAAAGTTTGATTTAGTGTATAGGAGGTTCCACCTGTTTTAAAATCCCATGTTTCTCTTGAGTCACAATTTATACAACCAATATTACACCCTTGAAATCTAACAAAAACTTGTGGAGTGCCAATCAAAACTCCCTCGCCTTCAGTAGCTGGATAAATTGAATGTATATACAGATTTTGATCACTCATGATCAGATTTTTATCACAAGATGAATTTAAAAGAAATACACTTTAGGAATTCGGGAAATTAATACAAAAAAAAGAGGGCCATCTGCCGTATGACCCTCATTTTAGACATCCTGTCTGAACTAGCAACATCCATGTCGCTATACTAAATTATAGCACTGTCTGAGAACTAAGAAAGGTAAAAAACATTTTTTCCCATGACATTCTAACTTTAAACAACTGACTTTCTTGTCATTCTATTTCATAATTAGTCATGAGATATTTATCATTCGATTTAGAAGCAACTGGACTGGAGCAAAATGACCTCATTATTGAATTTGCTTGCCTTCCTATAGATGTAAAAGAAAAAACCCTAGTAGAAGAGTTAAGTTTTCATAGGTTTATTTATTGTCCAAGTTTTGATGAACTAAAACCCAAGCTTAACCCTTGGGTAATCAAAAATAATGAAACACTTATAAAAAAGGCCCATCTTGAAGGAGAAAAGCTCGCGACTTTTAAAGAGTCCTTTGAATCCTATTTAAATAAACCTGAAATTCAAAAATTTTTTAATCACCAGCCCATTGTCTTATTCGGAAAATCAATTAATGCCATTGACCTTCCATTTCTAAATCGAGATTTAGGTTGGGAATTTATGCGTAAATATTTCTCTCATCGAGTACAAGATTTAAGCTCTATAAGTTATGCTTTCATGGATAAAGGAATCCTTCCAGCCGGAAGTGAGTCAGGATCTAAATTAATGGAGTTTTTAAAGATGGGAGAGGTTGCTCACACTGCTTTAGAAGACTCAGTAAATACTGCAAAAATGTATTTTAAAATTTTAGACTTATAATTTATCTTGCAACCAATTCATCTTGATAAAAATTAGCAGGATTCATTGCCTTATTCCCAAAGCGGATTTCAAAATGTAAGTGGTTTCCAGTCGATCTACCAGTACTTCCAACTTTAGCGATAATTTCTCCACGAGTAACATATTCGCCTTTTGATTTAAGATTTCTGCTGGCATGGGCATAGACGCTATGATAATCCGGAGTATGCTCAATAATAGTAACATTTCCGTAACTTCCCATCCAACCTGAATAGATAATCTTTCCTGATTCAGCTGCTAAAATCGGAGTGCCTTTCTTTGCTCCAATATCAATACCTTTATGCATATTTTTTTTATTACCTAACTTTCTTTTTCCATAGCCAGAAGTTACTCGGTAATTATCCTCTAAAGGCCAAGTAAATTGTAAGAGTCTATCACCAGTTTTTTCATCAAGTGGAAAAGTGTATTCATAATTAATTCTCTGATGAGCTGAAGCCACCGATCTAGTATAATCTACCTTATCACCCAGAGCGATAAGTTTTGGTTTAATTTGTGGAATAAAGACTAATGACCTTCTCTTCCTAGCAAGAATCTTTTTATCAATTTCTGAAAATCCATCATGGCTTTTATGATTGTGATTACTAGGGCCAAAGAGATTGGACACTTTTACAAAATGACCACTTTGAATGGTTGAACATGAAAATAAACTTAAAGTTAAAATTGTTAGTCCCACAAGTCTCATTAGAATCCTCGATTTAATTCTTTTATCAACGCTTCAAGCTTTGATAAATTTACGATATCTCCAATTATAACTGGTAATAGACTTACGGACACGTACCCATCAAGAATTGCCTGACAATCAGAATTTTCAATATCATCATGACCCTCCAGTTTACCTACAATCCAATAATAATCTCTATTTCTTCCATCAACTCGCTTCTCAATTTCTTCTGAATATCTCCTGAAACCTAAGTTAGTCAGTTTAATACCTTTTATTTCCGATAATTTTATATTGGGAACATTGATATTCAATAAAGTTCTTGGCTCTAAAATATCATTGATACCTGCACTGATGAATCTTTTTACTATTTCTGCTGCAGTATCAAAGTTAAAAGTTTGATCTTCAACTAAAAATTTGCATGCAAGGCTAACTGCTATTCCATTTACTCCATGAAATACAGCTTCTCTCGCTCCTGCAACAGTTGCAGAGTAATAAATATCTTGAGAAAGGTTTGCTCCTTTATTTATTCCTGAAACAACCAAATCTGGTAAGTTTTTCTTATGAAAATGACCAAGAGAGAGTAAAACACAATCTGCTGGAAAGCCTGAACAATGCTTCTTATTCTCACCATAACTTTTTACTCTTAAGGGTTTATCTAAATTTAAACTATGACCACTGGTAGATCTCTCTCCACTTGGAGCCATTATATGTAAATCCTTGCAAACTTCTGAGAGCTTATCATGTAGAAGCTCTAGTCCAGCAGATTCATAGCCATCGTCATTTGTTAATAATATTTTCATCATTCTCCTTAGAATATATTAACACTTCGGTCCCCCACAAAGATGTATGAGAACTAAAATATTTAAAGAACAAATTTATCTCTTATAATCGGATAAAAGAATTAAAAAAAATATTTGAATCCAAAGTTCCAATAGATTCTGGATGAAATTGATAGGATATAGTTTTTTTTAATGAGCTTGCATAGACTACATCATTTTTTTTTAAGCACTTTATGTGACTTTCTAGTTTAGAATTTTCAAAGACTTCCAAAGAGTTATATCTTTGGACCTCAATAGTGGAACTTTTGAGATCCAATTTTTCTTTCCAATACTCATCAAGCTTTAATTTTTCTGTAAACCCGTGTATAGGATTGTTTGATCTTCTAATTTCAAACCCTAAAGAATTAAGTATTATTTGGTGACCAAGACAGATACCAAGAAATTTATAACCACTTAGTATGCGTGTTTTAAGAAGGTCATATGTATAATCATAAATTTTGGGACTACCTGGTCCTGGTCCCAGGACAAACATATCTTGCGAGAAATCTTTATTTTTTAAATCTTTTTCTAATTCTTTAAATGATAATACTATAGGATTAACTCCTTGTAGAAAAAAACACGTCGCGATGTTAAACGTAAAACTATCTTCAAAATCATAAATCCGGATATTTTTCAATAGATTCTCCGAACATTATTATTTTCCCATTTTCCATCACCAAAGTTAATATTAAAATCTACCCCGAAACTATCATCTTTAGGTCTTTGTAAATAATAAAAAGATAAATACCAGCAATTATTATCACCAAGGTATTGAAGCTTTGAAGTTCTACTTATAAAACTTCCTGTAGAGAAATTTCGTCCTTCAGAAACAGAAGCAATAAAGTTTTTCCTTATCACTAGATCTACCCCCCAATAATATAACTTTCTCCCAGAAAATCCGTTATAACTATATCGGTTAACTACTTTTAAGTTTCCAAAATCATTTTTTAAAGTGATATCTCCAATAAATTGTTCTGAGTCATAGAAATAAAAATTTTCAAAGCTCAGTTTAAACCTACGATCTAAATGATATCCCAACTCAGTTGCTAACCGAGTAAGATTATTGGTAAATCCTTCATTTTTATCTAACTCATAACCTTGAGATATATTTAAATATGCTAACTTTTGGTAGGTATAATTATCTTCATCAAAACTCGCACCATCATTATAGGTTTCTTTCTTATTCCTCTTTCTAATAAAAGAGTGATTCCAAAACATGGCAATAGTATTATTGCTATAGGGCATTTGTGTTCTACTAAATTCTTGACCTAATAAATGCTCTGTCGAACGTATAGAATCCCACATATCAAATAACCCACCAGTACTATTGATTTGATTTCTAAAAACCGAATTTCCATGCTCTTGTTCAATCGGAATTAAAAAATGAGAGAGTTTAATCGTCTGGAGATGGCGTAATGAAGTGACGTAATTATATTGATTTTCTTGATTTTTATTTAAATCTAACTCTTCTAAATACCCAATAACATCATCACCTGATTTGGGTATAGCTGTATCATCTTTTTTGATTTTACTTGTTTTGCCATAGACTTTCTCTAAATCTATCGAAAAGCTAGTATCCAAGACACCACTAAATTTTAGAAATTGTTCACCTTGTTGCTCATCAAAGAAGTATTTCTGAGCATCAAACAAATAATTCACACCAACTCTATACGTTCCGGGATTCAAGGCCTCCAAATTAAATTCATTTTTAAAGTTTAATCTCGATGCATTCCGAATTTTCCCATTTAGTTGTAAAGTATCTTGTTTGAAGTTTGATAGGTCGATAGAAGAATTCATATTCATATATCTTAGAAACATTTTATTTCTATCAAAAATCTTTAAAGGTGTGGAAGATAAATAGACTCTAGGAAGGATGTTTACTGTATTATCATTAAAATCAAAAAAACTTTTGTATTGATCAACTTGTGAAGACAATAAACTTTTCTTAACGCTAGAATGAATACCTAAGTTATAAATATCTGATCTATAATCAAGGAAAGTATTGACCCCATAATTTTCCTCTACCAAATCAGCTTGAGCAAAATCGTTATGCTCATAGTGAAAATCTAAGTCACTATAATTTTGAAGTTTAAAATAAAAATTGAAATTTTCCCAATAGTTAAAATTCATCTCATGCATTAATCCATATCTATGTGGATTTTTATTATAGGTGTTATAAATATCATCATTTAAATATCTAAACTTTGTCGTTACATAGGAGGTTTGATTTAAAGCTTTCCTGAACTCGAGATCCCCTCCCGGACCATGTCGGGACCAATAAGTTGGCTCTATAGTCATATCAGTAGATTGATTTATTGCCCAAAAAAATGGGACTTTTAAAGAATGACTCGTAATGCTGTTTGTAATGTTAGAATCAATATTACTCTTGAAATTTTTTCTTCTATACTCAGGTAATAAAAATCCAGTTTGACGATTGTTTTTTATCGGAAAAACAAAGTATGGGATATAAAAAAAATCTACTCCTTTAATCCTAACTAATGCTTCAGAAATGTGAACATAATTCTTCATATGAATACGAATTTTCTTTCCAAAAATAGTCCAAGATTCAGTACAATCAAGACAAGTAGTAAACTCAGCATTCTCGGTTAGAAATTCATCTTCGCTAATTTTTCTAATAGATCCTGCGATAACTTTGAATTCAGGTGAGATTAGACGAGCATTTTTAATCGAGATACTTTTTGTTTTATAATTATAATCAATTCTTGATCCGTATAAAGTAAGCTCAGGGTTTACTAACCGAACATTCCCTTCAAGTGTTAAGTCTCCTGACTCTTTTACAAAGCGAGCTTTTTCTCCATAGAGAGTTTGGTTTTCATCAACAATAACGACACTACCTAGCGCCTCAAATATTTCACCTTGATTTTTACTTAGACCTTTATTGGCATAAATTTGAACTCGATCAGAAATTTGTAACTTTAAATTGACCTGGCAAAACACGCTTTGAGATATGAATGTCATGCAAGATATCAGAAATAAAGTAATAGGAACCGGTAAAAAGAATTTTCTTTTTATTTTGGCTCTGTGAAAATTTATAGGCATCTTCCCAAGTTTCAATTACACCAACCCTATCGGAGTTCATCGACCCTACAAGCTCCTTAAGAGTCTTGAAATCAATAGATTTTATATGATCAAATGAGGTTACTAATATTTTACAATTATTATTTGAATAGGCCAATAATGTTCTCAGTATATTTAAAATATCGCTATTACTTCTTTTAGAGCTTGAATAGACAATCAGCTCAGGAGAGAGTGCTTGTTCACAAATATTTCTCCCAAGCTGTCTTATCCCTTCCACATTATGGCTACCAGATAAGAATAACTCACAATGACTAAAGCTATAGTGCCAATTTCTTAAGATCGGCTTATCTAAGTTCTCATCTTTTCTTTTTAATCCTAGCTCAGCTGTTATAAGTGATGCAATTTTTAAATTAAGGACATGAAAGCTAGCTTTATCATCAATCAGTTTTTGATCATAAACACCAATATCAAATATTTCTCTATCTAAGCAATAAGACTTGATGAGATTTTGCAGATATTTTTGCTGAATTCCATGAATGAGTATTGTATGTTTTCTTGAAATCTCTAATTTTTCATACAAAATTTCTCTTAGACTATGACCAAGAAATTCTTGATGATCTCTTGAAATAGAGACAAGCGCTGCTATCTCAGCATCAAATAAGTTAGTGGCATCTAAGCGCCCTCCTAATCCAACTTCAAGAATTAAAAATTCAATATCTTTATCACTCAACCAACTTAAAAATACATAAAATAAAAATTCATAAAAACTTAATTTCTGATTGTTCTCATTGAGGGTACAGAAACAATCTTGCATGATCCTATCAAGATCCTCATAAGAGATTAAACTTCCATTATTAACAAATCGTTCTCGAACAGAAAGTAAATGAGGCGACGACCATAAACCATAATTTCTTTTTGCGCTTAAGAGCTTTTTTGCAACATTATAACTCACTTCTCCCTTTCCATTTGTTCCACCAATAATAATGACCTTTGCACTAAATTGATTAACAAGGTCTTTAAAAATTGGCCTTATACGAGTTAATCCTCGATCTAATGCATGAGCATAGTTCTCGTACCCTATTTCTGTTTTGAGAAAGTTTAGAATTTTATTTTCAAGTTTTGAGTCAAAGTCATTCATGAGAGAAATTTTAAAAAATAATGTATCTTTTCTTTCAGTTTATTTCGATGAACGATTTGATCAATAAATCCATGATCTTTTAAAAACTCTGACCGTTGGAATCCTTTAGGAAGCTTTTGTCTCATTGATTGCTCAATAACTCTAGGGCCTGCAAAACCTATCAAAGAATTAGGTTCCGTTAGATTGAGATCTCCCAACATTGAAAAGCTGGCAGCACATCCACCAGTTGTAGGGTCAGTTAATATTGATATATAAGGAATTGAGGCTTGTCTTAACTTCTTCCGACAACTTAGAGTTTTAGCCATTTGCATAAGAGATAGTATTCCTTCCTGCATTCTAGCTCCACCAGAAGCACTAATGATGATACAAGGAATTTTTTTATTAAGTGCGTATTCCATTGTTTGAGAAATTAACTCACCACACACAACTCCCATCGATCCACCCATAAATGGAAAATTCATGATAGCACATGAGACCTCAATTCCATTTACCTTTCCAATTAGTCTAATAACACTTTCATTATCTCTGGTTTTATTTCTATAATTTACTAATCGTTCTTTATAGTTTTGTTTATCTTTAAACTCTAATGGGTCTTTACTCTGCAACTTAGAATCAAAGATCTTCACAGATCCTTCATCAAAAATTAGATCTACTCTCTCACGCCAAGAGATACGATAATGATAATCACAAAATGGACAGACATTGATATTACTTGTTAATTTTTCAGTACTTAGTATTTCTTGGCACTGAGTACACTTCTTCCAAATACCTGTAAGTCCACTACTTGAGCCCTTTTTGGTATTTTTTAATTTTGAATTTTCAATTTTCTCAAACCATGCCATATATTAATTTTATCCTCTTTAAATCTTATCGCCTACTAATTCTTTATAAATCTCTTTACTATCAACACTTAGAATTTCACCCAATAACTTGGCTAAGGCCTTTTTCTTACCTTGATTTTTTAAAACATTGTGAGCAAGTGTTTGTAAATGTTCATTATCAAGACTATTAATCCCTTGGTTCTTGGCCTCTAGCACCAAAACAAACTCTCCACGAAAGTCTATTTCTGAGAAATCTATTTCTTCGGGATGATCGTATCTATAACAATTTTGAAATGTTTTTGAAATTTCCTTGATAATACTGACCCTAAAATCTAGTTTTGTTTCAATGAGAATTCTTAAAGTATCTTCTAACCGTCTTGGGGATTCAAAAACAATACTTGTGCCTTTAAATTGGTATAAGTTCTTTAAGATTTCTTTTATCTGAGCATCTTTTCTTGGAAGAAAGCCAATGAATTGAAAAGGTTGTGACCTTAATCCACTTAATTCTAAAGCACTAATGACTGAACTAATCCCTCCAATTGAATCAATTTGAATATGATTTTCAAGACAATATTTAACTAATGGGTAAGCAGGGTCAGAGACTATCGGACTTCCCGCTTCACTGACAAAATATACATCTTTATGAGCTTTTAGAATTTCTACTATTTCTTTATATCGCTTCTCATGAGAATGATCGTGAAACGAAATAATCCTTTTTTGAGAACTATCTATACCAAAATGATCAAGTAGCCTCTTAAATGTTCTTGTATCTTCACTTACAAATAAGTCTTTGTTTTTGAGTACTTCCAGTCCACGAAGGCTAATATCCTCAGGGTTACCTATAGGAAGAGTTAGAAGGATAAGTGAACCAAAATTTCCTACGACTGACTGCATTATCTCCTCTTGATAGAATATGAAGGCAAGTTTACATCGCTTATATATGTTTTACAAAAACAAGGAGTTGAAATGTCTATTAAGGCCACAATTTTACGAGATTCAGTTGGAAATATCATTGTTCAGCTCAAAGGATACTTAGATTATGCAAGTTCAAGACCTCTTCGAGAGACGCTTGAGGATGTCTATTTAAGTTATAATAACGTTGATATCAAGATCGATATGTCAGGAGTTAGCTTTATCGGCAGCTCTGGAATAAGTCATTATGTTAATACGATGAAATCTATTTACAACAATGAGCTTAAAATTATTCAATTAACTAATGTTGATAAAGATTTCAAGCGGGTTTTTGAGCTCTATGGGCTAAGCAATAATATTGTTGAGATTGATAATTTTAGCTTAGATGATGACTGGCAAAATAATTTAAAAAATAAAGAATCTAGAGCGTAGAAGTATTACTTCTACTAAATTCACACTTATATTTTTAAGTTTATATAACGAAAAACAGAACTCTTGTTTTCAATACAACCAAGTGCCAAGTGAGCAGATTTTCGATATTTAACAACTTTAATACTTGAGCAGTTGTTAGGAATTTTAAATCGACTGAACTTTCCATTAATATTAAAAGAAATAAAATTCGTATGGATTTTAGATCCATCAATACTTTGAATAGATTGCGTCTCATCGATTAAGTTTTGAACTCCTGAGGTTTTATCAATTGATCCAATGAAATCAAAGCGATCTAACACAATGGGACTCACCTTATTCAAATTACCTTTAGCATCAAAGTTAAGAGTTAATAAATATTTAAAGGTTTTTAAAATAGTCGAATACCCTTTATCCGTCTTAAATGTTGATAGAACTTGAACAATAGGATCTCTTCTATCAATTTGTTCAAAACGTAAGTCAATACCATCTAGAATTTTTCCTCGATAAGAATACGGAGTGATAAGTGATTGAAAAATTGTTTCTTGGGAGTTTGGAATTTTTTGAACAATATTTTGAATTAACAAATATTTGCTTAAATTTGTTTTCTTTGCAAGGTGTGTTTTCTTATTAACTGAGACGATGAAATCATTGATACTTATAATATAAGAACTATCTAAATCAAAAAGAACATCATACCTTGGTAGATACCTTAAACCTAAATCTATCTTCCAGGTTTTAGCATGATCAACTTGCCTAGAGTCAAACCAATACTTTTCATTTTTTTTCATGGCAACAAGCTCATAGAGATGTCGCGCTTGTGAGGAATCAACCTTATCCCAAACTCCAGTCTTACCATTTAAGTTAGGCCCATGTTGAATAAAAGAGATAGTGGGCATTGATTTATCAAGCTTAACTGTGAACTGATTATAATTAATAATGAATTTACTTGGCTCAAAATATATCATTGGATAAGTAAGCTTTAACTGAGAGTCACGAAACTGATAGGAAAGAATATTTTTCTTGTCATTCAAACAAAGACTTTCAATAAGAATCTTTGATTTTTGATCAAACCCTTGAGTTTGAAAAAATCTTAATGGCTTACATCCTTGTTCATTTTTAAATTTATGACTTTCACCTTTTGGAGTAAAGATATAGTGCTCATCTTTAAGTGTAAAAAGATTATAGTTTTCAGAAAATTTATTTTGATTAATTGGAGAAATTGGAATCAATTTTGATTTCATTCCAAAGCTTGTTTCTGAAAACACCTTCAAGGGAGTAGATAAACTCACCTTTTCAAAAGACTTTGCCAATATCTTAGCCAACTTAAAACTTAAGTCAATATCTTGCTGATCTTCAATTTCTAAACTACATGTTAGAGATTCCTTGTCATCATTTAATATCCCTGAAATATTTAAAACTTCTTTAGGATTTTTTAAAAAATATACTTGTTTTGATATTTTTGCACCACTACAATTGACTCTCAATTTTTTTCGCAGAGATTTTTTCGTCAAGTTATTAATGGTAAGTGAAAACTCAAATCTCCTATTATGCACTTCTATAGAATCCAACCCTTTAGTCATAGGATAATAAAAACTTTTAGGTTTACTTAAAATAGATTTTCCAAGATTAAAATAACCGTTTAAACCATTCAAATCAAACGATTTGGTGGTATTGTAGAACATTCTAGATCTGATTTCATCAGCACTCTCTTCAGGAAATAATGATTTCAGTATGGCTAAGGAAGCAGAAATGAATGGAGCGGCCTGAGAGGTTCCACTCATATAATCAAAACCTAAAATATCTATATTGGTTGAAACTCTACTTAAAGGTATTGAACTTAATATTTTTTCTCCTGGAGCAAAAATATCTACCTGGGAACCAAAGTTAGAAAAATCTGACATTTTTCCGCTGGGGGAAACAGAACCAACACAAACAACGCCTTCAATATTACAAGGATAAATAGTTGCTACTTGTGAGCTATTTCCAGCGGCTGAAACAATTATAATTTCTTCGTTAATAATCTTTCTTAATAACCTATCAAGACTAACACTCATAAAAAGTTTGGGCCATCCAGCACTCAAGTGAATGACATCAACCTTTTGATCTAGAGCATACTGAAAAGCATTAAAGATTCTTTTTGGTAAAAATCCTCCTTTAGGTTTTTTACTCGTGTCAAATTCATTGCTCCCATATACAGAAAGAGGCAGAAGTTTGATTTTCTCAGCTTGTCCTTTTAAAATCGAGGTCATGATCCCAGTAACATGAGTTCCATGATTAGAATCAGCTTCAACTAAGTTTGTATTTTCTTTAAAATTCCATCCGATGCAATCACCAATAAATTGATTATTATCTCGGTCAATAGCTTCTTCAAATGGAGGAATAATATTACCACTCAAGCATTCAATACTATTAAATTTCATAAATGGATATAAGTCTGGTTGATAGGGATCTATTCCAGTATCTATGATAGCAATAGTCACTTCTTTTTTTAGTTTTAAATCTTTAATAATCTCATGACCCCATTTAAGTTCAGGGTTTGCTAAAATATTCTCTGTATGAAGATCATCGATATCAATCTGAACATTTTGATTGTCTGGATCTAGATACCACTTCAAATCTTTAACGGATTGGGCCATTAAGAGATTACTCATGATTAGGAAAATTAAAAATTTCATTACAAAACTCCTGTTGTCAGCCAAGCACCGTTGAGCTCACCAGGTAGAATTCTCCAATTAATCTGAATTTTATCCAGAGGAGAATCGTGTAATGGTAGAGGAAGGTTACCGTAAACGTGAGTTTTAATAGGAGAATCCCCTTTCTCATCTCCTTCACGAAAGCCATCAAATTTCCCGAAATAATATAAGTTTTCTTTCTTCGTTAACAATGAAAGACCATCTAAACCAATAAGAGAAACAATCTCTTTTAAAGTCTTATGCAATTTTTTTAAAGATTTCTTGGGACTTTGTGCTAATTTCTTTTTTACCCCTACTAGCGAATTATAAATGCTACTAGATTTAGACTGTAATAAATCTTCATTGTTTTTTATAGAAGATCGTAATTTCAATAAAGTTTTAATTTGGTTATTAGTACAATCGAGTAATCGAGTGATTCCATCTGGGTGAATAGAAGCTTGAATTTGAGCTTGATAGAGTAATATTTTTTTAGTGATAGAAAAATCAAGTGGATCAAATAGTTTTAATCCTGAAATTTCATTGAGCTCTTTTATTTTTTTTAATATCTTCTTTTTTGAAGCTCCCCATCCATTATGAATATATTGAATTTTTGTTGTGATCTCTCCATCTTCAAGTTCACTCGTTAATAAAACGTTTTTGGCTTGGCCTAAAATAGTATTACCAGGATTAATAATGTCATTGTTAGAAATTCCTACTTCTGTCTCCCATAAGTCTGCAATACTATCACTTACGGTTTCGCTGAAAAAATTCTCATAATCTTTGCCATTAATAAAAGCATCAAATCTTTTCTTAACATTCTTCACTTTCCCACCAAGAGCATGAAAAAAGGACATATCTTGAAAAAGTTGAACTTTATTTTTCTTAAAAAACAGAAAAGAAAACTTACGGATATTTTCTTTAAACTTCTGCTCTATCCGATGAGGTGTGATCTCTTTTTCTAAAAACTTAGAATTCAGCGTTAAGAAAGTTTTTCTAAACTTCTTTAACAAGGAAGCAGCCTTTTCTGGCTCCTGATCAGTATTGATTTCAAAGAACTTTGTTTCTGCTTCAAATGCATTCCTTTCATAACTAATACTTAAAATAGGTAAATATGATTTTAACTTGGCAGAAAAAATTAATTTCAGGCCTTTGCCGTAATCCTTATAAATATGAAATAAATTATCACTTGCTCTATGAAAATGAAGTCTTGAAATAGTAAGTTTTTGACTTTGTGCCTGAACATAGACTTTCAATAACCTTTCAGGCAAAAAATTCATCTGGCTGAAAGAATAACTTCCCTGTAGTCCAAGAGTGGGTGCAAAAGAATCTGTAATAACAAAAGACTCACCAATTTCAATGAATTCTTTTAAAAGATTAATAACCTTATCAACTTCAATTTGTTTCTGCTCATCACTGCCACTAATTGAAATTTTATCTATTTTCTTAAAAAATGAATGAGTCATCAATGGAACAATCATGTTTTTATAAGGAGTTTTAAACGCTTTTTTAAGACTAGAGTTTTTAAAGCTTTTAATATGAGAATAAACTCTTTGTTTTTGAATATTTGCAGTACCATTTACTTTAAGAAAAGAAGGTATTCCCTCAAGTCCAGAAAAAACACCGACATTCAAACCTATTCCGAAATTATCAACTAGTTGAACTCTATTATTGACCCCAAGGTAAGAACCAACGATGACATCTCTGGAGAGCGTAATAGAGCCATGGACTGAAGGAATCATGACCGCTTGAGTAGGAAAGAAAAGTCCTTGATTCTTCACAATATCATTTAATTTATTTTTATATAGCTCTTTATCGTTTGTTCCAAGTTTAGAATTAAAAAAGTTTATTGAGTTTCTTATGAGCTCTGATTGAATCTTAGCTAACGCAAAATAACTCATCTCTGAGCTAGAAAATGGAGATTCAGGGTCACCATAAGAAAATCTCGATGCATAACCAATAAAAAACTCTTTCGTTAATTTTCCATTTTTCAAGTGAGGCCCGTAACTCAATTCGGGGTTAAATTTAAGAGGCGTTTTTTTCTTTAAATCAAGCAAGTCTGACAAGTCATTAATTCTTGAGCAAATTTTCTCCACAAGTAATTTTTGTACTTCTATAGGATAATATGCATTTTTGACTATTTCTTGAATATCTTTCTTAGAGAGCTTTAGAATTCTTCTAGTAACCCATTGAGCATCCTCGAAACTCGTTTGGTATTTATTAATCAAATCTGGTGAATGATTGAGGATTATTTGTCCCAATACTATACGGCCAATCTTCCAAGAAAAAAAATTGATAGATTCAGATGTATCAACAATTGCTAATGGCACATAAACAGATCTTAGTAAACGTCTTCCAAGATGAATTGGTACTTCGTTACATCCTCCCGTATCACTTACCCCTTGGCACCTTGTGATCTTTCCACTAGCGAGGTCATAGATATTACTATTAGATTTCTTGATCACTACATCTTGCAAAGTAATTTCAAGTTCTGATTGGCTTACAATCCATCTTTTTTTATCTTCAAAGACTTGATCTTCAAATTCAGCTAAGAAGAGAGTTTTATCTATACTATCTTTAAACTGAATTTTTATTTTAGGAGACCAAGAGAGTTCAGGTAGGATATAACCAATTTTTTCTAGGATATTTTTTCTTAATAATCTTCGATGATTTTTCTTAGAGATAAATATATTGTAATTTTCATTTTTACTTTTGACTGAAAAGCGAAAAATTCCAGATTCACTCGGAAGAGTTGAGTTGAATTGAACTTGAGTCCCTGTTGGGAGTAGGTTTTTGACTTTGATCGTCTTATTTTGAGGTGACCAAATATTTGTAGTCTTATCTGGTGAGAGTAATGAAATATCTTCTCCATTCAGTGCCATTTGATGAGCGACTTCACTTGGATATTCTAGATCTGTAGCGGCCTTAATTGAATAAAACTTAGGAATAGCCCCTGGGAAAACTTCTTGTCCGAAAGCACTATGAAGTAAAAAAACGAGTGATAAGATAAAAATTTTCAACTATATAACTCCCCTCTAAAGGTATTTAGTATTAAATGTATCTAAGAGCAATTTGAGTTGAAAAAGATACACATGAAACGCAAAAGACATTGCGCATCATGTGTATTTTATTTAAGTCCTATAGAGAAATATATTTATCAAAAAACGATGCAATTTGTTCAGGAGAAGTCTTATTGACTTGAGCGGCCTTGGCCATTAGATTGTTATAAGAGTTTTCATTGCCTTGAGCTTTCTTTTTCAAAGCTGCTTCAATTTCATCAAAATTAGAACCTAAACTACTTTGAGTAAACTTGCTCTTCTCACTAGCAGTTAATTCTCTGATTGATTCAAGTTTTTCGTATTTAATCGCCAAGTCTGCTAATTCCTCTGCTCTTGTTTGAGAAAGTGCAAGCTCACTCTTAATTTTATAGGTTACAAATTTCTTCTGCACATCTTCTTTAATCGCTGCAAAAGTATCTAAGTCTTTACCAATTACTGCATTGTTATCAAAAATAAATCCTCCGCCATGATAAGTAGTAACCCAATGTGAAGTATCAACCCATTCTGTTCCTACCCAATAGCTTCTCTCTTCCCAATAATAACAATCACAGAAAGAATCATATACTTCAACATCGTAATATTCATAGATATCTCGAGAGTATCCACTTTCTACCCAAGTATTAACTTGATCAAGTCCACTTATTACATCTCTTGATCCAAGAACTGCTTGGAAATCTGATAAAGATGTCATCACATCTCTATCCATTTTATCAACATTATAAGCAATATACTCACCAGTACTTTTATTTCTTAAAACTGCATAGCCATCTTCTCTTGTATGTAACTTAGCAATTGAGTAGTCTTGCCCTGTTTCACTTTCTAATAATTCCACAAGGTGTTTGGTATTTTTTCGATGGCCGCATGAAAATAGAAAGGTTGTTGTAATGCATAGCAAGATTAATTTTTTAAACGTGGTCATTTTTACTCCTTAAATAGTAAGTTTTGTATTCCATCCTAATGAATATTTTCTTTAAAATTGTAGCAATATTGATGCCAAACCAGAAAAAAATAATATAACGAGTTGGAAATAAAAAATATTTAAAGGTGCGATATAGTGACACCACCTCATTGGATTTCATCTAAACTGGGGCCACTATAAAAATCAGATCTTATTCTGAATTACTAATCTAACAGGCAAATCTAAGATCTTACTTAATAAGTTTTGTGAATTTTTTAATCTTGATAATTGAATGTAATTGGGAGCTATAACAGGTGAGGACTTAGCTTCAAGTAAAATGATTTCATTTTTAGAAAAATAGGAAATATCAATTTGTCCACAATTTCTACTTCTTAAAAATTTAGAAGAAACTAATAGAGCTGGATAGAGAGAGTGAATTTTTTTTGATAATCTTAATTCAAAGAGTACACCTTTATTAACTCTCATCAACAATATTCTCTAACGCCTTTAAAACTTTTTCTATGGATATTTAAAACACCACAATTTATGATTGCTTCTTTATGGTATTTAGTAGGATAGCCACTATGACTTTCAAAACCATATTCAGGATAAATTTTAGCAAATTCACACATCTGAAAGTCTCTATATTCTTTAGCGATGATAGATGAAAGAGCAATAAAAACAGATTTAGAATCGCCTTTTACTAAGGCCTCTATCCCTTTAAATCCTGATTTCTTAAATGTTTTATTTCCATCCAGTAAGGCGTAAGCTTCTAATATAGACTTACCTCTTTGAACTATAGAGAGTGCTCTTTTCATCGATAATAAGGAAGCTTGTAAAATATTGATCTCATCAATTTCTTTTTCATTGCAACTTGAGAGAGCAAAGCCCATAAGATCATTAATTTTATAAAGCTTATTTTCTTTCAAAGTTTTCACGTCAATATTCATGAGCTCGAGAATAGTTAATCTTTTCTTCTGATTCAACTTCTTAGAGTCAGTGACGTTGATATTTTTTAAATATGAAATTTGCTCACCTGCCCCTTCTGGAAACAAATAAACACTACAACTTACAACTGGACCAGCAAGCGGTCCTCTTCCCACTTCATCACAATAACAAAAAATCTCACCCAAAGGGTGAGACTTTATATAATCTATATCTGAAAAATTCGGATTATTTTCTGTTGAAGTCGATTGCAACTCTAGCTTCTTTACCAGTTCTATCTCTTAGATGGAATAGTTTAGCTCTTCTAGCTTTACCACGTGAAGTTACTTCGATCTTATCAATTATTGAAGCATGAAATGGGAAAGTTCTCTCAACTCCTATACCATCAGAAATTTTCCTAATAATAAAGTGACCGTTAATAGAATTTCTTTCTTTCATACCAATACAAATCCCTTTAAAGATTTGAATTCTTGTTTTGGCACCTTCTGAAATCTTCACGTGTACTGCAAGAGAATCACCTGTTTTAAATTGAGGAAATTTAGCTACGTTTGGATTTAAGTGAGCTGCATTGATTTTATCAACTAGATTCATGTATTACCTTCTTATGGTTTAAATCACTCCGTGGGTCAGAACTTCAACTTTTTAGATGCCCAGAGGGAATGTCTTTTTAATTAAGTGAAACTATCGATAATTGGGCAAGTTGTCAATTTCAAAAAAACTCTTATGCTTTGCGTAACACCCATGTAAGAATCACATCATAAGGTCATTGAGATTGTTATAAGATACAAAAGTGCTAAGACACATTCAATGAAGATTCTATTTTTATTGTTATCGCTAAATATTTACTCTCAATGCCCTATTTCAAATTTTCATGAACCAATATTGGAAGAATTCACTTTAGGCCATACTCCCCATGAAGCTTATCCAGGGTTTGGATTTGGAGCTCTTCATGCGGCCTTAGATATTATTACTACACATAAAGCAGATGTCTATTCAGTTGCACCCGGAAAAATTTCAATTATCTACCCTTATGGAAAAGACAATACCAGTGAATATATGGAAACTCTTTGACCCCCTATATAGTTTGGACAGATTCTCGCCGAGGATTTAAATTTAAACGAAGGAGTTAAAATGACAAGA
>ENA-ORXM01001386-ORXM01001386.1-marine-metagenome-genome-assembly--contig:-NODE-1386-length-34175-cov-7.589947_pt1 | contig 34175 bp, 21 predicted proteins | sample MGYA00237867_ERZ511480 | MGnify/ENA primary metagenome ERZ511480 (study PRJEB26309, sample SAMN06266103) | marine metagenome | isolation source: Algal blade | place: United Kingdom:Sidmouth, United... | reverse complement strand
GTCTGATGCATCAGAAGCTTTCAAGGAAGCTCCGGGCGGATTTTATGATGAAGACGTCGCCGCCAAGCTCGTGAAGTATTTGTTTGAGCCGCGCAACGCTATGGATCCGGCAGAGGCCTACCGCGCCTTTAGAGGAAAAGACGCGGATATCGCGCCGTTGATGCGCGACCGCGGGTTTCCTGTTCCGGAGTAATTGAAATGGGGCCGCACTACCGATAATTCCGCTCATCCCTGCGCAGGCAGGGATAAGGACGCATTTCAAGATTAGCACTTAGTCGATAGAGCACTCCCGATGACACTACAGCCCCCACTGATTTGCCTTCGGCAAATCTGCGAGAGCGGTCATCCTGAGTGGTAAATGTCAGAGGGTCGATAAGCCGGGTTCTGTACGGCTTGCGCCGTGACGATTATTCCTCTGGGAGCGCTGTTACCAACGCCCTCAAGCGACACACCCGAACAGCGATGATAAGGCTCACCATAATGCCGTTCCTATTTGGTCTTGCTCCGGATGGGGTTTACCTTGCCCGCTTAGTTGCCCTTGCGGCGGTGCGCTCTTACCGCACCCTTTCAGCCTTACCCATTTAAGGGCGGTCTACTCTCTGTGGCACTTTCCCTCCATGGATTTACACGTAAACCCAAAGGCCGGGCGTTACCCGGCATCCTGCCTTAATGGAGCCCGGACTTTCCTCGCACATTTACACGCACGCAATCGTCTGACCCTCTGACGAGCGGCTTTAAGCTTGGAAATATATAAAGAGTCAAGCTAGGGTATAGAAAATAAAGGGTTTGGGGAATGAAAGCATTATTATTATGGGCCAGCATCGCCGCTTTGACGGCCTGTTCCCAGAGTGGGGACTTACCTGGCAAAGATGTCACCATCTATACAGCCGCACATATTCTGACAGTTGACGAGGACATGCCTAATGCAGAAGCCATCGCCGTAAATAGCGATGGCGATATCGTTGCCATTGGGGCTTTAGCGCCTCTTAAGTCACAGCTCAAAGGTGCGAACCATGATAAACGCTTTGCGGGTAAGACGATAACGCCTGGCCTCATCGACCCTCATATTCATATGACGCTTGGCTCTATGATGTATGGCCTCGACTTCGTGCCGCCCTGGGATATGGAAACGCCTAAGGGCACGGTCAAAGGTTTGCCCGATAAAGCTTCCCTCATGGCCAAAATTTCTGAATTTGAAAAGATAGCTCCTGACGGGCCTCTCATTCTCTATGGTTATCACAACCTTGTCCAAGGCGATTTAACACGGCAAGACCTAGATAAAATATCGGCTACGCGCCCTATTTTTATCTGGCATTTTTCGGGCCATGATTTTTACCTTAACAGCGCGGCCATAAAGGCGGCAAAACTCACACCTGCTTTAGCTGAAAAATATCATGGCGTTGGACTCGAGGACAGCGGAGAACTGAACGGACGCATTTACGAAGATGCGGCCTCGGCTCTCTTTCAAACCGTTGGCCCCATCCTACTCGCCCCAGAACATATTAAGCGCGGCTGGGAAGGCTATGAAGCCATTTTCGCCCGCTCAGGCGTCACCAGTGTTGCCGAGATGGGTTACGGCATTTTTGGCCGCGCCCTTGAAGACAATTACATCAAGCTACATTATTCGTCTGAGGATAATTATAACCTTTATCTGGTGCCTGAACATCGGGCCTTTACAAAAGAATTTCAAAACATTGCTAATCTGCGCATTTCCGAAATGGCGCGAAATACTGACGCCATCCCTCGCGTTCTGCCGCAAGTAAAACTCTTCACGGACGCCGCCTTTTATTCGCAAACCATGAAGATGGCTGCGCCAGGATATATTGGCGGGCAATCCTTAGGGCAGGATGGATTATGGGTCACAGAGCCCGAAGATTTAGAAGCGCTAATGCGTCGCTATTGGGACACAGGTCTGGACATCCATATTCATTCCAATGGTGACGCGGCGCAAGATTCTACCCTAAGCGCCTTTTCCAAAATGAAAGCGGGCGAAGACGGACAGCGCCTCATCATTGAGCATGGCGGGCTCTTCCGACCTGACCAAATCATATTGGCCGCCGAGCTTGGCGTTGGCATTTCAGCCGCCTCTCATTACGTCAAATATATGGGTGAGGATTACAAAGAGGCGATTGGCGAAAAAACCGATTTCATCACGCCCCTCGCCTCAGCTATTAAAGCCGGCATACATACCACAGTTCATTCAGACGCACCGCTCGCCCCGCCGCAACCCCTCAAAGCCGCCAGCGTTCACATGACCCGCGAAACCCGTCAGGGCGGCGTCAGTAACTCGAATGAAAAAATTACGCGCGAGCAAGCTCTGAAAGCGATTACGCTCGATGCGGCGTGGTCACTCGGCTTGGAAGACGAAATTGGATCTTTGGAAGCTGGCAAACGTGCAGACTTTGCTATCCTCGAATCCAACCCTCTCACTACGGCGCCAGAAGATTGGCCCGATATAAAGGTCTGGGGCGTCGTGCTGGGCGGCGATGTGCGGCCCGTTAGCCCATAAAAAAAACCCTCTCAATAGAGAGGGTTCAGACTGCTGACAAACCTCTCAATAGAGAAGATTTTTCTAGTAATTTAGACAATCTTAGGCGGCTAGTTTGCGTTTATGCGTGCCTTCTTTAATCTCTTCGATAATCTTTGCGTTGAAGACCTCAAGGTCATCGGGACTTCGGCTCGTGATGATGCCGTTTGAAACGACGACCGCCTCGTCTTTCCAGATTGCGCCTGCATTCATAATATCCGTCTTAATCGAATTATAGGATGTAGCCTCACGGTCGCGCAAAACATCGGCCTCTGCTAACATCCACGGCGCATGGCAGATGGCTGCAATGACTTTACCGTCTTTGGCAAAGTCTCTTACGATACTTACAGCCTTTTTGCTGGTCCGCAATTTATCTGGATTTACGACGCCGCCGGGTATGACCACGGCATCATAATCTGAAACATTTACATCTTCAAATGTCATGTTCGGCGTAATTTCTCGGCTATCGCTTTCTCCTGCTGAAATCGAGTCCGTGTTAAAAGAGGCCAGATGCACGGTTGCACCTTCTTGCGTTAACGCTTCATGAGGGGAAAACATTTCGTCTTCCTGAAAGCCATTCGTAGCTAGAAAAAGAACTTTAGATTGATTTAAATTTGTCATAGTTTTTACTCCTAAGAGATAAAACCGCGGTAGCACGCCAAAGGCGTGACACTATTGTTATCGCGATGCCTATTATTTCTAGGCGTCTTGCTTAATCAACAGACGCAAGGCACAATCGTTCCAAGTAATTATAAAGAGATAACCGGATGGACGCAGAATTCCTCGACGACATCACGCTTGATCTAGGAGGCGGATCGGAAATTGCTCTGACCCTCATTCTTTCTCTGATGATGTTTGCTGTCGCATTAGGTTTGCGTACAGAACACTTTCGATTTTTTAAGGATAATCCCAAAGTCTATTTGGCCGGGGTCCTGGCACAGATTATTGGCCTGCCCGCCTTGACGGTTTTGATTTGCTATCTGACCACCCCGCCGGCAAGCGTAGCCCTTGGAATGATACTCATTGCCTGTTGTCCGGGCGGTAATAGTTCAAACCTGCTGGCTTTATTCGGCCGCGCAAATACTGCGCTCTCTGTCTCTCTTACTGCTACAAGCAGCCTCGTGGCGGCTTTCATTACCCCCATCTCCATTATTCTTTGGAGCAGGCTCTATACGCCCACACGCGAATTGCTGACTGAGATCAATCTGGACACTGTCAGCTTTCTCATAAACACACTTCTTATTCTCGCCTTGCCTTTGTGCCTAGGTATGCTGATAGCGCATTTTGCGCCCAAAATATCAGAGAAGCTTCAAAAGCCGCTCTCGCTCATCGCGGGCCTGGGCCTTATCGTCATTATCGTCTCGGCGTGCCTACAATATATGCCAGTATTTTTCCAACTTGGCATCGCCATTTTCGCGCTGGTGATCTTTCATAATGGCTTAGCCTTTCTCATGGGATATCTGGCTGGTGTTTTTAGCGGCGCAGACATTCCCTCCCGCCGAGCGCTCACATTCGAAGTCGGCATTCAAAATGCAGGCCTTGGCATTGTCATTTTACTCACGCAACTTGGCGGCCTTGGCGGCGCAGGAGTCGTGGCAGGATTATGGGGAACTTGGCACCTCATCGCAGGCCTGCTATTGGTAGGTCTCTTTAGATTTAATGATCGGACGCGCCTACATGTTTGACCTCAAAATTATAGATGGATTGGTATTTGACGGCAATGGCGGCGACGGCGTTGAGACCAACGTCGCTATTAAAGACGGGCTTATCGTTGAGATCGGACCTTGCGATGGCGATGCCAAGAAAACCCTCTCTGCCAAAGGCCATATCGTCACCCCAGGCTTCATCGACCTCCACACCCATTATGACGGACAGATTAGCTGGGATGAGGAATTAAAACCTTCCGTCAATCACGGCGTCACCACCGCCCTGCTCGGCAATTGCGGCGTGGGTTTCGCGCCTTGCCGCAAGGAAGACCGCGATAAGCTTATTCGCCTCATGGAAGGTGTTGAGGATATTCCTGGCACGGCGCTACATGAAGGCATGGATTGGCAATGGGAAACCTTCCCCGAATATATGGACGCGATTGACGCCAAGCCGCACACGATAGATTTCGCGGTGATGATGCCGCACGATCCTCTGCGCGTTTACGCCATGGGTGACCGCGCCGTGTTTAATGAGCCCGCCAATGATAGTGACATTGCTAAGATGCGCGAGCTGACCCGCGAAGCTCTAGAGGCTGGCGCGCTTGGCTTCTCCATTGGCCGCAGTGATTTCCACAAAAGCTCTGACGGAGAATGGACGCCCGGCTCAGAGGCTGGCAAGGACGAGCTTGTCGGCATTGCGCAGGCCTTCAAAGGCTTGGGTCACGGCGTCCTGCAAGTCGTCAATGACTTTGACATGCTCCGCCCCGGCGAAAGTTTCGAAACCGAATTTGATTTGATGGAAGCCTTTTACCGTGCAGGCCACGGCCATAAAGGGTCTATGTCGCTCATGGAGCGCGACTTTGCCCCAGACGATTGGAAGAACATCATACGCCGCACAGAGGCGATGAATGCTGACGGGCTCGATATCTCCTTCCAAGTCGCCCCTCGCGCTATAGGGTCGTTCACGGGGCTGAATTGCACCTTCCATCCGCTTATGGCGCATCCGAGCTACCTCGCCATTCGAGAGAAATCTTTGGCGAAGCGTGTCGCTATCATGCGGGAGCCGGAATTTAAAAAGCAGCTCCTCTCTGAAACTCCCGTTCAGCTCGCAGGCGAAGGCAGCCCCGTGCCGCCCATTGTCGATATGATGATTGCCAGTTTTGAACAGCTCGCGGAAAAGCAGTTCAAACTCAACTATTCTGGCAAGGTCGATTATGAGCAAACAGGCGAAACATCCCTCGCCGCCCTCGCCCGCAAAAATGGCGTGAGTGTTTGGGAACAGGCTTATGACATGCTGCTCGAAGAAGACGGCAAAGCGCTCATCTATTATCCCGTCTATAATTATTACGAGATGAATTACGACAATGTCCTGACCATGATGAAGCACCCCAAAGCGCTGCCAGGTCTGTCAGATGGCGGGGCGCATGTCGGCACGATTTGCGATGCCAGCTTTCCGACCTATCTGCTCTCTCACTGGACGCGCGACCGCATCCGTAAAGGCCATGACGGCATAGATTTAAAACGTGCCGTGCAAATGCTCACGGCAGACGGGGCGGATTATCTCGGCCTAACAGATCGCGGCCGCCTCAAGGTCGGGATGCGCGCTGACATCAACATCATCGATTATGACGGACTAGACCTCTCCATGCCAGAAATGATCCAAGACCTCCCCGCAGGCGGCCAACGCCTCATACAGCCCGTAAAAGGCTATAAAGCGACCTTCGTGAAGGGCGAGCAGGTTATCGCCAATGATGAGGTGACGAGCGCAAGGCCTGGGCGTTTGGTGCGGGGCGGGGTTTAGACTGCGGTTGGGGCATTGCGGACATACGGGGCTGAGGACTTTTTTTGATTAGATTATGCATCGGCTGATTTAATTTCTCCGATAGCCTTAAGGAATAAATCTGCGTATGAATTATCTACTAGTGGTATATTAGCGTCACCCATACTATCTGTTCCTCTGGTCAATCCAACAGATTGATAACGCAATAACCTTGGCAATCCATAATAAGCTCTATAGTCACTTATATTAGTGCGACCTAACACTGGACGGATAACGGACTTGTTCTCAGGAGACAGTCTTTTCGAGTCTTGACTTGCAGGCTTTAATAGCTCGATTTCTTTCATCGTTAAGGTTTGTACGATCGCCAAAAAATCGAAATATGACTCCCTAATCATTTCATTCGCAATCGCAGATGATATTAAGTTTCCAATATAACTTGCACGCTTTTGCGAGTCGGCATTTTGGATAGCGTGAAATAGAGACTCGTTAAAATACTCTTCGCCATGTTCGCTTTTCAAATTTTCAAAAACTTGTTCAAGTAGAGTAGGGCTAATTACTCCGCTTTCTAAGTCATGCAATATTACTTCTGCTGCTCTAATAGTTTTCCTGAAAATAAATTTATCGGTATTTGAGAATGCCCCTTTAGCAATTTCAGTACTTACTGTGCTGATAGGTACACCGCCAAAAACAAAGAGGTCGATCAAGGCAGGAACAACGGCAGCCCCGTCTAATGTGAGTGCCTTTGATGCTTTTTGGATTATTTCTCGGGGCATATGATACTACACTTTAAATCGGCCCAGGATGCGGGCATCGTCCTCTTGGTGAGAAGCTAGGGTCAGCAACTGTATTTTGTCACCTAATTTTTGAAACACAATCCACTCGCCAGTCATCTCTTTTCGTTCAATTCTCCTTTGCTGAGAAACAACTGTGGCATGATGTGCTAGAAATCTACTATGCTCGTCGTTAAATAATTGAGTCCCATCAAAGGGACCAAAACGGTCTATAAATGCTTTCATCAACCAATCATCGTTCTTTAGTTCATTCAAGATGTTGGTCGCCATTCCACTTATTGATGCATCATCAACGTGTTTGTACCAAAGGCCTTTCAGCACTTTTCCTTTGTATTGTCTTGCAGGCTTTAAGGCGTCTTTTTTCTCACTTGAAAGGTTGACGAAGGAATCCATCAGCATGTTGTAATGAAATCCGACTGTATGATATCTGAACTCCTTCTTATCTTTTGGATTGTCACGGTGAAATATCAACTCTGCTCCGGCGAGGATTAGAAGAAGCTGGGTTAGTAAAGTGGGGTGAATTATGATGTTCTCTAGAAGAGATAAATCACCCGCCAAAAGCTCTTGAGCCCATTCCAGCCCACCATTTTTGAATTCCTTATGTATTCTAAATAGGGCTTCAAATTCCTGTTGCTCGTTATCAGCCGTGACAGCGGTTTGAGCTTTTCCAAGCCTAAAGCCTTTCTCATCAGCTTTGGACAATGTGTAGTTCATCTCAATCATTATCAAGATATGGGTTGTGATTTGAAAGTTTCAATTCAAGCTATGCCCAATATACAAACTTTATTTGGCATAACTGGAGAAGAGGTTCTAAAATCTAACGTCCGCTAAGAGGATGAAGCTCCAATTTCAATCCTTGCAAAAAAATCACTTTTTTCTCACTCCTCACGCCATTTTAAAAAACTCAATCCTCATGATCTCGAACCCACCTTATAATGGTTATGTTCTCGCTAATACGTGTGATTTTGCTAACGCAAATTCACACCAGGACAGGCAAATCGCGTAGCTTTGTTATTAGCGAGACGGTGAGGCTGAGCACTCGGAGTTACGACCGGGCTGTGCCGGGCCTCTGTGGAGACGAAGATAAGATGCCCGAGCGGCGTGGTCAGGTAGCGACAGCTATCGTACAGTCCATGACTCCGCGATCACAGGGCCTCCACAGAAAAATCGCCGCCGTGAGAGTGATCTCTCGTAAAACATTTTTATTTCTTCGGTGTTCCGTCGGGACATCGCTCTCACGGGCCGTCCGCATTTTGTTTGCGGATTGCCTATGTTGATTTTTTCTTAGGAAAAATTCAACGAACCAACCCAATCCGCGTTGGTAAGCGGCATCCCCTGACATGTTTAGGCTTTCATTTTAAAAAAAGCCGAGTCCATCGACAGCGTAGCTTTATCTTATAAACCTATATGATCTGAGATAAGTAAAATATGATGAGCCAGCGCCGCGAACGGCGCCGGCTTAATTTTGGGAAACTTACTTACTAAGCTTCTTGGCTTGCTTGACCCACGCGTCGCGCTGAATGCGGCCGGGAATAGAGTCGATGATACCTTCGACCATTTTCACATCGGCCCCTGACCAAGCTGCGATTTGGCGATAATAATAAATACCCTTTTTGTTAAGGTCGCCCTCAAACTTTGGACCAATGCCTTTAATGACTTTCAAATCATCTGGCGTGCCGTCTGTTGGGCCGTCTGTATAGATAACTTTAGGCTTGGATTTGGCTTTAGACTTTGCAGGTTTGCTTCCGCCGCCAACTTCAAATGTAATCATCATATTGACGCGATATTTATCAATTTTATTGTTCTTAATCGTCACGGATTGGTTTTGAACATTGGCCGATTTTATATTTTTAACCGATTTTGCCATGCGGTTCACAGCGGTTTCAATCGCCCCCTCAAATGATTTTGAGCTTTCGGACATAATTTGTACGGATTTCATAACAGTCATAGTCATTTCCCTTTTGAGATTAAGCATCCACCAAGCGGACATATGTCATATTGATGAGATGAGATTTGAGGATCAAAATACGGTGCTATGCCAGTGCTAGAGCTTAATAAAACCCCATCAGTCTCCGGCAAATTACAATCGCGCAGCGTCCACATGCGTCATCTTTAATTAAGGTCTTATTAACTATAGCTGAATGGCGTCATGAACACTTACGGAGTATGATAAGCTTTAATTTTCTAACCCATATCGAGACCGAAAGTATCAAAATTCCTTCAGGTCAAATAGTTGCTTAAACCCTCAGCGCCTATTTCGCGTATTTAGAAAGCAGCCTTATATAGGCGGTCTGATAGCTATTGCTGTTTTCTGTGACAGACCAGCTATTGATGGGCCACCCATCGTTAAACTCGGCATAGGATTTCATCGGAGGCTGTCCTGTCGGTGGGGACAGGATAGGACGCTTACACATTTTTGCGCCATACCCACCGCATGTCTTTTCACAGCAAGCATCCCTTTCATATCCGGGATAGGGCCCCCCAACTAGAAAGCCCGGCGCAGGGCCATATGTTGAGGTGAGTGTACTGTCATAATCTTTGCTGTCATTGACGAACCATGAATGATAAAATTCAGACACGGAGTTTTCGGCCCCGTAGCCTTCCATATTTGAGAGATAAACAAGTCCTAGCGGATTCACGCCATGCAGATAATGCAGATAGCCCGCGCCTGCGCTATAATAGTCCTCACGAGATGCCACTTGCAAACCATGTAAGGCCGCCTGCGTAAAAACAGAACCACGCTGTGCTTTCGTACTGTTTGATCCCCAATTATACTGTTTCATAGGCGAGGCATACGCGTCCGATCGCTCCATTATATCACGGAGAACCCCGTTATCACCGACTAATATGGCTTGGTAGTCACTCAAAATACGCGCCTTGAAAGACCGAGAAACCCCTGATGTTTGTGTCAAATAGAGCAATGTCGGCACAATATCTGCTTCAAAGCCATCGGCGGCCCAAGGCGTTATTGGATTTAAGTCCGCATAGAGTTTCTCAATGCGGCGTTCATATTGTCTCTGCCCTTTGATTTTATACATATAGACAGCGGATATCAGTATCTTCTTTTGCAAGCGTTCGGGCCCGACTTCTTGCTGCCCTGCGGCAAGGCCTTCTGATTTGAATTCGGCGTCATTATTTTTGAAGATGACATTGGGATTAGCCTCGGCCCAATTCCACGCTCTAATCGCGCGAGAGCGGTATCGATCCGCATCTTCGCGATATGTTGGCATGCGGGCGAAGATATCCGCCGCCATAGCAAAAGCCCCTGCAGAACTATAGGCTGACGAGGTATTAGCAGGACCATAGAAACTTGGCCCCTCTGCGCTGGAGGGCGGCGAAATATCGGACAAGCTCATCACAGAGAGCATAGACCCATCCTCATTCTGCATCCGCTCCAACCAATCCAGGCCCCATTTTACTTCGTCCAAAATATCGGGCACTCCATTCCCGCTTTCGGGGATATTGAAATCATCCGTCCAAACGTCAGGGTTTTCGAGATAGCTATGGAGCAGCGTGCGGATATAATTCGCGGTCCAGCTCGTGTATTTATTGTAATCGCCTGCATCATACCACCCGCCGCGTAAATCCCGTTCCGTGGCGGCATCGTCTTTGGCGCTGTAAAGCCTCGCCTGCGGGTCTTGCCCTGCGCCAAGATGGCTTGCCCCATCTGCGTATCCTGGCAGGGCGTAAGGGGCGCGTTTCTCAAATCCTGCGCGCTGATAATAGAGCGTCTTAAAAGCGGCTTTTAATATCGGCGTGTAAACATCTTCTGCAATGTCAAATGTGAAGCTCTCAGCGCTGTTCTTAAGGTCAATGACTTTGTAGCTTCCTTCTTGCGTGACTTCGCTGAAATCAAACCACCAGACTTTGTCGCCGGACATTTCGTCAATACGGCCCTCATTCCAAGCCGTCGGCGCACCTTCAAAGACCGCCTCACCTGTCGCGACATCAATCACGGCATAGCGCCCGCCGGGGGTAAAGCTCTCGCCGCTATCATAACCGATTTCAGGGCTACGGATAATCGCTCGTTTTTCTAGCTCCGGCAGATAGCCAAATTGATCAACAACGATTTTCGGCGCGAGCTCCTCAGAAACTTGGGAGCCACAAGCGGCAAATACGCAAGTCAGCCATATAATCGCTATTCGAGTTAATATGCGAATTTTATGTCTCCTTAATTCAAAGAGTGAAGGCCACACGCTCTTACGCAGGCTTTTAATGTTCGGAGTGTAAGTTGACATTTATGAAGATAACGGCAATTTTTGCGTATGAGACAGCACCACATCCTAATAATGATCATCCTTTCGACCTGCCTCTTCGCATGTGTAAACCCAACATCCTCAGAAATTACGGGACATAGCTCAACGGCAGAAGATGCGCCGCGGCTGTTCACAGACTATAGCGCATCTGCCCAAGACGCGTTTAAAAAATGCGGCGTTAGTGAGACAGAGTATTACCGCCTCTTGAGTTTGCCTTATAAAGAGTTCGATCAAGACTTCACAGGCGGTTGGCGCGCTGTAGCCAAAAATAAGGACTGCCGCGACTCTGCCGCGAATTTACTAAAGTCCTACACAGCCAATTTTGAATATGAATTCAAAAGCAATCATACGACCCTTGAATGGCACACGGGGCAAGTCCTAGCCGGTTCTGGAAATTACGAGGAAGCCCTCATTTTTTTCAAGCGAAGTTACAAAAGTGACGAAGACCAAAAGGATTGGAATCTCTACGTAGACGGTACAATTGCCTTCTTGAAAAAGGACAAGCTAGCCCTTCAAGCGGCCCGTGATAAACTTGCAGCCATACCCGTTCCCGAGAAATTGAAAGCTGCGCGGCGAAAATTCCTTAAAGACAATCCCAATATAACAATGCGCGATGGCTTTGTTGACGACCCCGGCAATCTTTACATTCTGGATGATTTCATTGAATGCTTTAATGAGTCCTATTCGGTCGCTTACAATAAATGCGAAGCGTAATATATCTACCGCTCAAACTTCACGAATTTCAGCTTCTTAGGCATGTCCGCATCATCGCCTAAGCGGCGTTTCTTATCTTCGATATAATCGGCGAAGTTTCCTTCAAACCACTCCACATGACTATCCCCTTCATAGGCAAGAATATGTGTAGCGACGCGGTCGAGGAAAAATCTATCATGGGAGATAACCACGGCGCAGCCTGGGAATTTCTCCAGCGCCACTTCGAGAGACGCCAAGGTTTCGCGGTCCAAATCGTTTGTCGGTTCATCGAGCAAAAGTAGATTGGCCGGGCGCGTCAGCATCTTGGCCAGGTTCACGCGATTACGTTCACCGCCCGATAACTGCCCAACATTTTTTTGCTGATCCGTGCCCTTAAAATTAAACGCCCCAAGATAAGCGCGGGACGGCACTTCACGTTTACCCAAAACGAGAATATCTAATTTATCTGAAACAGCTTCCCAAACATTGAGGCTGTTGTCTAGCGCGTCGCGATTCTGATCGACATAGCCAAGCTCAACCGTTTCGCCGACTTTGAATGTGCCTTGATCAGGCTGCTCTTGACCTGTAATCATCTTGAACAAGGTTGTTTTACCCGCCCCGTTCGGGCCGATGACGCCGACAATACCGCCGCGCGGTAGTTTGAAAGAAAGGTCTTTAATCAACAACTTATCGCCAAAACCTTTACTAACATTATTGGCTTCAACGACGACATTGCCGAGCCGGTTCCCCATCGGAATACGGATATCAGCATGGCTGACAACTTCAGCATCCGCCGCGTCGCGAAGCTTTTCATAAGCCGACAAACGCGCCTTAGATTTTGTCTGGCGGGCTTTGGGGTTGGAGCGGATCCATTCCAATTCGCGCTTCAGCGCTTTAGATTTACTATCGGCTTCGCGCCCCTCTTGCGTGTTGCGTTTATCTTTGGCTTCTAGCCAAGACGAGTAATTGCCCTCATGCGGATAAGCCCTCCCGCGGTCAATTTCTAGCGTCCAATTTGTGATGTTATCAAGGAAGTAGCGATCATGAGTAATAAGGATAATCGCGCCGCTATATTTGACGAGATAATTCTCAAGCCAGTTCACGGTCTCCGCGTCCAAATGGTTGGTCGGTTCATCGAGCAAGAGCAAGTCAGGTTTGGACAACAGAAGACGACATAACGCTACGCGGCGCGCTTCACCGCCGGACAAATTATTGACGGGGCTGTCTTTGGGCGGGCAGCGCAAAGCCTGCATCGCCATTTCTATTTTGGAATCAATATCCCAAGCATCACGGCCATCGACTTCGTCTTGAAGCTTGGTCATTTCTTCCATGATTTCGTCGGAATAGTCCTCCGCCATTTTCATAGCGACTTCGTTATAACGGTCAAAGATTTGCTTATCTTCACAGCCCTCAATGACATTGCCCCAAACGTCTTTAGAATTATCTAGCTTAGGTTCCTGCGGCAGGTAACCGACCCGCGTGCCCTCAGCGGCCCAATGCTCGCCGGTCACTTCGGTATCAACACCCGCCATAACTTTCATCAAGGTGGATTTACCCGCGCCGTTCACCCCAATCAGGCCAATTTTAGCATCGGGATAAAAGGACAGATGCACATTATCGAGAATGGTCTTATTGCCGAATTTCTTCGTCAGACCTTGCATATGATAACAGAATTGACGGGCCACGGGGCGCTCCTGAATGATAGGGTTATTTCAAAAGCGCGATATGCGGTGGGAAGGCTAAAATTGCAAGGGTTAGTCATCAGTTAGATGGATAGTTCTAATAAGCTATCCGATTCTAACCAACTAGTTTCCCGAACCATTGGCCGATATTATATCCTATATCGTAAAATGGTCCGCCGTCGCCTTTCGACATCCACAAAACAGCAATCAGAATTCCCACTATGTAAGGCGTCAAGTCCCAGATGCGTTTTACCCATTTTTGCTTGCCTGTCAGGACGGGCTTTGGCTCTGGTACAGGCTTCGTTTTGACAAGCGGTTTCATATCTTCTTCGGACGCCTCATCATCAACGATGGGGTCTATGGTCCAAGCGGCATGAATGAGCGGCATCACCCCTATCGCATATAGCGCGCTGAGCATGAGGCCAACATTAACATCAAAGGGCGGCAAAGGCGGTAAGCTTCTAAAAGTAAGATAGGATATCGTGCACACAATCAGCCAGACGGCGAAGATGATAGCTAAAATCATGACTAACCAATCAAAACTCACAGAATTAGAGCGGTATTTTTGCGCTTTTTCCCACTCATCTTGCAACTCATCATCAACGCTGAGACGCCACCAGAGACCTGTCTCAATCAGATAATCCGTAGATTTACTCAAAACAGTCCCCGCACCCCAAATCCCAAACATAAGGCCAAAGAATACGGATAACCGCAGACCGCCCGATATAGATTCGCGCGGGAATAAATCATTGTTTAGCACACGAATAAAAATGATGATGAACGCCACGACCGCCACAAGGCTGAGCGTGCTGATTATAATATTACGCCGCAGAAGACCCAAGCCCTCAGCCGTCAATTCATAAGGCCGTAATGGGGCTTCTTTGAGGGTCTTTTTCTGCCAGTCTAAATATTTTTCTTTAAACATAGTCCACTCTCCTCTCTATTCCGCCGCGCGGGCGGCGGCCAATTCTTCTGCTAGTGTTTTGAACGGTCTTGGCGAAAAGGCCATGTCGATGGGGACTCCGAAAAACTCGGCGAGTTCAAAGGCGAGTTCGAGTGAGGCATTGTAATCCCCGCGCTCAAGATAGCCGATAGTCTGGAAGTTCACCTCCACAGCATCCGCCAACTCTTTACGAGAAAGCCCCTTCTCTGTTCGCAACATTTTGATACGGTTATAAATCATAATGTTGTATGTATACAACAAATAAAGATATGTCAACAATAAAAAAGCGCCCTCACGGACGCTTACTAAATCGAAAAGTTGTAATCCTTACTTTCGAGGCACCGCAATCGGGATGCAACCATCACCGCCATAGCTGGCAATGCTGCCTTCAGGACATGAAACAACAGGCGTATGCGTAACCAGTGGCTCATAAGGCGGTTTGATAACAAGCGGAGGCACATATGGTGTTTCGACTGCTGTTTCGATTGGCGGGGTTACGACCACCGCAGGCTCAGATATTGTTTGACACTGCCCCATAGGACATGGAGCAGGCATAAGGTAAGTCGGCGGAGGGCCCTGTACAGGCGCGTAGGTTACAAACGGGCCGCAAGGAACCATCACAGTCCCGCAATCAGCGCCTGCCGCGCCCGTATCGCCATAACGCGAAGCCCCTTGGGTTGAACATGCTGACAAAGCCAATCCGGTGATAAATAAAACTAAAACTAGGTGCGTGCGCGTGGCTTTTGATATCAACATGAGAGCCTCATAGACAGATTCTCTTAAATCTGGCTATTAAGACTTCATATAAATTTAAAACAATGCCTGTTCATGCTAAGACGCTAGCCTCGACACATCGCGCAGATTTTATTCCCTGATGGATCGCGCAGATAAGCCAAATATAAACGCATACCAGATCCTTCGCGCCATCCTGGCGGGTCTTCAATCGCTGTGCCGCCATGGGCTAAACCAGCTTCGTGAAACGCATCCGCCTCTTCAGGTGAACTGGCTGCGAAACCAATAGTGCTGCCATTTGCGGCGCTGGCCTGATTACCGTCAATGGGATTGGTCAGCATGAAGATGCTTCCGCCATGCATATACATAGCTCGTCCCTTGGGATCGACTCTGCCTGGCGTTGCCCCTAACGCGCCAAGCGCCGCATCATAAAAAGTTTTTGACGCCGCAACATCATTGGCTCCGAGCATAACATGACTAAACATAAGGATCTCCGATTCGGGGAAATAATTAAACTGTGAAGCTAAGGGTTATCTTAGCACTGCCAAGCGGTCAAACTTAAAGGTGACCAGGTACAAAAGACGAAAACCGACGACATAGATGACCGTACCAAGTCCGTTTAAAACACAAAAAACCCGCTCGGCATTCACCGAGCGGGGTTTGATTTTCGCATTTAAAGGACGGCCTAACGTGTGAGGCGAAATTCCGTCATCTTTGCGAAATACCCCGCTATAAGCGGGGTTTATTAAGGAGGCTACGCAGTAATGCGAAGCTCATTTAGACTGTTACCAATCGCTTGGAACGCATCGTTTAACTCCTGCGCATTTGTTGCGTTAAAGAAGTTTCCGGTGCTGGAGGCGCAATTGCGAAGCAATTTTTGCGTTGGCGTATCTGTAACTTCATAGGCAATGGTGTAGACTTTAATGTCTTCGTTTTTGATAGACTCGCACATACGCTTTGTTGTTTTGTCCGCGTCATTACCATTGTCACTCCGGTTATGCAGAATTCCATCTTTGGATTTGAAGTTTTCGCCATCTGTCATGATAACCATAACTTTATCAGTATCTCCTGCAGGCAGACTAGCGGCTTCTGTCAAAGGCTGACGATTATCCAGCGCACGCCATCCCCACATCAATCCAGCCGGGATATATGTGTTACCATCAGCAGTCATTGAGTCGATCGTCTGCTTAGCAATGTTCAAGTTCGTTGTAAGCGGGCTGAGTTCTGCGCCGCAACGGCCCTGTGAGTTCAAGATACCCGGAATACGGTTGCTGCCAAAGTCGACACGCTCATCGGCAGGTGTAAAACGTGAACCAACACAACCGCGCCAAGTGGCTGTCCAGCTTGCTGGATAAGGGTCACTGTAAACAGTGTCACATTTCTGATAAGTCCCGCCAACAGCAACGCCGTCACGTGTACCATTGTTCGCAACAGGCCGGCAATTTGTGCGGGAAATCACGTCACGTTTCATATAATCTATCTCTTGATCAGCTGGAACTTCGAGCCAATCGGCGTTGCGACGTGACATGCCGACATTTACATATTGCGCGAAAGGCACAACAGACACGCGTAGGTTATCGTTTTGAAATGTATCAAATGTATCAACCAAATCAGTGGCCGCAGACTTCATATTCGCCAATTTAGAACCGTTCATTGAAAATGTCGTGTCCAGAACAAGGGCGATATCTAGGTTACGGTTAGAATAGAGCGCTGTAGAAGTTGCGCCAATGTCCAAGCCTGATTTACCAAAGATGCCTGTAAAGTAAGTCGGAATCTTGTTTGTGGCTGAAACGGTAACGGCGTCACCATCGCGGGTAATACTTTGCAGGCGAATATTCGTACCGTCAGTTCCAGGGAACTTGTTTTGAAGATACTCATTTGCAGCAGCATTAAGGTCAGCTTGGTTTTCAATTTTGCCCTTAGCCGCCATCAAAGAGATAGCATCTGTCGTATCCTGCAAGCGTTGCTTAGCTAAATAACCATTTGATGCGTCAACTGCAACGGCCAGGCCGCCCACAAGAACGGCAATTGAAACAGCCGCTAAAATCGCGAAGTTTCCTTTGTTGTCTCTTTTAAAGCGCGCCGTTGTGTTGGCTAATTTTGTCTTAAGTGTCTTAGTCGCGTTTAACATAGTTTTATTCCTCACAAATAACCGAAACAATATGTTCGGATTTGCGAGAAGCGTTGCAGACACTCTGCCAAGAGGGGAATTTTGTCCGCAAATGGGCCAGCGGGCAGATTTTATGGTTAATTAACGGTTAAATACTACCGCTTTGCCAATAATTATAGATAATAAAGCGGCATTAAAGATGGTTATTGCTCGGGTAAGACCTGAATACGGTATGTGTCCTCTGGGTCAAAAAGTGTCCCAGCTAGGGGTTTTAGGTCCTCAACTGTCATGTTTTGATACGCGTCTGATCGGCTGCGGTGACGATCAAGGCTTTCAGGGTCAGATTGAGACTCCGAAATGATGTTCATCCAGTAGCCATTATTCTCAAGGCTGGTCTCAATTCGCTCACGCGCAGGCTTTATGGCACGCTCAAACAAGTCTTTATCAAAGTTACCTGCTCGGAACTCTGCCGCAATCATGTCAACTTGTGCACTTATGCGGTCAATATCTTCAGGGGTTAACTCCAAAGACGTCCCGATATAGCCATAACCGCGATAGATACGGGGCGTATAAGAAAAGGCTGAAGGTGAATAGCTGGCACCCTCTTCTTCGCGCATCACTTCGGTCAGGCGCAATTGGAACATTTCAGAAATCATGCTTATGCGGCGCGAGGTCGTCACATCATTACCATCAGGCGCGGGCCAGTAACTGCGCAGAAGTGCTGTACCCGCTTCCCCAGCATGGGAGAGCTTCACGGGACGCGGCGAGCCTTTGGGAAGTTCAAGTGCAACATCAATACCCTCTATAGATGGCTTTTCAGGGCTGAACTTGGGCAAAGCGCCAAAAGTGCGCGCGACTTCTGCGATAACGGCGTCGATATCAACATCTCCGACAATGCCAATTTCAACCGCGCCAGTTGCAAGGTTGGGATCGAGCCAGTCTTCGAGCGAAGACATATCTATGCCAATCAGGTCTTTCTCGGCCGGAATGCCAAAACGCGGGTCGCCGGAGCGGATCAAGCGCTCAATATCCCTTGCAGCCACACCGCCTGGGGTACTGTCCAGGGTGGGATAAAAGGATTGAATGTATTTATCATAACGTGTTTTCGCCTCAGCCCGGTATCCAGGCGCCGTAGCATAGGCCGTCATAAGGTTTAGCTGATCACCTAAGTTGTTAGGAACCGTAGCACCTGACATATACATGCGGCGCGGGCCGAAATTTATAGAGGTTCCAACGGATTTACCTGCCATAAGGGTCTGGATATCATCGGCGCTATGAGCCTCTAGCCCCGCCAAGCTAAGCATATTGGGCGCAAACCATTTAAAGCCAGGTAACTCTTCAGGAAAGAACAAATCCCCTTTGCCTAGTGCAACATCAATTGAAATGACGTCTTTCTGGTAAGGTGTCTTCTTGATATTCAAGCGCACATTATTTTCGAACACAACTTGTTCGAAATCGATATCTTTGACGGTTTTGCGCGAAACGACTTTTCCTGGCGTTCCAAAGTCCGTATAGGCAAATTCAGACTTTTCCTGCGCCGCCAAAGGCTTGACCTCAACAGCTCGGCTATCGCTTAAAGCTTGCAGCATAACATCTTCAGCATTTTCTATGACAATATTGGTCGAGAGATAAAGTTGGGGCGCCTCTAAACCTTTCCACATCTCTTTAAAGGCATCATGGACCTGTTTGGGCGTTATGCTGTCGGCATATTTCTCAAAGCGCTCCAAATTCGCAGCAGGTTCGGTCAAAATTTGGTCAGCCGAAAAAGTGCTTAAAATTTGACGCGCCAAAGACGATGTCCGCCGCGTCGGCGAGGTCTGCACAGCAACTTCAAGCCCTTTTCGAGTATTTGCAATTTGCTCGTCTAGTTCGTCTTGAGAAAACCCAAACTCATAGGCTTGGCGCAAAGCCTGCTCGCCTTGCGCGAGAGCTTTGTCCCAACTCTCAGGCTGAGCGCTCATCGAAAGCGAAGATAAACCGCGCACATCGTAAATAGAAGAACTGGAGGCTGAAGCACTAATAAAAGCCGCGTCTCCGCTGCGGGCGATCTTCGCGAGGCGTCGCGAGAGAATGCGGTTTCCAAGACTTTCAATAAAGGCGTCGCGGCGATTATCCGCTGTGTCCTTACGCAGGTCAGGCGCCCCCATAACGGATAGAGACACAGATGTTTGTATCTCTGGATCAACATAATATTCGGCCTCTGCTCCGCGCGGGCCAAGCGGTTTTATTTTGGTATCAGCACGTGCCTCTCCTACAGCTTCCCAATCACTAAAAAACTCTTCTATTTTGCCAGCGGCATAATCGGTTTCAAAGTCCCCAACTAAAACAATAAAAGTGTCTTCTGGGCGATAATAACCATTGTAAAACTCACGGAAGTTTTCGGGCGTTACGGACTTAATTGCTTCATCTGTTCCGATAGGAATACGGTCAGGAAAGAGCGAGCCATCCAGATAGAATTTCAAAGACGCAATTGAGGCTCTATAAGCAGGGCTAATTCGCGCGCGCTTTTCCGCCAAAATCACACCTCGCTCGCGTTCAATAGCCTCGGGGTCTAGTGTTAGATTACCAGCTGTCTCGCGCATAATCATAAGTGTCTCATTGAGAATGTCATCATTCACTTCGGGCAGCTCGAGTTGATAAATTGTTTCATCAAAACTTGTTGACGCATTTGTATCTGCGCCGAAGGCCAAACCATATTTCTCAAGCCGCTTTATCATTTCACCTTCGGGAATATTTTTCGATCCATTAAACGCCATATGCTCTAGGAAATGCGCAAGGCCTTCTTGCCCGTTAGCTTCATTGATAGACCCCGTATCGAAACGCATTAAAAGCGACGCCGTATTGGACGGCGTTTCATTAGCCATTACGGCGTAACGTAGACCATTGGGTAGGCGTCCATATTCGATGTCAGCTTGTGCGGCAAGATCACTGCGCTCGTGCGGGAAATAAGTTTCTTTCGGCGCCTCGCCGCATGATATCAAAAAAAAGGCAGTAAATACGTATGCATATAGACTTGTTTTAAACATGAAGACCCTGATGAAAATGACTTGAAATAGTTATATTAAGAGCTGTGCTTGTTTGAAGATTCTGGCAAGCGCTTTATTCACTGAGATTTAGCAAGGCAGGGTCTCCGCCCTGCGCAGTAATGTTATTGGTGCGCGTAATCTCTGTTGCAAAACGTGCGACATAATGCGGGCCACCAGCTTTGGGTCCCGTGCCCGACAAGCCAAGTCCGCCAAAGGGCTGAACACCCACAACAGCGCCAATTACATTACGGTTTATGTAAATATTGCCCGCCGGCACTGCCGACATTACGCGAGCTGCAAACCCGTCAAGGCGGCTGTGAATTCCAAGTGTCAGACCATAACCTTTGCCGGCAAATTCTGCCATGAGTTTATCCAAGTTTTTATCTTTGTAGGTCACAACATGCAAAATGGGCCCGAAGATTTCTCGGTCAAAACCTTCCAAGGATTTTGCCTTTATCAGAGTTGGCGGCATGAAAAATCCATTGGGTAGATCAGGCGGTAAATCGACTTGTTTTTTGACCTGCATATGGGGCGGCAATTTCGCAATATATTCCCGAAATTGAGATAAGGCATTTTCAGTAATAACTGGCCCAACATCAGTTGAGGCCAACGCTGGATTTCCAATTGAAAGCTCGTCCATCGCGCCGCTAAGACCCTCAATAATATGGTCCGCCGTTTCTTCTGGCAGAAAGAGAATTCGCAATGCTGAGCAACGCTGCCCAGCAGCATTAAAAGCCGACTGAATCACATCATCCATGACTTGCTCTCGCAGCGCCGTCGTATCTACGAACATCCCGTTCAATCCACCTGTTTCAGCGATGAGGACAGGAATGGGACCGTCTTTTTGGGCCAGCGCCTGATTGATAATTTTTGCGACTTGCGTTGAGCCCGTAAAGCAAACGCCCGCAATATTCGGAACATCAACCATGAGCGCGCCAATATCACCCTCACCTGGCAATAGATGCAAAACATTTTTAGGCAAGCCTGCCTGTTGAAAAATCTGAACTGCGCGATAAGCCGTCAGAGGGGTTTGTTCAGCCGGTTTTGCTAAGACTGTATTCCCAGCTGCCAGAGCCGCCGCAATTTGACCTGCAAAAATTGCCAACGGAAAATTCCATGGGCTGATACACACAAAAACACCGCGCCCTGAATTTGTTATCTCATTGGTTTCACCTGCGGGTCCAGGCAAGGTTGTCCAGCCGCTAAATTTACGCTCAGCTTCGGCACCGTAAAATCGGCAAAAATCCACAGCTTCGCGTATCTCCGCTATGCAATCTGGCAAAGACTTCCCGGCCTCGCGGGACATAAGCGTTATAAATTCGTCCATATGTGCTTCGAGCGCATCCCCCATAGCTCTTAATATTTTACCACGCTCAATTCCGCCCTGTCCGTTCCAGTTGGGAAAAGCTGCAAATGCTTCTTTGGCTGCGGCTTGAAGATCATCCACTGTGGCATGCCTGACAGCGCCTAAAGTTTCAGATGTCACAGGCGAGAAAATGTCTTTTAAGGGGCCGCCTTTGGCAAGTTTGGCCGTAGTAAGAGGCCCTGCCGCGATTGTTGCGTAAGTTTGCGCCGCAAGGTGCTCTCGGACGCCATCTTGAGACAAATCCATTCCCATAGAGTTCGCGCGTTCATCCCCAAAAAGAGCCACAGGCTTGGGAATACGCGGGTGCCGTGTGATGTCGCCCTCGGTAAATGGGGACTTAGCGACCTCCTCTGGCGCAACGTCTTCGTCCAAAAAGCGATGCACAAATGAAGTATTTGCGCCATTTTCCAGCAATCTACGGACCAGATAAGGCAAGAGATCTTCATGTGCGCCGACAGGGGCATAAATTCGTACGGGACGGTCAGGGTTTACAGCCCGATAAAGCGCCTCTCCCATACCATGAAGGCGCTGAAATTCATATTTTGCCTTAGCTTCACTCGTCTTAGCCATATGCTCAATCGCAGCGACCGTATGGGCATTATGAGTGGCAAATTGCGGATAAATTGCGGAACCGGCATCTAATAACATCCGCGCACAGGCCAGATAGGCGATATCTGTGGTGGATTTTCGCGTCCAAACCGGGAAATCCGTAAAGCCTTCGACCTGCGCGTGCTTAATCTCACTGTCCCAGTAAGCTCCTTTCACGAGACGCACCATCAAGCGCCGCCCAGTCTGTTCTGAAAGCGCAATGAGTTTCTCTATGACCATAGGGCTACGTTTTTGGTAGGACTGCACGGCCAGACCTAAACCTGTCCAATCGCCGAGAGATGGCTCACGGGCCAATCGATCAAATATTTTGAGAGACAAAACCAATCTGTCAGCTTCTTCTGCGTCCATACAGAAATTCAAATCCCCGTCTGCCGCCGTTTCGGCCAGTTTCAGCAGTTTGGGATAAAGTTCGTCCATCACCCGGGCTTCGTTTACAGCTTCATATCGAGGGTGGAGAGCAGAGAGCTTGACCGAAATCCCATTTATGTCCTCAGGACGGGCCTCTTCTTTGCGCTGCCCGTCGCGGTAAGCGCCGAGCGCTTTGATGGCGTCATAATAAGCCTTATAATAGCGATCTGCATCCTTGGCAGTCCGCGCCCCCTCGCCCAGCATGTCAAAAGAGCAAATTGAGGCTCCGCCGCTGAGTCCCAGCGACTCAGACCGCTTCAGAGCATCATCTATGGTGCGGCCGACAACAAATTGCTCGCCCATAATGCGCATGGCTTGGATCATAGCCGCACGAATCACGGGCTCACCTGCTTTGCGGGTCAAATTGCGCATGAAGCCGCTAATGTCTGATTTTGCCGTCTTGCTGACATCGACAACTTTACCCGTTAGCATCAAGCCCAATGTCGACGCATTGACCAGCCAGCTTTCTGAGTGTCCCTTGTGCTCTTCCCAATCACCAGAGGAAATTTTCTCAGCAATGAGCTTATCTGCCGTTTTTGCGTCTGGAACACGTAAAAGTGATTCCGCCAAACACATCAACGCCAAGCCCTCATTGTTGGACAGGCCAAACTCCTCCAAAAAGGTCTCCATCATGCCTTTTTTGGAGGTTAAGGCGCGTGCGCGGCGCACAATTTCTACCGCGTCCTCTGCAACGCTCTCCCTAAAGGCGTTATTTATAGAAATGCGTGGAAGAAGTGAATTTGCAGCGACATTTTCATCAGAAAACTTGGCTGTATCCAGTTTTGTCCAATCGATCATAGCTTTTCTCGCTGTTGATATCACAATAGGCGGCACAGTAGCCCTGATCTGAATATCAACAAGCAAAATATAGCCATTTTAAGGGCAAAATATTTTGTATAGACCGTTAAGTGTTTCTTGTGGAGATATTCATATTCCATTCAGTTGGACTTCCCTAACTAAAAGTTAACTTAGCCTGAGGGGACCACTTGCATTGTTAGTTTGTATACCCCAATACGCGCCAAAGTGGGTGATTCGCCCACAATCTGTTTGGAAAGATTTAATGACAAAAGCTGATACAGCTTCACCTGTTGAGATTACCGTTTTTGACTTTGACGGCACCATCACAACAGATGACACTTTCCGGCTATTTTTACGTTATTATGCAGGCACACCCAAATGGGCCCTTAACATATTGTTATTACTACCTATTTTTGCAGGTTACGGCCTAAAAATTATTGACCGCACACAAGCTAAGATACATGTCACACGCAGATTCTTTAAAGGCGCGCCAGTTGCACATCTCAATCAGCGCGCCAAGGACTTCGCCAAAGAGGTTATACCCAGCCTGATTCGTCCTCAGGCCCAAGCTTGCCTAGACAGCAAAAAAAATTCAGGTGAGTCATTATATATATGCAGCGCATCTATCGCCCCTTATTTGCGGGCCTGGGGTGAGTCGCAAAACATCACGAATATCCTAGCCACAGAGCTCGAAGCGGACGGTAACCGCTATACGGGTGAAATAAAAGGTTGGAATATATGGGGTGAAGGCAAAGTTCGCCGCATTTTGGCCGAATTTGCGCCACAACCTGTTAAAATTATTGAGGCTTATGGAGATAGTAGAGGAGATCAGGAGTTACTACACGCCGCTGAGGCGTCTTACTTCCGACCTTTTCGCCTATGACCATTTTAGCCATTGAATTTCCCTCCGAACGTATTAAGAGGGGATTAATGCCTAACCAGTCCGTCAAGGATTGGTTAAGCTATGAGGTATCTGCATGTCGCAGGTAATTGTTACTGGAGAGTTTGGGGGTTTTATAAAATGAAACGTACTCTACTATTGGCCGCATCGGCCGCGGTTTTAGCCGCACCAACTATTGCTCAGGAGTTACCGCCAGGTAATCCGCTCCCGGGTGAGTGTTTTGCTCGGGTCATTGTCCCGGCAACTTATGAAACGTCAACGGAGCAGGTTGTCCTGCGTCAAGCCGGTGAAGAGATCATCAAGATCCCTGGCCGCCTCGAAACCGTTACAGAACGTGTTCTCGTTCAAGAAGAAAGCTACGAGCTTGTAATTGCCGGTTCCGGCGGCGGGATTGTTCCCGGTCGCGGCGCTATCTCAATTACAGTCGGCGGCACGACTTATAACATCGACGCGGCAAGAACCGTTACAGATGCTAATGGTCGCAGAATTGGATCTGTAGATAGTGACGGCAACATTGTCGGCTCTAACAGATCTGTTTTAGCTGCAAATGCTGTTAACCCTCTTACACTTATCGGCACTGGGTCATCTATGACCTCTTTGCGCGTAGGCGGAACAACATATCGTGTCGCATCTGATGGCTCAGTGAGCAACGCATCAGGCACACGCATTGGCCGTCTTGGCACAAATGGCAGCATTGTTCGTTCAAACGGCAATGTCGTTGTTCGTAACGCTGTCAATGCATATGGCGGAAGTACCGGGTCCCGTTCAGGCCAGCCTACTTTCCGTACAGTCACTGAAACTGTTGTTGTTCAAGAAGCGTCGACTGAGCTTGTCTCTATCCCGCCTGTCTATGACACTGTGTCAGAAACAATCGTTGTTCAGCCAGAATCAGTCGAGTATGTGACTATTCCTGCTGTCTATGAGAATTATACAGACACAGTCGTTGTTCAAGAAGCGTCAACTGAGCTCGTAACAATTCCCCCAGTGTTCGAGACAGTCACTGACACTGTTGTGGTTCAAGAAGCCTCAACTGAGTTGGTAACAATTCCTGCGACTTATGAAACTGTAACCGAGACTGTCGTTGTACAGCCCGCAGGCGTTGATTACGTCTCCGTGCCTGCAACATATGGAACGGTATCCGAAACTGTTGTTGTTCAAGAAGCCTCAACAGAACTTGTCACTATCCCAGCAACATTTGAAACAGTTACTGAAACTGTTGTTGTTCAAGAAGCGTCAACTGAGCTTGTAACGTCACCGCCTGTCTTTGAGACAGTGACTGACACTGTTGTGGTTCAAGAAGCGTCAACTGAGCTTGTGACTATCCCGGCAACATTCGAAACTGTTTCTGAAACTGTTGTTGTGACGCCTGCGTCTTCAACATATGAAACTGTTCCGGCTGTTTACGAAACAGTTCAAGACACTGTTGTGGTTCAAGAAGCTTCGACTGAGCTTGTCTCAATCCCAGCGACTTATGAAACAGTCACAGAAACTGTTGTGGTTCAAGAAGCCTCAACTGAGCTTGTTACTATTCCTGCTGAATATGGAACGGCGACAGAAACCATCGTTGTGCAAGACGCAACGACTGAGCTTGTCACGATCCCAGCAACTTATGAAACAGTTACAGATGTTGTAGTTGTTCAACCTGCATCTGTTGATTACGCTGTTGTGCCTGCTGAGTATGAAACATACACAGACACAGTTGTTGTTCAGGAAGCGTCGACAGAGCTCGTCACTATTCCTGCAACATTCGAAACAGTCACAGAGACTGTTGTTGTTCAGCCGCAATCTGTTGAATATGTTGTGGTTCCTCCACAGTATGAAACTGTTTCAGAGCCTGTCATTGTTCAAGAAGCCTCTACTGAGCTTCTGACTATCCCAGCAACATATGAAACAGTGACTGACATGGTTGTTGTTCAGCCTGCTTCTGTTGAGTATGTCAGCGTTCCTGCTGTCTACGAAACAGTCTCAGAAGCTGTTGTTGTTCAAGAAGCGTCAACTGACCTCGTAACAATCCCAGCAACATTCGAAACAGTCACAGAGACTGTTGTTGTTCAGCCTTCTGGTGTTGAGTATGTGTCCGTTCCGGCCACTTACGAAACAGTCTCAGAAGCTGTTGTTGTTCAAGAAGCCAGCACAGAGCTCGTCTCTATCCCGGCAACTTATGAAACAGTGACGGAAACTGTCGTTGTTCAGCCAGCTACATCTGAATATGTCTCTATCCCGGCAACTTATGAAACAGTCCAAGAGCCTGTTGTTGTTCAAGAAGCGTCAACAGAAATGGTGACAATTCCTGCAACATTTGAAACAGTTTCTGAAACTGTTGTCGTAACACCGCAAACTGTTGAGTATGTCAGCATCCCTGCTGTCTATGAAACAGTCTCAGAGCCTGTCATTGTTCAAGAAGCCTCTACTGAGCTTGTAACTATTCCTGCCACGTTCGAAACAGTCACTGAGACTGTTGTCGTAACGCCGCAAACTGTTACTTATGAAGTTATCCCGGCTGTCTATGAAACAGTGTCAGAACCTGTTGTTGTTCAAGAAGCCTCAACTGACCTGATCACAATCCCGGCCACATATGAAACTGTAACAGATGTTGTTGTTGTTCAGCCTGCCGGCGTTGAGTATGTCTCTGTTCCTGCGGAATACGAAACATACACTGATACAGTCGTTGTTCAGGAAGCCAGTTCAGAGCTTATCTCTATCCCGGCCACTTATGAGACAGTTTCTGAAACTGTCGTCGTAACACCTGCGACTACTCAATATGTCAGCATCCCAGCGACTTACGAAACAGTCCAAGAGCCTGTTGTTGTTCAAGAAGCGTCAACAGAAATGGTGACAATTCCTGCAACATTCGAAACAGTCTCTGAAACTGTTGTTGTTCAACCTGCCTCTGTTGAATATGTCAGCGTTCCTGCTGTCTATGAGACAATCCAAGAGCCTGTTGTTGTTCAAGAAGCGTCAACTGACCTCGTCACAATCCCAGCTACATATGAAACAGTGACTGAAACAGTCGTTGTTCAGCCTTCTGGTGTTGAGTATGTGTCTGTTCCAGCTGTCTATGAGACAGTTGCAGAAACAGTTGTTGTTCAAGAAGCTTCAACAGAGCTTGTGACTATCCCGGCTACATTCGAGACAGTTACTGAAACCGTTGTCGTAACGCCGCAAACTGTCACATATGTGTCTGTTCCGGCTGTTTATGAAACAGTATCAGAGCCTGTTGTTGTTCAAGAAGCGTCAACAGAACTCGTCACAATTCCGGCGACGTTCGAGACTGTGTCTGAAACAGTTGTCGTAACACCTGCCTCTGTCACATATGAGACAGTGCCTGCTGTATACGAAACAATTCAAGAGCCTGTTGTTGTTCAAGAAGCGTCAACAGAACTCGTCACAATCCCTGCGACATATAGAACTGTCACAGAGACTGTTGTTGTTCAGGACGCCTCAACTGAGCTTGTCACTATACCGGCAACTTATGAGACTGTGTCTGAAACATTCGTGGCGCAAGAAGCGTCAACAGAAATGATGACAATTCCTGCAACATTCGAAACTGTCACAGAGACTGTCGTTGTTCAGCCGCAATCTGTTGATTATGTCACTGTCCCTGCACAGTATGAAACATATCAAGAAGCTGTTGTTGTCCAAGAAGCGTCAACAGAACTCGTCACAATTCCGGCGACGTTCGAAACAGTTACTGAAACTGTTGTTGTTCAAGAAGCCTCTACTGAGCTTGTCACTATTCCGGCAACTTATGAGACTGTTTCTGAAACAGTTGTAGCGAAAGAAGCGACGACTGAGCTTGTGACTATTCCTGCGACATTCAAAACTGTCACAGACACTGTTGTGGTTCAGCCGCAATCTGTTGAATATGTTACGATCCCTGCTGAGTATGAAACTTATCAGGAAACCATCGTTGTTCAGGAAGCGTCAACTGACTTGGTCACAATCCCTGCAACATTTAAGAATGTTACAGAGACGATCGTTGTTCAAGAAGCGTCAACTGAGCTGGTAACCATCCCGGCAACTTTTGAAACAGTCACTGAAACAATCGTTGTTCAGCCTGAGTCAGTTGAGTATGTCGCTGTTCCTGCGAAGTTCCGCACAGAGCAACAGACATATATTCAGCAAGAAGCTGCTAACAACTTGAGAGTTATCCCTGCGACTTATGAAACAGTCACAGAGACAATCGTCACTCAGGAAGCCAGCTCACGTCTTGAAGTCGTTCCTGCGACTTACAAAACTGTGACGGAAACTATTGTTGTTCAGCCAGCACGTATCGATATCGACGTTGTCCCAGCGAAATATGAAACACGCTCTGAGCGCGTTCTCGTAGAACCTGCTCGTGAAGAGTGGAAGCCAGGCAGCCAAGCTATCAATGCGGGTCAACTCGGTGCGGGTGGTCGTATTAACACGACCACACAAGGCCAGTTTACTGTCTTTAACGGTGTCTCTGAGCAAGTTGTTCAGTCTACACAGACAATCGTGTCACAGACAGGTGAAATCCTCTGTCGTGTTTTGATCCCGGCTAAGTACAAAACAATCACTAAACAGGTTGTTGTTACTCCGGCTCGCACAATTGAGCGCACTATCCCAGCTGTAACGAAGCAAATCACGAAGCGTGTTGTTGACCGCGAGGCCACAACCCGTGAGATCCCTGTTCCGGCTCAAACACAAACGCTCACACGCCGCGTCGTTAAGACACCGGCTCGTGTTGTTGATGCGGGTTCAAGCTCCTCAACAGGACGCTACTCCGGCTTTGTTGATAGCAATAGCGATGGACGTGATGACCGTGATGGTCTCTCGCGCACAGCTGCTGCTGCTGCTGATCGCGCTGGTGGCGGACGCCGCGGAAACGGGTCTGGCCTTAATGGTCTAGCCACTGGCGGTGCTTATGGTCAGCAAATGGGAACAGTCTCAACACGCGTTGTAGCAGAAGCTGCTAACGTAGTTGAGCGCCGCATCCCAGCTGTCACTAAGACTGTCTCTCGTCGTGTTGTTAAGACACCGGCTCGCACGCAAGAGCGTGTCATTCCGGCGAAAACATCAACTGTCACACGCCGCGTTGTTGACCGCCCTGCCTCTACGCAGGAACGTGTCATCCCGGCTGTAACAAAGGCAGAAACACGTCGCCGCGTTAAAAACCCGGCTCGTACAGTTGAGAAGGTCGTTCCGGCCATCACAAAAACTGTTTCTCGCCGCGTTGTGGACCGTCCAGCAGCAACACAAGAGCGTGTTGTTCCTGCTGTCACGCGAACACAGACACGCCGCGTCGTGAAGACACCAGCCTCTACGCAAGAGCGTGTTATTCCAGCTCGCACGCAACAGGTTACACGCCGCGTTGTGAAGACACCGGCCCGTTCGCAAGAGCGCGTTATTCCGGCTGTCACGAAGATGGAAACACGCCGTCGTATCAAAACACCAGCCGCAACAGCTGAGAGAGTCATCCCAGCTGTCACGAAGACTGTGTCTCGCCGCGTCGTTAAGACACCGGCTCGTACACAAGAGCGTGTCATTCCGGCTGTGACAAAAACGCGTACGCGTCGTGTCGTTAAGACACCCGCTGCGACACAAGAGCGTCAAATCCCAGCTGTCACGAAGCAAGAAACGCGTCGTGTTGTTGATCGTCCTGCGTCTACGCAAGAACGTGTCATCCCAGCTGTCACTAAGATGGAAACACGTCGTGTCATTAAGACACCGGCTGCGACTATCGAACGTGCAGTTCCCGCTGTGACGAAGACTGTCTCTCGCCGTGTTGTTAAGACACCAGCTCGCACACAAGAGCGTGTTGTTCCGGCTGTCACTAAGATGGAAACACGTCGTGTCATTAAGACACCGGCGTCTACTGTTGAACGTGCTGTCCCAGCTGTGACGAAGACTGTATCTCGCCGCGTTGTCAAAACACCGGCTCGCGTCTCTGAGCGGTCTATCCCGGCTGTAACAAAGCAAGAAACTCGCCGCGTCATCAAAACGCCAGCAAGCACAATCGAACGTGCAACGCCGGCTGTGACGAAGCAAATTTCTCGCCGCGTTGTTAAGACACCTGCTCGTACACAAGAGCGCGTCGTACCGGCTGTCACTAAGATGGAAACACGCCGTGTCGTTAAGACACCAGCGTCAACTGTCGAACGGACTATCCCGGCTGTCACGAAAACGCTTACACGCCGTGTTGTAAAAACACCGGCGCGTACGCAAGAACGTGTCATCCCAGCTGTCACTAAGATGGAAACACGCCGTGTCATTAAGACACCGGCTGCTACATCTGAGCGGACTATCCCCGCTGTGACCAAGACGGTTACACGTCGTGTTGTGAAAACACCGGCTGCTACGCAAGAGCGTCGCGTCCCGGCCATCACAAAGCAGGAAACACGTCGTCGTGTTAAGAACCCGGCCCGCACAATCGAACGCGCTACACCAGCCGTTACGAAGACTGTATCTCGCCGTGTTGTTAAGACACCAGCTCAGACACAAGAACGTGTCGTTCCAGCTGTCACTAAGATGGAAACGCGCCGTGTCATTAAGACACCGTCGCAAACTGTCGAACGTGTCATTCCAGCTGTAACGAAGCAAGTGTCTCGCCGCATCGTGAAGACACCGGCCCGCACGCAAGAGCGGACTATTCCGGCTGTCACTAAGATGGAAACACGCCGTGTCGTTAAGACACCGGCTGCGACAACTGAGCGTGTGGTACCCGCTGTCACGAAAACTGTTACGCGTCGTGTTGTTAAAACACCGGCCCGTACACAAGAGCGTGTCATCCCGGCTATCACGAAGATGGAAACACGCCGTATCGTTAAGACACCGGCTGCTACATCTGAGCGGATGATCCCAGCGGTCACGAAGCAAGTGTCTCGCCGTGTTGTCAAAACACCGGCAGCTACGCAAGAACGCGTCGTACCGGCTATCACTAAGATGGAAACACGCCGTGTCATCAAGACACCAGCGTCAACTGTTGAACGTGCTATCCCGGCCGTCACGAAGACTGTGTCTCGCCGCGTCGTTAAGACACCAGCTCAGACGCAAGAACGTGTCATTCCGGCTGTCACTAAGATGGAAACACGCCGTGTCGTTAAGACACCAGCGTCAACTGTCGAGCGGACAATCCCGGCTATCACGAAGCAAGTGTCTCGCCGTGTTGTGAAAGCACCAGCGTCTACACAAGAACGCGTCATTCCAGCTGTTACTAAGATGGAAACACGCCGCATTGTGAAGACACCGGCTCAAACAGTTGAGAAGGTCATACCGGCCGTCACTAAGACTGTCTCACGCCGCGTCGTGAGAACGCCGGCTCAGACACAAGAACGTGTCGTACCGGCTATCACGAAGCAGGAAACACGTCGCCGCATCAAGAACCCGGCTCGCACTGTCGAGCGTACGGTTCCTGCTGTAACGAAAACTGTGTCACGCCGCGTCGTTAAGACACCGGCCGCGACAACAGAACGAGCTATCCCAGCTGTAACGAAGCAGATAACACGCCGCGTCGTGAAAACACCTGCCCGTTCAGTTGAGCGCGCTGTTCCAGCTATCACAAAGCAGGAAACACGTCGTGTAGTGAAGACGCCAGCGTCAACACAAGAACGCGTCATTCCGGCTGTCACTAAGATGGAAACACGCCGTGTCATTAAGACACCGGCTGCGACTATCGAACGTGCAGTTCCTGCTGTGACAAAGACTGTCTCTCGCCGCGTCGTGAAGACACCGGCTCGTACACAAGAGCGGGTTATCCCGGCTGTGTCCAAGCAGGTTCAGCGCCGCGTCATGCGTACTCCGGCTCAGACAACTGAGCGCGTCATTCCGGCTATTACTAAGCCAGTGACACGTCAGGTTGTTAAGACACCGGCTCGTACACAAGAGCGCGTCATTCCGGCTGTCACGAAAACAGAAACACGCCGTGTCGTTAAGACACCAGCGTCAACTGTTGAGCGTGCTATCCCGGCTATCACCAAGACTGTGTCACGCCGCGTTGTGAAGACACCAGCTCGTACACAAGAGCGGGTTATCCCGGCTGTGTCCAAGCAGGTTACTCGCCGCGTTATGCGCACACCGGCTCAGACACAAGAGCGTGTCATTCCGGCTGTGACGAAGACGGAAACACGTCGCCGCATCAAAACACCGGCTGCTACGCAAGAGCGTCGTATCCCGGCTGTGACGAAGCAAGTGACACGCCGTGTCGTTAAGACACCCGCGACGACGCAAGAACGCGTTATCCCGGCTGTGACGAAGACGATTACGCGCCGCGTTCCTGACGGAGCACCTCGTGTAGAGCGTCGTGTTATCCCGGCTCGTTATGACACCATCACTGTTCAGAAAGAGGTTCAAGCACCTCGGACAGAGACACGCGTCATTCCGGCTCAGTATGGCACTATCGAGCGCCGCACTCAGACCTCTCCGGAGCGTGCTGAATGGCGTCAAGTTCTCTGTGAAGCGAATGCGAACAGCACTGTTATCTCTGCTATCCAGCGGGCTCTGAAAACTCAGGGTTACTATACAGGTGCTATCGACGGACGTTTGGGCCGCGCGACTTATGCATCAGTCGAGCGTTACCAAACAGCCAAAGGCCTCTCTACAGGCGGCCTAACGCTCAGCACAGTTGAAGCTCTCGGTGTTAACTGGCGCTCAATGGTCAGCGGCTCATCTGGTGTGTCTAGTGGTGGTTACACGACTGGAAGCACAGGGTTCCCAAGTAATGCCGTAGGCGGTTCGTCAACTGGCTTCACAACAGGAACGACTGTTAGCGGTACAACTGGCTACTCATTCGGATCAGACGGTTCAGTCCGTGATGCATCCGGTGCCATAATTGGTCGTCTTGATGGATCAGGTAATGTTGTTAATTCAGCAGGCCAGATCATCATGAGCGGTGTCTCTGGCACATCTGTTGGCGGCGCAGTTAGCGGCGCGGCAGGTTCTGCTGGTTCAGCCGGCGGTGTCTCAGCGGGTGGCTTCACAGTCCGCGCTGACGGCTCAGTCTCAAACGCCTCAGGTGTTGTGATTGGCCGTGTTGATGGCAACGGTAATATCGTTGACGCAGCAGGCAATATCATTGGCCGCGTCCGCGGCTAAGCTACGCCAAATAAAGTTTGATGAGCCCCGCTCTTGCAGCGGGGCTTTTCTTTTGGCGCTTATCTCCAAAGTCTTTGCGATTTAGCTTATTGCGCAAAACCGCGTTGACACTGCGGCAAGCGCCTGTATATAGAGCCTCGAAATGGCCGCTGAGTCTTATGACCTCCTGCGGCCTCTATTTATTTTAGGGATGGCCCCGAATATTCGGACCGTTCAATGTGTAAGGATTAAGATCATGTTTGCAGTCATCAAGACAGGCGGTAAGCAGTATAAAGTTGCTAAAGACGATATCATTATCGTTGAAAAACTTGACGCTGAAGCTGGCAAAAAAGTCTCATTTGAGGACGTATTGCTCGCAGGCAAAGCAGGTGATATCAAAGTTGGCGAACCTCTTCTTAAAGGTGCTAAGGTTGAAGCTGAAGTTCTGGAACAGCGCAAAGCTGCTAAGGTTTTGGTTTTTAAAAAGAAACGCCGTCAAACATATCGCCGCAAGCGCGGTCATCGCCAAAACGAAACGGTCGTGAAAATCACGTCCATCAAAGCTTAGATTTCAGGTTAGGAGACTCTCATGGCACATAAAAAAGCAGGTGGTTCATCTAACAACGGTCGCGATAGTGCTGGCCGCCGCCTTGGCGTAAAGAAATCTGGCGGACAAGCTGTCATTCCTGGCAACATTATCATTCGTCAGCGCGGAACAAAATATTATCCGGGCACAAATGTTGGTATGGGTAAAGATCACACACTCTTCGCTAAAAGCGAAGGCCGCGTGACATTTACAACCAAACGCAATGAGCGCACATTCGTTTCTGTCGAGCCGATGGCCAAAGCTGCCGAATAGCGACCCCACAAACTA